>Ga0126336_10000432_pt1 | contig 16777 bp, 21 predicted proteins | sample SidCmetagenome_FD_92530 | JGI IMG/M metagenome (GOLD analysis project Ga0126336, IMG submission 92530) | Coral microbial communities from El Islote,Puerto Morelos, Mexico - Siderastrea C C metagenome | ecosystem: Host-associated > Invertebrates > Cnidaria > Coral | place: El Islote,Puerto... | reverse complement strand
TTTTGAACTTGGATGTGAGGCAATTTCGGGCAGAAACTACAAAATTGCCCGAAATTGCCTCACATCCACGTTCAAAAACATTGTAATGCAAATGAGAAAAGGTAACTGTGAAAAGGGCTATTGAAAAGATCGAACCGTGATCTTCTGGGATCCTTTTACCTGAGCTTATGCTTGGAGCTGCAAGGAAAAACCAGCAAGCAGGTCTAACAAAGTAATGAACAATTTAGCTCTCATGTTTTGAACTGTTTTGTGACTTCTGTCACTTCGATTTTTGGCAGCAGGCGGCTGTTTTATTTGGATGTGACATAGACGTGAGTTCGAAATGAGCGTTAAATATGTTGAGTTAAAACGTCTTTAGATTTCCCTCGCGTCTTAATAGGTCGTATTCAAAAATTGGTCCAGTTATATCTGATTAAAAGCTTTTTGTACTTGTGATCTCATTTATGCATTTTGCGTGGTTATAGGATAAAGAAACACTTAAACAAAAGTAATGAAAAATAAATAAATGGGCAGACAGATAGATATATTAATGAATAAATAAATAAACAAATAAATAAAAGCATGGTCATTAAAAAACGCGTCAAAAAACCGTGCAGCATTGGACAAACTCCCGAGAACACGGGGTGTAAAATGCTGATTAAAAACAGGTACGCACTGCGAAGTAACGAACACAAATCAGTTAAGTTGTCAGTCGACTAGCTGTTTCGTCAAACTTTTGTCAATGTGCTTGTTTCCCGTTCAATATCGTTGGAACAAGTCATTGCAAGCATGAAGCCCTAAACTGTTGTGTCCTCGGAGTCCTGGGTGTAAAGAAGTTCATGCCTGAGTGAAACGTTAAGTGCAAGGCCCATTGGGTAAAATCTAACATCCAGTGCCCAGTTCTATAATCCCCAGTTATCTCTTGGACGTGCAGGTGGGAGGGGGGCGGTGTTGTCCCCCACCCTAAAGGTTTTTCTTGAATTTCTCATGTTTTAGTGCCTATCACTGGCTTTCTACTGAAGGGAAAATCCTTTCCAAATATTGTAGCATAGCAGAAATCGAAGTGAAGGGGGATTCCATCCACCACGGCTTGTACCACGGTGTGGGTGCAACTTTGCTCGAGCGGGAGAGAAGAATCAACGACGGGGCTTTTCTTGGTTGATTTAAGAAAGAGGACGGGAGCCATTTTCATTACTGGTACAGACTCCGTTCTCAACAATTTAAGATATCTACACGAAGGACGAATCCTTTTTACAGCTGTTCCAGCTTGGTGTTATTATTGAAAATTCCAGCAGGCAAGTGTTCAATTTTGTTATCGGACAAGTACCGCAAAAAAAGAAATTACAAAAGAAAATGTTACGACTGAAAGGCAACTCCGGTTAAAAAACGAATTGTTTAAATCTGTACGGTAGACATACGTCTGCGTACAGTAGACGCTAACTTATACAGTAGATGTTAGCTTATACTTCTGAGCTTCTTAAACTGCATTCAACACATTCGAAGTTTTGAACTTCAGCGATAGGCCTGATACTTGTAGCACTGGAAGTGTCTTTTTCGCATGCAAGTTAACTTCAAGCTTGCTGTTAATAATTAGTTCTTTAAGCTAAGGAGCAAGGTCAAAATAAAACTATTGCAAACCTCCTTTTGTAATAGTGTGCTAAATAGAGCTGCTGCCGATCGGTGAACACAGGAGACACCAACATTGCGCTAGGATATATTCTGACAATATACTTACCCTATGTTTACAAATTAGATAAAAATGTTTTAAAAATTTAAGAATACCGAACGTTTTCGATATCTGATGATAATTTTAATGATCAAAGATGTTCAGTTCTTTCAAGAGTATTTTTTAACTTTTTGAAACATTTTTACCTAGTTTTTTTAACATTTTATTAGGCGAACATGTCTTTATTTAGTCTATTTCCCTATCACTTTCAGTTAAGTTAAAACGGGCCACACTGATAGAAGGTGTCAGCACTTTCACCGCACTAGGGTCTCCATCTCCGCTAAAACGAAATGGGAGATTTTTATGTTGAATTTAACGAACACCGGAGAAGTAAATGTGAGCTTTTTCTCTCAAACCACAGAAAAAAGAAAACACACCAATATGTAGTAGGTGAGAGCAGGCAGGCCACTAGTGTACTACTACATAGTCTCTGTTCATTTGAAGTGCGTTGGATTACTATTTTTATGGGCTTAGTGAAGCGTATAAATGTATGGTACATTTACACTTCTAGTAAAGTTGCTATTTTTTAAATTCATAGTCTTTTTCATTTTTTGCGAGTTGATTTAAGAAACAATCTTTTCCAAGTTAACGTGACGTGACTCATGCTAACAAGTCTTGTTTTAATATCATCCCCAACCTCGCAGAAAACAGGATTAGTAGTGTCCATAACATTTGTACAAGGCTGAAAAGTTAAAGGAAAAACCCCGAACGTTTTCGACTAATTGAGTAATCTTTCAAAACGTTCGATTTGTTTTCTTTTAACTTTTTAACCTTGTAAATATAGTATTTTTTAGGATCAGTAGTGCATGCTTGTCTACTAGAGAATTTTACTTACAGCCCCCACAGCTCAGCATTGTTATCAAAAACACCCTTGGGCAGTTCTTTCAACTGGTTGTTTGCCAATAACCTTTTAACAAATTATAATATTCCGTTGGTAAATATTGTCGTATTAATTTATTTACTATAAAGGCTAATTAACAAAATCACAATCTCCTTTTGTTTAATTAAATTTTCTGCGGAAGTAGTCTTAATAATACAAATCAGCGAGAAAATACAACGACGTTATTAACACTTGGGATAGAATATTAGACTTTGTTTAATTAAATCGTCTTTAAGGGTGTCAAGAAGTTGAGTGTGCAACAACAATGCTAAATTTAAACTTTCGCGCGAATTGAGTCTGACTGTGTGTTCAGTTTCAGTCTTATTTCACGAATGAACGACACTTCGTGAATTAAACAATCCAGTTTTCCTTGGTATTCCTTTAAGATGGAAAACATTAGACAGCTCGGTGCTTGAGGTCTTGGCTCCATGATCTTCATTCAAGCGTTTACCAACGGCAGAGAATTTGTGTTCTTCTATGCGCTGGTGAAGATGGCGAGCACTATATTCTATATGATCCGCATCGCACAGATCAGATTAAAAAATATAAACAAAGCATTGGTTGTTCACTAAAAGAAGGTTTTGCTTCTTGCAGCTTGAGTTTGTCACTGAGATTTGGACTTCTTTACACTGGTTGTATGTCGTTTCCGATTTTCATCTTTCAGTTGTTTTCGAACCACGTCGGCAGAATTCTGGTCTTTAAATGGTGAAGCGATTCGCACCATTTTGTTTGCTTGTGTGTCGGCCTTAGCTGGACTTTGATCACTTAGTATCACTGAATTTAGAAACGTAGCGATAGTAAAACTGATGAGATTCTCGGCGTACTTAAGATTTACAAATATCCGCTTAAGCTTTTCACATTCATTAGTGAATAACTTCCAAGATGATAAAAGGCGGTACTCCCTGTTAAACATAGTCTTTAGAAGGCATCTCTTGTACCGCTGATCAACATGGCTCTGATAGTATAAGAGGAGTCTAGAGTCTGGGGGCTTACGATAGACACCTGTTGTCAGGTGGCAGCCTCTCGTCTTTATCATTATACCGACCAACGGCAGCTTGTTGTTTGTTGCGATTTCTATCGTGAACTTATGGACGGATGGCAATCGTTTAATGCTGGAAGGAAATCTGTTGCAGTTGGAACATTTGACAACGTACCTCTTGTACAATTCTGGTACTTTGTCTTCACGCTCTACTGCTTCTCCTCTATCGAGCATAAGAAGGCACAAGGCATAAGGAGGCAGAGAGCTTTCCGTCAAATTAAAAGAGTTGATCTTTGGTAGCTAATCTCAAAAGGTCTATCAGGTTCGAGTTGCTGATATCTAGGCTGTGTATTTCATTAAACCAGTTGTTAGTGAACGCGTTTTCGGCGAGGATCTCAATGGTTTCATCAAGTGGCACGTTGGTGAATTAAGGGAAGTAACATCCTAGGAGACCAGGACGTCGTTCTGTTATTAACAAGTATCTCTCTAATCTCGTCAGCGAACGAGAAAGTATCAGAGTTGGTGTGGTGGTTAAGTGACAAAGGCTCGAATTTGTCGTCAAGCCACTTTGCGGGGGCGAAGGTGTAAGTTGTACACCCTTGAACGGTGTAATTAAGAACAGTCTAATATTCTCTCGCAAGGGTTAATATATTCTGACACATAAGAAGTATAAATTAACCCACACAACCGTTATTTTTTAAACTTAATAATGGAGTCACGATGACTTCGAAACGGCGTTGTAATTTTTTTGCTGATATTTATTATTAATTACATTTCAAAATGTTCCCTTGTTAGAAGTAGTCTTAAGCGAAGAAATGTGTTAGACGGCAAATTTTGCTCAAAAACAAGACAAAATTACCACGATTTACTGAATTAAATTAACCATAGGCGAAGTGTGCTACACTCTGTAGAACTGATGATGGATGTTGAACATCCCAAACATGTCTTCCACAAAACGAAAACGCGTTGTCGTCTTTCTAAACTGAGACCGTAATGAGTGGTTTGACTCAGGGTATTACGCTGAAATGTGGTATTCAGCAGTGCAAGCACGATCGCCAGCGCAGTACTCTTTAAGACGCAATCGCAATCCCAGCAGTCAGGTCTAACAAGGTGATGACCCTGTCAGTGCTCATATTTTGTGAACTGTTGTTTTCCTTTTACGTCTGTCACTTCGACTTTTATGTAGTGATGACTTCTATTTTTTCAACATATCAGAGAAAATATGCCATTTCTTCAAGAAGCATGGCTATCGTGATTCTGTTGTCAACACGGCCCAACACCGTGCTCAACATATTAATCGAAAGTCATCACTGCAAACGTCACACAAGGGAAAGAACGAGAGAATTCCATTTACACTCACTTTCCATCCACATAACCTCGCAGCCAAAACATGATTTTACTGAGAACTTTAAATTACTCCAAAATGACAATGAAACAGGAAGAATCTCTTCACACCCTCTATTGATTTCATATAAACGCGACAAAAACATAAGGAACTTTTTAGTTTGAAGTGAGCTTTAATCTGATGATCAACCTGGTACTTTTAAAAGCGCGGTCGCAAACGATTTGTGCAACACTTAATCGAAAGAGGCGTCAAACAGCCGGAAACCATTGAACAAACTAGTGAGAACGCGGGGTAGAAATTTTGACTAAAAACCGTACGCACTGCGAGGAAAGAAACACAAATAAGTTAAGTTGTCACTCAACTTTTTTCCCGTATTTATGCCCCTGCGTGACATGGATCTGTAAATTAAAGGCTCACGCGAGGGAAAAGCAGTTGAGGGGAAGCCTGCCTGGTTGACCTTCTTTAGTTGGTAGCCGTCTCAGTAGTAAGGAATGACCCTTCAGATATGCTAGCCTCGTTTTGATGCGAGGTCATGATTAGTCGAGCCGGGGAAAAAGTCGGCCACGTTGGATTTTCTGACTTCTGATTGGTGGAGAAGGGTCAGTGAGGTCATACCGGAAGTGAAAAAGGGTGAAAATGGGGTGAGCTGTCATGTCAAAAATCACCATAGCAACAGCCAGTTGTCAGGAAAAAAACAATTTTTTTAATGTTGGGGAAAACAACACTTAGTTACAAGCGGGGGCCTGGACGCTAGTGTCATAGGCGTCCCTCTATAAAGAGTCCAAAGTCCAAATAGTTATGTACAGGTCGGCAGCGTGTGCCTGGACCCTAGTGCCACAGACTCATCCCATCAAAATGTCATGTGATGAGTTAGTGAGGTTTGGGTGGACTGGATCCGAGTGGTTTTTCACTGTATGGAGGAAACCAGTCTCTCCAAGGCGCTGAGTGGATTGTATAGTTGGTTGACGAGGGCTTGATCCTTGAGTTCCTCGTTAGGTGAACGCTCACGCGGCGTGACAGCAAGTGCTGTGTATCCATAGGGGTAGGTTTGGAACGTGTGGGGATCGATGACCCTCTTGTCGTACACTAACTGGTAACGCTTGTAGTCGGGAAAGGAGTAGAGGTCGTAGGTTTTGGCGTCACGCACGATCCGGTGAGTTTTCACGACTTGAGTCTGGCGCGGTTCCTTTTGCGGATGTTGGATTCGTCGAGCATGTTTTGGCGCATGACGTCATAATTCAACTGGGTTTTGCTCTCGCTGTTGAGTCGGAAGCCACGGACCTTGCATTCGACTTTGCCGTTCTTGGTTTTGTACCCATAATTCTTGGGGCCTCCCGACACGAATTCCACGATGTAATCGTCGTCATCCAATTCGCTGGTAAACTCTCCGAGGTAATCTCCCAAGGGAGGGTTGGGTTGGCCCAGTTCCTCGAGGTAAATGACCGAGTTGGTGCCGTAGTACAGCACGCGTTCACCCAGGAGTTGGAGGGCTTCGTAAAGACGGAGACGTGCCCAACAAGTGGTGAAACAGGCCACCAAAATGTTGAGGTTGGGAGACACGGGGATTTCTTCTTTGCGATACTGATAGTGGACTTCCACCATTTGCTCGTTGATGACGGAGACGTGACGGACCTCCATGTTGACGGTATCCAGGAAACGGTTGAAGGCTTGGGGGTTGTCGAATGTTTGGACTTGGTTTCTGTGGAGACGCTGCCCAAACGTGCCCCACATGGAATTCAACATCATTTTGGTCAGTGCGCGGAGTCCCGGGTTGTGCTCGATCTTGTCATACTCCAGGTGGATACCTTCATAGTACTCGCGGATGTACTGCTGACGTTTGGTCTCGTCGTCGCCTACCCATTTAGGCCAACCACTGGCTTCTTGTTTGGTTTTTAGCCAGGTGTTGACGTAGTCTTGGAAAAGGCCTTGACAGGTTTTTGGGAAATGCCACACCTCGTAGATGTACTGAATTTCGTAGCCCAACTCGACGGCTTTTTGCAGTTCGGGGGTGCACCACGTGCCGGTCAGGGTTCGTTCGTGTTCGGAGTGTGCACACAGGTGGGAACTCTTCAAAGGAGATTTTTGCATTTCTTCTTGCACGCAGGTGGCACAGAGAGGAAAGGTGAGTTTGCCAGCATGATGGTAAGGCAGTACGGGATGGTACAACTAAAGTGGAGGCAGCACCCGACATTTGACGAAACCAAAGTAACCATTGATGTTGGTGTGACCCGGTTGCGAGATGAACTGGGGATGACCTTTGGGATAGACGCACGTCTTGTTGACCCAGGGGTACAAGGAGGTGTAATCGATGTAATGGATCTTTTGGCCTAGTGTCACATGATGGTAGAGCTTGGCGGCATTGGTGCGTCCTCCACAAAAGGCGTCGCGAGGGCTGAGGGGTTCCACAAATTGCAGGGAGGCCACGAACGTTTGGATGTCGGGAGGGGTTTGCTTGAGACGGGTCCACTCGCATTCCCACATTTCAACGACGTTCTAGCCTTGAGCACGAAGACGGTTCATTTTGTTTTGGGTGTTCTCGTAAACCGCATGCATGGTACGCTTGCAAAGGCGGAGATGTTTTTGTCACGTACGGGATAGCACTTGGGACAACCGTGCCAGAAACAGCCGTGGAGTTCGTACACGGTGTTGGTCTCGCGATGGAAACCATCGACGGTGAACGTGGTGCCAGGCACGTGGTACTCGCCAGCATTGCCCACAGGTTGAATGTAATGGCGCTGACTGGGATGAAGATGATCTGGGTACGCGCGGGCCATCATGTCATGAGCTTCCAGGTCTTCGTGGGTGAGTTCATCCAAGGCTTGCTGACGAAGTTGACGAACGCACCAGGTTAACTATTCGGGGGCCACTTGCGATTGATTGATACGATTACGCCATCCTCCCAGGGGTTCACTGGCCAGGCTGTCGGGGATCATGCAGTTAGTGCGCAGATCACGGTTGCAGGCCAAGGCGATGGACATGTGCTCAAACGGGTTAAACCCCGTCTTCGCTTCAAACAAACGTGTGAAAGTCAAGCACCCTTTTTCTTTCAATAGGCGGACATCCGATTCGCAGTAGGCCACCAATTCTTTTTGGAAATCAAAGACCACGTGGTTGTCCCGCTGCTCTTGATACCATGTTTCAAACTCTTGGCGTCCTTTGGGGGACATGACTTCGGGCATGTAGTAGTCGATGGTAGGGACGGGTCCCACGTACGCTTGGTTTTCGGGAATGTTGAACTTGTGTGGGAAGTAGCCCTTTTGGAGTTCGGCGAGCCCAAAGGTTTTGGGAAACGCCGAGAGGGGCATCTGGAAGAAACTGAGGGAATCGATGAAACGAATGGTCTTGCTGCGTTCCACTCGCAAGAGTTTACACCCGTTGCGGATCTGTTCCACCTTTTGGTTGTCGGCGTAGTACTGGTGCACCACGAAATACCCATCGTACCCCTGGAAATTATGGGCAATGACGTTGACGGGACGCGTCTCGTTCAGGGTCAGGGTATCCAGCCATTCGAGAAACTCTCGGACACACTGGTCTCCTCGGAAGCGAAAGCTAGGGTCGAGGGTCCTCTTCGGTTACGGCAACGATCAGATTGGGCACGTGCTGTTCTTCGGGTTGCATGGTTTCAATATCATGAAGAACACGTGCAGGAGTGGGAGTTTTTCGTCCTCCTCCTCATTATCGTCTCCTTCCTCATTGACCCGCAGGGTTTGGAGGCCAGCGGCAGCACCCCGTTTGGCAGGAGGACCTCCTTGACGCTGGCTTCTTCGTTTACGTTCCTTTTTCTGTTCTTGGATTTCTTGAGGGGTGAGGGCTCTCTGAATGTAGCAGCGATGGGTTTGAGCGTTGACGTACTTATGACAGGAAGGACAATCCACGTACCTGCAGCGGGTTTTGGTGCAATGGGCCTCGTAACAAGTATCTCCGAAAAGTCCCGTCCACAGTCATGGCAACGTCGGGAGGCTCTGAGACCCCGTGGGTAGCATGGAGGAAATCGGGGCACTCTTTTTGACGACAAGCACCACACTCAATTTTCTTTGTACATCGGTGACGCCCCTCGTTGCTGTAAGTTTGAAAGCAGGTGGCACAGACGTAACCTTTGTTGAAGAACCCGGGGAGACTGGTGATGACATCGTAATGGTCTTTTCCGTGTAGTAGGATCAATTGATTGGGTTGGGTTGGTCCAAAACTTTTGATGTGGTACGCGCCGTCTGCGTCGACCAGAAGGATCTGGTACTCGTAGAGGGATGGCGCTGCTCTGAACTTGGTCAACTCTTCGTACCCACAAGGACCAAATGGAACGTGGGCTTCGTGGTGGAGTTACAAGACTTGCTCTCTTTGGATTTTTCCTCCTTTTGGAATGGACTCCCATCTGGGGTGCTTGTCCACCTTGGCTTTCGCGGTGACCAAGGCCCGTGCACAGCACAGGTCATCGTTATTTTGGATGTGGATGACGGTCTTTTTTGTTTCGGTTGAACAGTTTGGGGAACTGATTTCCGGGTGTCAGACGACGTGAGTGTTTTCCTCTCCCCCAGGAAGCATGATGCACCTGCGTGATGGACAACTGAAACGAGTCGTCCATTTCGAATTGTTCGTTGCTGTTCAAGGCTTTGGAGAGACGCTCGAGAAGGGCATCCACCCTCGGTCCTCCTTCTCGCCATTCGCCAACGCTAAATCCCCACCCTTGGAAATTGCTAGTGAGACGGTTGGGACTGAGGGTGAAGTAGAGACGTTCTTGATCGTGCAGATTAGGGGTCGTGGTTAAGACGCGATCCATGACACGCTGTAATCCGCCTTGGAGAGCTTGGACCAGGTGAGAACTGTCCACAGAATTGCCCGTTTGACGTAATCGGGTGGTAAAATGACGTTGACGGACGCCCATGGTAGCACTGCGTCGATTCGCAAAGGGTTCAAGATCAAATTCAAAGGTTCCCACAGGGGTTGGTGGATTCAGTTCTCCTCCACCACTCTGTTGAAGGAGTTGCGTTTGAAAAGCCCGTTGGCGTTCAAAACGATCCATCACTTCATTGCATAGTTCTTCTTCTTCACTATCCTCCATGAGCTCAGGACATAACAGATCTTCTTCACCTTTTGACATGTCAAGTCCCAACAGAGCTGAAACTTCCTCCGTGGAACACCGCTAGGACCTGGCTCTTGTTGTTCTTCTTCTCGGTTTGATGACATGATGGTACGGCGAGAAAAGAAAATGATGAAAACACAGCACTTGCGCCCCATTTTTAAAAGAAAAAAGGGTCAAGTGCAACGGGTTGGATAACCAATGACAGGTAGGCCACGCGAAAATCAAAAATAAAATTAGGGGTGGGGGTACCCTTTTTAAGGTCACATGAGAATCAAAAAATAAATTAGGGGTGGGGGTACCCCCTTCCCAGTATTTGTTTTTTACTCACGAATGTTTTCGGGGAAAGAATAATAGAGACTATAAAAAGATCGAAAGTCTGGGGGCTTTTCATCTCATCATGAATCCTGTTGTCTACAAGTGTAAACTGAAGGGAGAAGAAAGAGAAGTGAAAGAAAAGAAAAAGGCAAGATTTGATGAGATGAAAAACTGAAATAAAAACTGATGAAAAACTGATGGAAAACGTGAAAGAAAAACTGAATAGGGGTGGGGTATCCCCCTCCCCTCCCCTGTTTTTCCCATCATCCTTTGTAATTGCTACGTGAAATTAAAAGGGGCGGGGGTACCCCCTCCTTCATATTTTTTACCTACGAAACGATTGTCAGTGGTTTTAACAGATCATTTGAAATCACCCTCTCACGACGTCAGACCTTCTGTGGACATGCGTACATCAATTGTTATGTATTTAGAATCATTTTGTCAGACACTTGATGCGGAAGAACACGAAGAAGACTTATCGTTTCTTGACATGTTAAACCAAACGGACATCGATGAACCACAACCAGACATTTTGAACCTTGATTCCAATCAAATTGAAACGATGGATCAACATGTGTGGGACAGAGATGTAAGCGAGTGGCTCGATGACTTGATCGTAGAATTGAATGAACAATCCCAATTTGACTTTGTTGAGGACAATTTTGATAACTTTGCTGAGGACAATTTTGAGTTTGAGAACTTTGTTGAGGACATGACTCCGGATGACTGGGAAAATGTCTGGAATGATGTCATTAACAATTTTGATTCCAATCTTTTATGATAAAAAGCAGCAGACATTTTTTCTCTTTAAGATGTACTTTTTATTTTTCCATGAAACAACAACAACAACAATATCAAGTTTGTGTACGAGTGAGTGTACAATTAAAAATTGTTTACAATTTCAAACGTTTCTTGGCTTGCATGATTCTTTTGACAACACGTACCGTCATGGTTTTCTTGCCGGGTAAACGATCGATGGCCTCGATCATCTTGGTATCGGCTTTCCACTTGTCTTGCAAATTCTGGGCATGACTGCAACCAATGTCGTGTTGTTTGGCAATCTTGTCCAATCGATTGATGCCAGGATCTCCACGCTTGAGTCGTTTGACAAGTTTAGTACCGGATCCCATGTACTGATAACCAAGCCAATGAAATTCAATACCGGTTTTAGCCAACCATTTTGAATGTCCACACCCCATCCACGTTGGGTTCTTTTCTTTCTCTGGGTGGTCCTCCTTTTCCTAGGGGTGGGTTTTTTTCTTGGAACGGGTCTTCACTTTTTCAGTCACTGTCGTAATCTAAACGTCGTCTCAACTTCTTACCTCGTGCCCAATCTTCCCACCCGGGCAAGGGTCTTAACTGTTCCAATTCTCGAGCGGGGCCTTTGCCTTTGTCTTTAACGGACCGGGACCTTTGCCTTTAGCCCAAGGACTGGAGGCTAACTTTTTTTCAAGGGTCTTGCGACGTTCTCGAATGGCTTCTAAACGAGAGCCCAGATCACTATCTCCTCGACTGGTGGAAGGAGTACCTTTCTTGACGGGAATTTTACTAATGGATGCCGCTTTGCCTTTCTTGACGGGTCCTAAAGGTGTAATTTGCGGTTTGGGGTGGACAGACTGACTTTTATCATGCGCTTCAACCATTGTTCCACGGTACCCGTCACCAAATCCCCGTCTTCCTCTTCTTCCTCTCCCGGAGGTCCACCAGGTGCACCGGCACCCACACCACCAGGAAATTGACGTATGCGTTTGGTTAACTTGGCCAGTTCTTGACTTAGAGGTTTGGTTTTGGCATGGACGATGGCTAGAGGGAGTTTGGGATCGGCTAACAAGACATTTTTTTTTAGCCGCCAACGTAGCCGCTTTGTTGAGCAGAGGATTTTCCATTAACTCCCCTTTGTAATATTGAATGAGTTGATCCAAATCCTTTTGAGGAATCATGTACACCTCTTCCATGGGGTTTTGCTACACTCGTCACAGAGTTCTCCGTCCTCCAGGTTACGTCACCTCTCACAAAGCAAACTGGATAAGATATGCATATACTCCCGATACAACATGTGATATTTATGCTTCCAGTAATGACAATTTTCTTTCCACTCGTCTCGTTCTCGATTGGCGTCTTGCAAAAAGCCGACCCAGGTTTAAAGGTTTAGTGTTGTTGTGGTTGTCGTCGAGCACATTGACATAACACGTTGTTGAGTTGCCACAAGCCTCTGCCTTTTTGCGAGACGAGCCACTGACGACGTTTTTTCACCGAAAGTTGACGACGACCCAGGTTAAGTAGCACCTTTTTATAGGGACGAAGCTGTGCCATGATGGGTGGTGTCACGGGAATGTTGTTTTTAACAGGTTCAACACCAGTTCACTGACGGCATTGACTTGATCCGCATTAGCATGTTGTAGTTCTTGACGTTTAAAACGATTGGCTTCTTTTAACACAGACTGTAAAAACGGTAACTGACGTCGAAACCGCTTCATACTGCCCACGGTCTTCGTCTAAATTGGAAACAGCATCTCCTACACCCAGAGCTCCCATTCTTTTATAGCGTTTACTCTTGCCCAGTTTGACTCCAACTTGAGCCGCGCCTTTTAGCAAAGACCAAATACTTCCTCCTTCATTGACTTTACCACGACGTTTTCTTCTTGTTCTTCTTTTTCGTTTTCTTCTGGGGGTCATGCTCCTAATTACATGAGGGTGGGGCTATGGGGTGATACCTATTTATCCTTTTCCACCCAGTAAATTTTGGACATCAAGGGATGATGACATCCATCCATGTAGAATTGAGCACCCACTGGTTGGTAGAAAAACTATCGGTAGTATTCTTGCATGCAGCGTTTGGGTAACGGTGGTGTAAAATCAATAATTGTGTCATCTAACGTTTGCATCTTGATCAAAAAACCTTCCAGTCCCTCAAAGGGAATTTCATGCACATAGGTTCTCAATTCGATCAAGGCCTTAGCGTAAGTGGTGAAAGCAAACCGACTCATATCCACTTTGAAACTGTATTTTTTAAAATCGTTCCATCCTTTGACCACGGTCCCCACCTCTGCCAAACACGCTGCCAGTGTACTGTTTTCCAAAATGGGACCTGCAATCATATCGGCTGCCATCAGTAGCAAAGCCATCTCATTGAACAAGGCATTGTAAAACTTGAAATGATTCAGCATTTTTCGATAACACCACCACTTTTTGTGGTAAAAGGCATATAAGGAATCCATGCGTTGCAAAAGTTCCGGTTTAAACTTTAAACAATTGAGTTTCGGTCCATTCAGCGAGGATACCACGGCTTTTTCTTTTTTGGGAGGCATTGATCTCCTCAAGTCGAAAATCGCGACGAAGTGCTTTGCACGGTAGGTCGTCCTCCCTGTTTATAGCTGGTCACGATGCTATTGGTAGTGGTAATGTTGGCAATTTCACGTCCTTGGGCAAATTGTTCTTGATCTTGTAACAACATGCGTAATCGACGTTGTAAGTGAAAAGTTATGCCACGATCTTGCATGGGTTGAAATCGGTCTTGCCACGCTCCATAACAATAATGCACTTGGGTAGGAGGGTTTTCAAACAACTCAGGATTTTCCAACAAGAGTTTTTTTCCGTAAACACCGTTTTGCCACACCCCGATGGACCCACTACCAAAATACTGGAAGGGGTGTGAAAGCAAAAAGATTTTCCCGACTGCATGACAAAAAGAAATAAATGACACCCATTCGTACATTTTCAACCTTTTATTAAAAAAAAAACGCTGATGATAAGGGCTTCGACACACTTTGTGCCAAACCAACTCGTTACCAACAATTAACTGTTTCACTCTTTGACCGACTTTATGATCATTGCTTACATAATCGTAATCTGAAAAGTCATTTAAAAATTCTTGCAACGTGCGTCCACGGGCTTTGGCTTTCAAGTACAACAAAGCGTAATCACCGCAACTCTTCCTATTGACTGCTTGAAGGGGCTTGCCATTGGTCACCACATACTTCCAATGTCGCACAATCCACTCTCTCAACGGGGTAGCTTGCTTGTATCTCTCCCTGGGTAAGCATAACTATCCAGGACTTCACACACGTTCTGAGAGGTCCAGAGTGCCAACCAATGTTGACCGGGTTGATCGTGAGGGTCCGTATCCTTTGGGTGTTTTCTTGTTAGGTGTCTTGGGTAAACGATCACAAGCCACGGTCCCATAAAAATAAGGTTTCAATTGAGGATCGTCTCGCGCTAATAATCCAATTGCACATTGTTCAAAGCTACTTGTTCCATCTTTCTTTCTTCTTTTAATGCTGGTAAATGTCGTACAACACAGCTCCGTTCGAGTCAATCTCCAGCAAGTTCTTAAATTCTCCGTACACTAGCACGGTTATATTAGTAGTGGGAGCTGCTCCAAATTCCAGGCTGGGTTGTAAGTCTCCAGTTTGCTTGGGGTTGAGTCTTTGACTGTCAGCACAACCATTGGCTACATTATCAAACAAGAACAAGGTACAATTTCTACCATTTCCCCAATCTCCTCGTTCCACCATATTGCCTTGCTTTTTGCACCAGGCTCCACTGTCTGTGAAGAAAAGGGAAGTACCCCAGATTATCTCGCGAACCATTGTTGAAATTCAACAACAGGGTTTCATAAGGGTATTCGTCTCCTCTCACAATCTGTCGAATGGAACGCAGTCCAAATTTCTGGAAGCAGAAGGGATCTTGGGTCACATCTCCATTGAAGGCTCGACTGTCCAACAGACCCACAATCAAACGGTCGGGGATTCTGTTTTGAAACAGGTTGGGTATGTCTAAGCGAGTGAGATTGCCTTGCATGCTGAAGGTCCGGATTTCACTGCGAACCGTGGGGTAGGAAGCCAATTGTTTGCCATTATGTCTTTGGGTCTTGTAGATGGTTTCATTCAGGCGGAGTGGACACGGATGAAAACGAAGTCTGATGTCCCCTTCTACCAATCTTCCAGCCAAAGCCACTCCATTCAAAAACAGGTTGGGACTACTGAAATAAAATTTCATCTTGATTTCCACGCCTGGCACCAGTACTTTGCCGGTGTGAAACACTTCCAAGCGAGGAGTAAACACCAAACTGTAACGGGTTCCACCCACAAAATTAGCAGTTTCTGCTATAGACTGAGCCAAGGCGGCTTTGTGATCTGCACCAAGTGCTATGCAGTGTGCAGGTCCAGCACCACCATTATCAGTAGTGTTGGTGTCGGCGGCTGTCCATTCCCGTGGGAAATCCACTACATTAAACCAGCCTTGAGGTGCCAACACGGTTTTTCCATCCTCTCGGTTGAAATTCCCAAATCCACATAATCGTCCAAAGAAGGAATGATAAATTCCATAGGATTAATTCCTGTGGTTGTGGGTTGAATGGTAACTATACGATAGGCATTGATGCTAATTTCCGTAGGAGGAACCTTGAATACTTTCAAAGCCGGGTTTACTGCCCCTTCGGAACAAGCGTGAGCTGGGGCTGCTTCTGTCATGTCTTGTTTTAACGTCGACGTCTTCTTCTTCTTCTAGTTGTAGAGGGACCACGTCGTGATGGATTTTTATACCGTCGTCATCGTGCCAACCGTTGTGCCAAATCGATGCCTGGAATTCGCACGACACTTTGACTCAACCAACCTCCACGTTGTCGCGGTCGTCTTCTCATCATTTTCCAAAAAGGAAACAATCCACCGCGCTGAGGTAAACCTCGATTACTGCAAATACGTCGAGGACGAGAATGGACTGGAGGCAATGACATCTTTTTAAACACCAAATATGTCACGTGCTCTTTTGACTTGTTTGGGAAACAAGGCACTGGCCACGCGCACAGCTTTTTTCACGTTCTTATTGCCTAAGGCTTTCTTAGCTCGTTTGGTGATTTCCTGTTTGATCACTTGTTCGGATTTTCGTTTCACACCCCGTGTCAAGCCTGATTTTAATCCACTCAGGGTGTTACTAGGTAGCTTCAGAGGATTTCGGGTCCTTTTAAGTCCTTGGAGTCCTCCTCGAAACATATCTGCCAACGCCCCTTTACCATCTTGATCGTAGTACTCGTCAGGCGGAAATCGCGTTAAACTACCACCCCGCATGTTTTCTCTTCACTCGTCACCAATGATCACTTTTTTCACGTGACTTACTCTTTTTATACACAACAACAGCTCACGTGATGCTACAAGTGAAGGATTCCCCAGCATACCGTTTTCTTTTACGAAATGAGCCTTTCGAGCATTCTTCTTCGCCAACGTTTTCAATTCTTTGGTGATTTGCGAAGCGGCTTTGGGAATCCCTGCTACCGCTGCTTCTACCCCTTTACCCAACTGGGTACGTAGTCGCCGTTTTGTTTGACTTTTTCTTTGTCGTCGTCGTCGTCTTCTTCTTTTCTGAGGCATGATTGTTTTTTTTTTTGACTTGTTGTTGTTCTTTTTCTTTTTATGTCTTTTTGAAGTGCAACGTGACAATGGTGTTACCTTCTCCAAACTTGACCAGGTCTCCATTGGTTT
>Ga0126336_10000431_pt1 | contig 16792 bp, 8 predicted proteins | sample SidCmetagenome_FD_92530 | JGI IMG/M metagenome (GOLD analysis project Ga0126336, IMG submission 92530) | Coral microbial communities from El Islote,Puerto Morelos, Mexico - Siderastrea C C metagenome | ecosystem: Host-associated > Invertebrates > Cnidaria > Coral | place: El Islote,Puerto... | reverse complement strand
CGCCTGGTTGATTTTTCGCAGAAAATTTGTCGAGGAAGACTTTTTTCAAAAGTAATTGCATGTTGATAAACCGGAAATCGTCAAAGGCAGCGTGATTTCGATCGCACGGGAGCAAGACGTACGGTGCCAGTGATGCACTGCAAACAGAGCTTTATCAAGAGAATGTGTACTAAGAGTTTTAGATATTTACAAAATGAATTTGCGTGCAAAGCGACTATAGTAGGGTGGTTCGCAAACATCACAGACAAACATTTCACAAGTAATTTTTAATGTAGTGATACTCTATTCACCTTAACAAACGGGAAAAAAGAAGTACTTTTTAGCAGGTAATGCCAAGATAAACTTCATTCACAATTAAGCATGCAGCAAGAGCTGCAATTAGAAAGTAATTTTAAGCAAAAAGACTTGTTTCGAAAATCAAACTTGAAAAAGAGCTGCAATTAGAAAGTAATTGTAAGCAAAAAGTCTTGTTTCGAAATTCAAACTGGAAAAAGTTTGTACATTTAATTTTGACGCGCCATAATATGAATGGCGACAAAGTGTTGTCCAAGAAAGAAGTGTCGGAGTACATGAAAGAACAAGCAAGCGCTCAAGGAATGCCGACATACGACAAGAAGTGGAAAAAACACCACAAGATGGTTGTGACGAACATTTTTGAACACGAGGACACTGATGAAGACGGAGTTATGTCACATGATAAATTCAGTGGACCAAAGATGACGTACCACGACGAATTGTAAACTACACAAGCCCAAGGAATTTTTTCTTCTTCCCCGTGCAGGAATCTTCCGCGCGATATTATCGCATCACTCACGCGAAACCCTCGTTCACATAATAGAAATTTATGTTTTAAGGACGTTCGCGCGAAACTCTTGTACAACACAGATTTTTTACATACTTTTGCTACAGTCAGATTATGAGTTACCTATGTCAGAAATGCAAAAAAACTGGGGGGGGGGGTCACCGACTTCATTTTCGAAATAAAGCGCGTGAAAAACTACCCTAATTTTGATAAATCGGTCCTCGCAACTCGACATGGCCTCAGTGGTTTTTAGTTCAAAAATATTAAAAATGACTCCTTTTTAACCCACTTTCTAAATCAAATTTCGTTTAAACGGTGTTATCCTTTCAGCTAAACTCAACCTTTAAGATGGGCTTTTGCTAGCCTGTTCCAGGCGTTCAGATAGTGGAGCGCGAGCGACAAATATAGCGGTTTTTTGCTCCAGTCTTCCCTCGTTTTTTCCCGCTCTTTCGCTCGCTATATTTTTCGTTCGCGCTCCACTATCTGAACGCCTGGAACAGGCTAGGCTTTTGCCAACACTGTGCAGCTAAAATAATAGCGGAATTCGATGATGCGTGGGCAGAAAAGTTGAAAAAAATCAAACTTCCACAACACAGATTTTCTTCAATTTTTCATACAACCTAGATAATCGATAAAGAAAGTGATCTATCAAAAGAAAGTCCGGGTTCACCGAACATTTAAGAGGGTTAAACCCGTGCATAGACATTGAAACCCCCCCTAGCGCTATGTGTCTCTACATTTCTTCAACAGCGCGCGCGCTCAATGCATGACGTGGCATGACATCACCATGTGAATTGCGTGCACAGTAATACACTTGTCATCGGCTTCCCCGAGGGGCGAGGGACACCGGACTCATATGGGGACTTTGCTAATTGTCCATTTCAAAGTTCTTGTATTTCCCCACCGGTGGGGGATTATTATTTCCTACCGGTAAATAAATAAAAATAACAATAGCAAAGTCCCCAGTATTTTAGGGGGAAGCTAAACAACCAACAAGATTTAAAGGTGCAATTCATTTCAGTTCTTGAACAGTTATCCAACACTCAAGACAGTAAACATTCTGATGAAAACTTCAAATGAGAACTTCAAATTGAAGCATTAACGGTTTTCGTACATTTATTTTGAAGTTTATGCCTTGTTATACTACAGTTACAGTGTGTTTGTGTAATAAAGCAACCGTTTGTACCTTAAAATCAAACTGAACATGTTTAGTATTTTACCTAAGTTGTACGTAAATCAACAAAGTTAATGCTAACTAAGAAACTTAACAAATTGCTAACTTAACAAAATTAATGTAAATTTACGAGTTGTTACGCAAGGTTGAGGTGAGGGACACTCCCTTGTGTAAGTTATGAAGGTGTGTGCGGCACTGTAAGGTGTGGCTTCTCGGTCATTTTGGTCTGAAACACATGAAAGTATGCTTTGCCCACTGCGCGACAGTGATGGTTAACGCTAAGGGTAGGCCGACATCGACACTAATTGCTTGATATCATCGATATTTGGATTTTGCTTAAAAAATAGATACTTGCGAGATCCGATGTCATTCGATATCCCTCACGTGACCCGATTAGAAGAAACAGTTGGGTGAATATTGGACGTTGTGTTCTTGCAAATTTCTATTTCTACCAAGCGGAATACTTTCAAGCACAAGCACTTGATTGAGCTCTTACACAAAATCCTTCTTTTTTTCAACATTCATTTACAATCGAGCTTTGTAATTCGACCAGTACTTTGCGAGTTCTTTACTCAGTTTGAGCCTGGACTCTACCTTGAACGAAGTCGTCAAAATATGCCTCTTGAACTAGACTTGCCGATATCTAAATCGATATCACAGCGGTCAAACGCAAAAAACAACGTCACTTCCGGTTTTGCAGAGCCTTGAAGTTTGAATCAGTTCAGACTTTTACGAGCGCAAACTTGAGTTCGTATGAAAACGATACATAAAATGTCCCGACAAACCAAATTTCGCGCCGATAAAACTTGTGGATACCAGCTGCTTCATTCTGAACACATGCTCAAAGTAAAAAGCTTAAGTTTTCAGAAATGGCGTTAGGCCTTGCGACATTTTTCTGTATTTTCTTTTGTAAAATTATGGCGGGAACTGCGCACGAGTCATGCGTTTGACCGCTGTGAAACTCTCAGTAAACGTTCAAATTGGTCAGCGGTGCGAAACGAGGGCTTTTCAAAATGGTGGCTATTTCCAATAGGTTTTCCGATTAGAAAAACAGAGCAAAAGGTCAAGCTTGGAGTTTGATGGTTAAGATTTTTCTTTGTGTTTCAGGCGGCTGGATTTATTTTCTTTCTTAATTTAGTTGGGAACAATTTCGTTAAGGCGGAGCAGGGGAAAAAAAGACAGCGCTGAATAACACTTCGCACAAATGTTCCATTCAACACCGCTCGACAATGTTGAATTTAACATGTCGAACGGACTGTTGAACGCCTTTGCTAGAATGTGTTGAGCGAAGTTTGATTAACCCTTTTTGTACTAGAGACCAAGAGCGGATAAACGGTAAGAGTGCTTCTCCCTCATATAGGCCCTATCCCCATAGTAATTCCTCTTAAGTTATGGTAGCAACAAAATAGCGGGAAATTCAGATTTCAGATAACTTATTGAGTTTTAAAGCAATTATCCTGAAATTTCGCAGTAATATAGAACTCGCCATTCTGTAAAAATTTCATGAGCTTGTTTTTTCCAATTTCGACATTTTTGTGGCAAAATGACGTCAGAAAGTTGGTGCCAAATTTTGCTTTTAGTATTATGGGTTATTTTCCGCCATTTTGTTGCTAAAAATAACCTAAGAGGGATTACGATGGTGATAGGGCATGTATGGGGGATTAACTCTCTTGCCCCTCTATCCTCTCTTAAAAAAACGCATTACCCGTCTGGGGCGGAATTCGCGAAATTGGGCAGACCGTGTTTAGTTTGTCTGGATATCCATCTCGTAGTACGACTGCATAAAGATGGGCACTAAGGATTTTCCTTCGAGACGAACTAACGTCTGGAAACTACTCAGCAAATGGACGAATGATCCATCTTATGCCCGTCTTTATACAGACGAACTAAACGCCGTTTGCCCAAGTTCGTCCCAGACGGATGATGCTTCTCTGGTACAAAAACGGCCATTGCCATCAAACGTTGGTACAAAATTGTTCAACATTTCTTCTTTTCTCAGATGCGAAGAAGAACAATGTCGAATTTGTCTCGCTGACACGTGCGACAATGTTGAACACATGCACGTCTGGGGAACATTAACCCTTTAGGCCCTAACAGTGACCAAAATGAAATTTCTCTCTACATCATCACTGCTTGTTTAAACATTCAAGTGATGAGAATAAAGGAAACAATCATCAAGGAAAAGATGTCTTGATATTTAGACGAATTCTCCTTACTAGTTCCATACGAAATGTATGGAGAACAGTAAGGAGAATACGCATTTTCATATCAGGGCTTAAAGGGTTAATTTACATAATTCAACAACATTCAAGGTCTCTTAAACAAGGTGGCCGAACGCGTTCAACGTACCCAAGTTTAAATCAACAATTTTGAGTGATGTTGTATCGAGATGTTGAATTCGTTTGGCCACCTTGTTCAACATCGTACAACAAAGTTGCATTCAACAGTGTTGGACGATTTCAGGAGTCAAAGTCCATTGTCGATGTCGAATCCGTTGGACCAAGACCTGTTGCGTCTTCCTACGTCACCACAAAAACTCGTTACCAGGGCCTTCGCACTTCAGATTAAAGCAAGTTTTTTACCATGTTCCCGCCCAAACAAAATTTGTTCCCAACTAAATTTAGAAAGAAAATAAATCCAGTCACCTAAAAACGCAAAGAAAAATCTTAACCATCAAACTCCAAGTTTAACCTTCTGCTCTGTTTTTCTAACTGGAAAACCTACGGAAAATAGTCGCCCTTTTAAAAAGCCCGCGTTTTGCACCGCTGACCAATGTTAGCGTTTTTCAACACTGTCGGAGCAAAAATTGCTTCAAGTCTAGGTGTGAAGACCCTGGCCACGAGATGACGTAAGAAACTTGTGCATTGCGTTATTCAGAGCTGTCCTGCTGGGCTTAAACACTGACTCGTTCCCAATCGTTATTAAAAATTCAGAAATTGAATGAAAGAAAAAGGCGGAGGAGGTCTGGAACAAGCGAATTTGCAAGTGTGCGTTTCCTCCCTTGCCAAGACTGCTCGCGCGCCAACGATCTACTATCGTATCCAATCTTCTCCCGTCCCATAAACAACTAAATACGACTGGGTACGAGTCAGGCTAAACTGAGGTTCTAGAATTTTTGCAGGGCCTGAGAAAAGGGAAAGTTTGTGAGAGATAAGACTTTAACGTGGTGAAAATATCATAATCCGTAAAATCCGGGTCTTAAGCCCCGGGATTATATAACTTCCTATATAAGGGACTTTGTGTGGGAAAAACAAAATATGGTGGTGGTAAACCAATGTTTTAGTCGATTTAGTGTAACTTTGTTTTTAAAGTTGTCTCTTTGGAGATGTGGTATGCTTGCTGATCTAGGAGCGATATATGAATTGGTGTTTTGTTTCAACATTGGTGGGCCTCTAACTGGGGGAATAACTGGGGAACTTTAGCCACGGGGTATAACTAAGGGTATAACAGCCGAGCTTATAACCGGGGGGGGAGTAAAATCAGGATAGCTGACACCGGACACCGGATAAGGCTATAATCGGGGGATATAACCGGGAGGAATAACTAGACTTTTTTGGGAAAGTGGTGGGTGTAAAACCAGGAAGGAGGCTATAACCGGGGGGGGGGGGTAAACCGGGATTTTACGGTAATTGGTCTAAAAAGGATGATAGTTTCAAGGTCAGTGTGACACACTCCCACATAAAATTCCCAGGGGTGTCCCTTTCCCCTGGGGTACAGTTAATCTAAGTTAACAGTCGTATAATGCGTTAATCTCTTTGATATCATTCTTTGTCAAAGTTCCTCTCAGCTGCCCTCCCAGTTTTCTCCATGGTTGTCCTCTGGCAATGATTGTGGGTTTGTTTCCGCCAACTGAGTACAAGTATCTGTCATAATGCATCACAGAATCCCAGTCGTATGGCAAGTTCAGCGTGTCCACTTTACCGTGCTCGTACCTTTTGAAGTTGTTCTCTCTACCTGTAAGTGTCAAAAAAGCATTTTAAGTGATGTACTTTGACTTGGCATAGCAGAATCATCTGCTGTGCTTTTGTTTTATTTTGTTTAGGAGAATTTACAATTTTTCGTATAAAACGTTTTCACGTCAAGTTGTTGGGTGGACGAAAGTTCCGTGGTGAAGTGAAGGTTAGAATAAATGGAATAAAAGGTAAATTGAACAAATTAGTGGTTTTCCATTGAGTGTCAAAAGTAATGTGCGTTTCCTTTCAATGGGTGTTGCTTTAGTAGGTTATGTGTATTTATTAGCAAAAAAATATCGCACGCATTTTCCCGCGCTTGACGCTGGTTACATGTATTTGCCTCGAGTTGCGATTGGTTCATTGTGTTTCAGTCAAAGTAATTACTTTGGCTTAGGTAATGTTCAATTGAAAACCCGCTTTAAGAATCGATCATGTGTTATATATTGACCTGGTTTGATGTTGTGCCATAGAACCTCTACGTAATCATCTCTGTCATGCCTGCTCTGCTCATGCCAGATCCCTGTGGATTTAATAGCATTGTAAAACATTTAACCCGATTGGCTCAAATTATCATGGAATCTGATTGGCTCAAATTTCAATATGCCTGAGCTGTACTTACCGATAGCATGCATAAGCTCGTGCAAAACGACGCCAACGTACTCACATCCACTCCCAAGGGAGAGCGATTGACCCCCGCCGGAACGGCCCATCTTTGACCAGCATCTAAAGGAATTGATGCATTGGTTAGAACATTAAGTTTGACTTGCTGATATTGGCTGTTTGGATGATGTTTTGAATGACTGGCCGACCTGATTTTCTGTCGGACTGACAGAGTGGTGGCTGTTTGAATGACTGACTGAAATGATTGGCTGGCTGAATGGCGATTTGACTGACTGACTGACTGACTGACTGACTGACTGACTGACTGACTTACTGACTGACTGACTGACTGACTGACTGACTGACTGACTGACCCACCAACTGACTGACCGAACGACCGACCGACCGATCGACCAACTGACTGACCGACTAACCGACTGACTGACTAACTGACGTTAGATTCTTGACGTTTCCGAGCTTTACTAATGTTTCAGAGTCAGCAAAATGAAGAGCATGCAAGATTTCGCAACAGGTAGACTGACACCGTTTGTTTGTACTTATGTTTCTATAATAGATTTGTTTATTGCCCTGGGAGCGGGGGGGCACTCCCTCATATGGCTTATTCGGGGATGTGCCGCTGGACAGGATATGGTTTTTGGCCTCTTTGTCCTAAACAGGTTTAATTAGGGTGTTGTCCTAAACAAGGTAGGTATTTTAGGGCTTTTCTTGTCCTAAACAGGATCAGAGTTTCAAGTTTCAAACCCGCGGCGGCAGCCCTATTCCCAAACTTGGGTCAATTGCTCCCCCCCGGGGTTAATTGCCGGAAGCAGAAGTTTCTCACCCGTTTCCTTTGATCATCTTGATATGGTCTCCTCCGTAAGACACATCGACTTCGCGAAATTTCAAGCAAGTCTTGTCATGGAATCTTCCAATAGCATCAGCGATCTTTGGTCGCAAATGTTCTGTGATGAAATTAATGTATATAGCAGACAGTTAAGTGGCTTAATTAAGATTGTTTGTTGAAATTAAAGCAAGTGTGTGTGTGTTTCCTTTTGGGTGTGCTGGCTGTAAAGTATTCTCGTTTAAAGTTCAACGTGAACTGATTTCCAGAACTGGGCAATTAATATTGGCCTCATGTTGTATTGTATATACAGACAGTGTAGAGAGCTGTAGATTTATTAATCCAGAAGCCTTTCAGGGATATAACGCCAAGCACAACCGAAGAAAACAAAGAAATGTCTTGGAAACTAGTAAAAAGAAAAAATATACAAAGCTCTTAGTCACGAAAAACATTCGGGCTAAAAAATTGCCGAAAACCCTACTCCACTGAAAAATAACATGGTCTATTCCTTATTAAAAGCTGTCACGCTTTGCGTATTGCACTGAATTTTCAATAAACTTACTCAAATTCTGGTTCACAGAATAGTACACGACTTTATTAGGCCACAGCTTTCTCCTGTTGCGCATGACATTTCTCTTCAGGTCAGTCTCGTGTCTCATGTGATTAACCACAACCTTGTCTTCAGGATCTAGGCACAAGTCTCCCTCGAACAGCGGACATCCGGGTCTATTGTTAGGATCTAAAAGAGAGAAACGTTTATTTATTTCGTTAGGAAATTAAAGGCTCGCCGCTTGGGTGTTCCTTAAAATTTGGTTGAAAATCAAAATTACACCGTTTTTAGAAATATTTGTTGAAAAATTGTAAAGTACTTGATCATTATAAAGTGTTCCTTTCGTCTGGACGTTCAACAAGTTAGTTACCCTATTATAGGAAATTAACGCTCCGTAAAATTAATTTAAGTCGCGCTAATTCTTTTTTAGCGTAAATTTCCGCGTTGTTAATTAAGTGGAGCCTTAATTTCCGCGATCTTAATTTCCATCATTTTAATTCCAAATTCTGGATCCATTCTAGACATTCTTGACGTCTACAAAACCATAGCTTTCCTACATTTATGCAGAAATTAACGCCCACTGCCTGTAAAAAAAAATTTGCTTTACACACCTGTAGATCTGCTTTGTTCGTGATTTTTGAATTCAGTCATGAAATAAATTTGTTCCAGTTGTGTCCACAAGATGTTTCTTTGTGACAATCACTTTAATTTCCCTCATTTTGAAATTTTACTCCCTCTTTCTCGTTAATTTCCTTTATTGGCGAGTAATTTTTCCTTCAATTCGCGTTAATTTACGTCGCCTTAATTCCAAGTACCTTAACTAACACAAGAGTTAATTTCCTATAATAAGGTATTTCATTGTCGAAAAATAAAATTTCCGTCGATTAAGTTGCCCGACAATTTTGTTGCCAGGGTCTTTGTTTCTAATTGTGTCCTAATGGACCCATAGCGGAAAAAAGGATCTAGTTGCGCGACGACTCCATCAACTACAACCAGCTGTTTTACCTTCATTGACGGCTACTATTTCCTCTTCAATAGGAATGCCTTCCCCTGATCCCCTGCGGCTCTCGTCATGTGCTTCATTCACACGTACAATGTGGCCATGGACATTTTCATCTCTCGCCTTGTTTTCTGAAAAAAATTAAATAAAATAAAGAAAAAAACAAGCTCCTGAATGATGCCATTCATAGAAACAGGGTTTATGGGAAGCGCCGAATCCGGCCTAGCTTATTCTCGCAATGGCCTCGAGGCCGAGGAAACTGAGCACTTTATTCCTCAGGTCCCTGAGCTTCCTTTTCCCATGCAAGGCATTCTCGCCCAAAGGGCCTGAGCACCACGACCAATGCTTGAAGTCGGACACCACAGCCAGGCAGCTTTGACAGGAGAATGCTTTGAGGGCCCCACTCTACCCTTGAAATGCCAATAATAGACCGGAAATACAACGTTTAATTGAATGAGATGATGAAACTCCTTTGACCAAAATGCGCTTGATAATAACTGTGGAAAATGCACAACAACCTCTCGATGTTACATCAAAGCGGGTGGAGAAGGGAGGGGGGGCGGAGGGCGGTTGTTACCCCTCTAGACGTGCGAGGGTCCACATGGGGGTAACCTTAGGGCCCCGGGGCGCTTCTAATTCGGCCTCTAGTGACTCCAGTCTCACGCTGTCAGACAGTGTCAGACGTTATACATAGGCTTATGGGACTTGAAAGAACTAATTACGATATACCTTTAAGCAGCCAGTCGATAAAGTCGTCTCGTTCATTCATCAAAATATCATCTGCAAGTCATGAACATTAAAAATTAACCAAGAACAAAAAACATTCGTAAGAAATTTAAGTCTAGTTCTTCTCTAGCTCTAACAGCTTGTTTATAAAAGTTACTTGAAATTTCGTGAAAGTTTGTAAGCACAGAATTAGTATTTACTCAATTCCTTAATACCAAAATATGCTTCTAAGTGCAAAGCTAACCTACCTTACAATCTTTATTTTAGAGTTGTTTGGAGGACAGGATAGCAGTAATTAATAATGAAAATATTTTGGTTAGAATGACGCTAATTTTAATAATAAAAGCGTCACTTTCATTCCAAGTAGTAAGTGTAGGAATAATAGGATTATGAACGATTCTTCTGTAGTTTGAAGAAATAGTAGCAAAAACGAGACAAGTACATTTTAAAGGAAAAATGGGAAAGGGAATCGAATTTCAGGGAAAGGATATGAGAGCGACGATAAATTTTTCAGTTTCTCTTCGCCATGTTCGCCCCGAGAAGAATTCGATCCAACGTTATTTCGTTATATGCATGATTTCAACTAGAAAACGTTTAAAATTTTAATAAAGATAATCTCACTTACCAAGAGGACGGCTCTTAACAAGAGAGAAGATGGTCGAGGTAAAGAAAAAGAGAAACACCAACTTCAAAGTCATGTTTTTCTCGTTTCTCCGTGAAGACAGCTTCCGTACCAAGAGCTTCGTTAACTGGTCGTGTTTGCGTTCAATTCAAACTTGCCTCCAAACGATATTTTGTCTGTATTTATACGGTCTGCCGCCTACGTGACAGCTTCGGGGACGCTGAAAAACAATCGAGGCGAAATATCAATTTTGTTAGCTGTGCAGGAAATCGGCAAGCATCACAAAAAAAGAACTTTTGGGTTGAAAATTCAAGAATTAACCTTACTGGACAAAAACTCAGTAATTTTCTCTCATTTGCGTTTGGAAACTAAGGAGTGTATTAGGAATTTTTCAATATTTGCTTTTGCATAATTTATTAATGAGTCCTGTGCTATTTTCAGATCTTTCACAGTGGAGATAAATCAATGATATTGTGTACATAACAATGGAAACACGTGCTTCCATTTTCGTTAAAGCGTTTTATCCGTCACGGAAACATAACGAGTTTTTAAAAAATTCAGCTCTCACTAGATTGGTCCAATTAACAAATAAATCATCAAATCTTTCGTTGTCTCCGTTACAAGCCTCCTCAAACAAGAAACGGGTGGTACGATAGCGCGCGAGAAGCGCGAGTTTCCTTGTCCACGCGTGAGTCGCGTCTCCACTTACTTGTGACGGCCCGTCACTCTAACCATGCTAACCGACCGATTTTTGCCGTCGGCCATCGAAGAAAAACTAACCCTCAAGCATATTAAATTAATGCAATTTAAACAGTTAAAAATAAGCCTAGATTAGGGTAATTTTTCCCGCAACCGTCAATGTCTAGTCTGAATAAATTTAACCGCGTCATGATTGATTGGCGGCACACTGAGACAAGCGTTTGAATGCTCTCCGAGCAAATAGTCAATAGGCGAAGCCAAGTTGAAAAGGACAAGCACTGAGTTGATTATAAGTATATGTTTCGCAGACAAACTCGCTGCAAACTCCCGTTAACAAATTATGAAAGTTAAACTGAGACTTTCAGTGCTCAAACGCAAGATGACGAGCATCCCGAAGGAAGCATAAAAACAAAACTGAAGAGCAAGTTTTTTAATTCGACATCGAAAAGTTGTCGATCGTTAAGTGAAGTTTTCACCTACAGACCCTATATCAGTAAGGCAATACCAATAAACTATTTCGATTCTCACCGACCCAACCGACCTACATTTTTTGAAAAATTAGAAATACAAATAAGGTTTCTGGCTCATTGCCTCATCTCTTTTATCGGCTGTTTTCAAGTTTTTTAAAACTTGTTAAAACATGCTTTGTAAAAACATCTTAAAGTGATTCTGACATAAATTTCCCTCGTATAAAGGGATATAACGAACAAGCAGCGCACATTTGGAATTATTCATGCACCAAGTAGCTGTTACTATCAAGACTGGTAAAAAAAAAGCTACTCACGACGATGGGGTGCTTCAAAATTTCTGTTCTTTTCTCAGTCAGCCTTCGTTGCTAATTTGTTCTGCTAAGTCCAGCAGAACTGTAATCGGCACCTTTATATTTCTTCCTTTTAAACCCTGCAATTTATATAATAAGTCTTATCAGTGAATATGAAACTGACAGGTGAACCTTTAATGGTCTTTAAAAGCTCTTTTGAAAGCATTGAAATTTTCAAAAACACTTAGGCATGTTTATTACAGTTGTTATTAAAATTTTTAAAAAGGTCAATTGTTACATAGTTACATAGGCTAGAAGACACCCCATTCCTCATGCAAAGTTTATGACACTAAACGTCCAAAAATTAACGTCATGAACAACATGCATTTTAGCAACCGAACACCCAGCACAAAATGTCTTGATAATCAAGCTCGTCAACTCGTCCGCCCCACCCAGTTTCACCCGGTTGGTATTTCGATCGAAGGTTTGCTTGTATTTGACAAATTGGTTTGGACGACCATTGAAAAAATATTTTTTATTTCATAATAAGAAAAAGTGACAAAAACTGCACCGTGAGGAGCTAGCAAGGTTAACGGTTGCAAAAAAGCAGATATGAAAGGGTTTTGTAAACTGAAATTAAAGACGTTTTCCTGCAGGTTGTTCGTGCCGTTAGCAAGCTTATTCGCCTAGTTAGATTCCCTTCGGATTGTTGTACTTGGAATATCACATAAAATTTTTTTTAGTGATAAAAAAGCTGACGACTGAAAAAGTCTGCTTTATTCACTGAAAAACTATAAAGATTTGCTGTTGTGATTAAGGCCGGGACGAGAATGTGATGAACTTTTCCTGTTTTATTTAGTTGCGGTTTAATTTTCGTCATGTTGTCTTTTTCAAGAAAAACTATTTAACCAACTGGGCAATATACCGAGTTAAATTTTAAGTTTGAGAAGGAGTTTGCTGAAGAAACAAGCGAGAAAATTTCAATTAACACAACGCAAATGAAGCGAGCAAGTAACCGCGGAAGTTGCAAATTGTTGTATTCAGTGCAAATGTCAATCAAAATACCAATGTTGAGGCGGAAGTTTGCAAAGTTGTACGTAACGGAACATCTAGTTTAGTAAAAAAATATTTTTGTATTTCTATAAGAGCAAGTTGAAGGTGGAATATCAGAAAATTGAAATTAATCATGAATTTGAATTAAGACAACTAAAAGCAACTAAGTAGGGATTGTAAGCATTTTTGTTCCTGGTTACCTAGGAAATTGATTTTTTTAGTGAAAGATGCCTTTTAAGAAACGTGAGGAATACATAAGGCAAAATCTGACACCTTTTAACAAATCATGTAGAAAGGACTAATAGATTAAGTTCACGAGATAAAATAAAGTTTCCGACAAATGAAGTAGTTTATTTTTAAAGTGAGAGTTGCCGACAATTATCCTCTAGCGGTTAATTTTTAGTGTTTTGACACCTGACGTTGAGAAAAGATTAAGTCATTCATTTACTGTATTTATCCTTCTTCGAAACTGACTTTAGTCAAATTTAGCCTTAATTCGATCCAACATTCATCTCTTTAACCTTTAATATTTAATCTAGGCTCAGTACCAATATAATTTTAACTATTCAACTCAAATTTACCTTCAATTTACTCTTTTTTAAGCTTCATTAAACTATTTAACTCTCATTCGATTTCTTGACCACGCATGCAACTGAAGATTGAGCAAACAGAAAAGCTCTAGGTTGAAGAGTGTTATTTTCCCTCCTAAGGGTGCTGTGCAACACAACAAAACTTGTATTTGGCCTTGTTCAACCAGCCATTTATTTAGACAGGCATACATGGTCTTAAATGAATGAGGGTTGAATAGAATAAAGTCGAATAAGGGTGGCGTAGTTGAATGAAGGGCTGATTAAAGCGAATTTGGGTAGGATCGTTGAATGAGGAGTTGACTTTGTCTTGAATAGGTGAGGCGTGTAAGGATTCAATACTAAATAACGGGTTGAATTGAATGAAGTCAAATTTTGGTTAAATATAGCTAAATAAGGCAAGTTGAATTCAAGTCGAATGAGGGTTGGATGGCTGAATTAAATTGGAATGAGGCTCAGGGTTTAATAGGTGAATGGAGGGTTAAATTAAAGCTGATTAATGATTTCATGGAAGTTGAAAATGGGTTGCATGAATAGTTGAATAAGATGTAAAATTGAATATTGATACAATGTGCTTGCCATAGATAACCGCCTTTGAATCACTCCTTCAGTTTTAAGACTTCTCAAAACTTACATGCATTTGAAAGATTGATGTAAACTGACTGGACAAAGAGAGCAGACACTTTTTAAAACTAAACATTCATTTCTTATGAACTAATTTTAGGAACGTGCCGCAAGAAAAAAATCCTATACACTAGGTTTCAATTTTTTTTTCGTGGCAAAACACAAACGGCACAGGCGTAGCTAAATGAATGATTTCAAGTTAAAATGCTTTTCGAAGAGGTTTAAATAAAGGATTAAAGGGAGCGTGTTAATTGTACGCTGTAGCTGGAATTTCTTTACTGGTCACCGTTGTCTGTGCTGGAAGGAAAAGAGGGCAGACCCCGCCCAAGTAAGAAAATATGTGGGACTTAAAGGGCATAGTCGCGTTGTTTTAGTTCACTTTAAAAATAAAAAATATGTCTTCACGTCAACGAACGCCCAAAAAAAATGGTCTAGATTTGTTAATAAACACTATATTACTTCACCTCTCTCCTCCGCAGAGGCCTCCTACAGTCGCGCCATGGGAAAAATATACCCGCGGCGCGCGGAGGCTGGGAAGAGGAAAAATTAAACCGCGCTCCCGTTTTCTCTCTCCAGCGCTCCCGCTCCCGTTTCTTTCGCTGGTTTTCTCTCTCCAGCGCTCCCGCTCCCGTTTCTTTCGCTGGTTTTCTCTCTCCAGCGCTCCCGCTCCCGTTTCTTTCGCTGGTGTTTACTAACAGGAGCCTCTGCGGAGGAGAGAGTTACTTCACTGAACCTATTTCCTGTCGTCTGTTGCTACGGATGGCACGGATGGAAATGGATTGCAACTCGAAAAAATTAGGCTAAACTTTTCAAAATCTTTAAGCGTGTTGACATTAAATCAATATTAAATGATCATGGTTTGTTTTCTCTTAATGAAATTAAGTTAATATGTTCCTTTAAATGTTCAAACACAATGTTGGGCATGGATAAAGTTAGCTGCCGATAATTTTAGCACAGTTTTGGCCAAAAATCTGTGAAATACTCGTGACTATGCCCCTTTAAAAATACTGAGTCGTTTTCAGACGAATGACAATGAAATCACAGAAAGAGCTTTTTCTTGAAGAAGCCTAATAAGGCTGGTAATCGGTTACACCAGATGCTAATTAACCACAGTTATTAAGGGTGGCATCGAAACGTTACGTTCGTCAACCAGAATTACATCATTTTGGTTACGTCTTTCTGCAGCAACGTATTCCGTTGGAGACAGAAGTTATCAAAAATATATTTTCTGAAATAAGACCAGGTGGGTGGTAACCGACGTAGCATTACCTTTTAAAGCGCGCAACTTGCAGTATGTCGTTGTGCACTGCTTTAAAAGCAAGAATAGTAGTTTTTATTAAATTGGACAAAAAAAAAAGAAAGAAAGAAAAATATGACGACAGCCCCCGAAGAGATTTGAACTCTCGACCCCTGGTTTACAAGACCAGTGCTCTAACCCCTGAGCTACGGAGGCCAGATGAAATATTTTGGCGCAGACCTCTTTTGCTTTCAGGCTGGCTCGGTTTGCCGGAATCTCACGTCTGTTAAACTCACTAACAATCAACTTTGCGATTATATGGAAAAATCTCAGCCCGGCCAGTTGGGATCCCGGTATCGGTATCGCCATGGCGGGATCCCGGCTAGACGGGCTGAAAATTTACCATGTAATCGCGATTGCCGGGCTAACACTATTTCGTCACTAAATTTCTGTTCAGAGCAAAATCATGGATCACCAGAAGGTCAATATTTCTCTTTCTTTATAACACATAAAGGCTTGTCAGACCATAAAGCTGCAAAAAACTGAAAATAATACACCAAAATAATGGATTAACAATAGTAAGATCACTCATTCATCCTTTGAGGCAGCCATCTTTTCACACGACATCTTCTAAATTTAGCCGCAGGCGGGCTGGTTCGCCTCATGTAATACCGAGGCAGCCCTGCTAACCGAGCCAGCCCAGCTCATGTAATCGGCCCCGTTTCGCACCCATGGCCACTTTCATCCTTGTTCATCCGCTTTCATCCGTCAGCGGCGTTGGAGGCTGCAAAGTTAATCAGTGATCTTACAGTTTAGATACTTGAGTTCCCTGAATGTGATTCACGCGTGCCCCGTTACCAGCGTTACATCCTCTTTCTCCTTAGAATCCATGTCACTACTTGATCAAGCATATAGGTCAATAAGCAAATTTTCCCACTTAGTACCAACCGCGGCAAAAGAAATATATGGAGAGCAGTGAGGAGAATATGCACACTGATATTGGACTTCATGGGTCTTAATGCATCAGTCAATTCCAGCGGTGCCCATCCCCCCCCCGGGCATTAGCCGGGTATTTGCTCATGTGTCAATCCCGGGGTGGGGCATTTGAAATTTTATCACTGCCCGGGGGTTGGGCATTTGCCTACCCCCGGGACGACCCCAGGGCACTTGACATCTTTGTCAGGTTTGGTCTCGCATGTAATATATGGATTTTAAGGTGGCTCCATATAGTTTTTCAGCGCGCGAGGAATGGGAACTAAATTGGCACAAGCGCGCGCGCGAGGAGCGCGACAGTCCAAGTCAGATGACATGTGCCAATAAACCTCCCAGGCAAACTTTTCCAAAGTCTGATTGAGGCATCTTTATGGCTTACCTTTTCAAAACCTATCGAGCACATAGCTGAGTGAAATTATGAAAAGCCTTTAGTTTAATCGCTTTTGTTGCTGACAGTTGCAGTCCTACGATTGTTCTACGATTATAGGACTGAATTGATTGCGATCTTTAAGTTCAAGCAACACAGAGAGGACTGAATACGTTGCACGAATTATTACGCGCTTCAAGAATT
>Ga0126336_10000430_pt1 | contig 16797 bp, 8 predicted proteins | sample SidCmetagenome_FD_92530 | JGI IMG/M metagenome (GOLD analysis project Ga0126336, IMG submission 92530) | Coral microbial communities from El Islote,Puerto Morelos, Mexico - Siderastrea C C metagenome | ecosystem: Host-associated > Invertebrates > Cnidaria > Coral | place: El Islote,Puerto... | reverse complement strand
TTTCATTTGCGAATGCTTAACTTGATACAAAAACCACGTATGGAAGACGAAAATTAAACGTAGCTTTAATCATGTTCAATTTTCGTTAAAGAGCTCCCCCCGACCACATTTTCGACTTTCTCCGGTCGTTTGGTCATCTAGATAAACTAGAATAGCGAACTGTTGCAAATAAAAATAAACTAAGTAATACAATATAGCATGGATAAAAGATTCGATTTGTTGTTAAGAGTCTATAACAGCAAACATTTGTATGCACGAAATATTAACAAGACGTTTAAGATCTTATTCTGCAACGTGCTGATAGTAAGGCACCCAAAATAACTGCAATGAGCTGATAAATCTAGTTGCAATGGATAGCCATTACTAGGTAACACTTTTCCGTTTCATACGGCAAGACAAGCTCAAATTATAAATAATTATCTTATATGTAGGGAGGCTACTTCTAAAAAAAGAACTTTAGGCTATAGCTAACATTTAATTAATTATGCAATTTAAATATAAAAAGAGTCCTTTGTGGACTACACAGTCATCACACAGTGATGAATAGTAATATTATTCAACAACAACAAACAATACAGTTGAAAGTTCTGTGTCGGGTATTCCATGTTGCGCATGAGCACTAAGCACATGTACAGCTCTTCACCACACGGCAAGGTCGGCCATTCTTTTATGGAAGCCGGCTTTGGTTCACCATTCAATGGAAGTCGTTCAGCAGAGCTTTCCCGTGGTGTTCAGTTTTTAATGTTGGCAGCAAGGTGGCTCCAACTTAAGAGTCCATAGAAAAAAAATAAGTCTTTGATAGGTTTTCAGTGACCACTCGTGAAGGCTTCTTGTTTTTATTTTTTTAATGCATACTGTACGCCTACCTTAACGATGGTTTTCAGTTCCATGTCGATTATTTGTCTCTTCGGAGTTGTTGAGATTTTTAAGGTCGCTTCTCGTTGAGATGTGTTTTTCTGAGTAGGCGTGTTCTTGACAATTGTATTTCTGAGGACGGTTTTGTATATGTTTCTCGGTTCTTGTTCTACTTTGCTCTTCGGCCTTTCTCGTTAGGATCTTAGGTGATGTTCACTTCGGTTCAGGTCTTGTTAGGTTTAAACTCAGACTGGTGTTTGCTGCAGATATGAACTCTTATATAATCAAGTGTACAAGGAACAAAACACCGTTCTTGATTACACAACTGTCCATTTTTTGATTTTTTGTAATGTAAATAACCTGATTCTACTATCAGCCTGGAAGCACTGAGGAAATCGGGTGCGACAGAAAAAAACATTCACGCCCGACATGTAACAACGGAGCAAGCACAAACGAAAAGTTGACACTCAGAACACACCCGAGCGGTGTTATCTACTCACATGAGGGTCGCGTCTGTTTTGAAAGTTGAGTGTTTTTTTGCAGGAAATAACGATAGACTCTAGCCTTAAAGAACTAGAGGTCTGTCTAGTACGAAAAGAACTGATAGGAACTTAATCATCTTTTCTGCCAATTCATATTTTTGCTTGTTCTGATCATGATATTGTGCACGTGAGTTCACTATCAAATTGTCGCTTAAAAATTCACTTAAAGCAGCACAGCGATGACGTTTGCTGTCTCAAGTGTATTTTTAGAACTAGAAGTCTTGCCTGAACTAAAAATTAACAGAAGTGAACTTACCACGACTTCGTATTTTTGGTCTTCCTGAAGCTGTGCATGTGAGTTCATTAACATATTATCAATGGAAGCAGCAAATTGTGGCTTAAAAATTTACTTAAAGCAACACACGTCACAGCGCTGACGTTTGGTGCTAGAACTAAAAGTCTGGCTAGAACGAGGCTAGAACTAAAAATTAACAGAAGTGGTTCATTTTTATCACGATTTCGTATTTTTGGTCTTCATGAAGCTGTGCACGTGAGTTCATTAACATATTATCAATGGCAGCAGCAAAGCTGCATGGCTCGCTGACGGGGGAAGAGGTTTTACAAGTATATTGTTGAACTGGTTAGCTACGCCGGGGAATTTCCACGTAGCCTGCAATGCAGGCGCATTTTTTGGGCGAGCGAACGCTATAGCCGCCATCTTGGATTTTAAAATAAGAGGAAGATTGGGGAGAGTAGAAAGAACAACCAAGGGGGACGGGATTAGTCTGGCTTTGCAAATCCAACATGGCGGCTACGATAACCGAGATTTTGGCACTCGCGCGTCCCCAAGAAAACGCCTGCATTGCAGGCTAATCACCACGGCTCAATGTTCATTTCAAAATTCATTTCTCTTACCGTTAATCAATTTGTAGCAGAACATTTATTTTGAAAAGAGATTTGGAATAATTATCTCGCTATAATTTCATTTAAGTTTTTTTAATATTATGCCTTTTTTTCGAATTTCCTTCTTCCATAGATGTATATTTTTTCTGCGAATGTTCTCCGGGATTCCCAGCCGGGAAGCAACTTGGATATTTTGTAATTTATGCTGGATTTCAAATTTCCCAATGATTTACGCCGGGGAAAGTGCTACAAGATGTGCGTGTTGAACCTCTCTATTACCGGTAGGGCAAAAAATGCATCTGGGGTTAGAGTTAAGTTCAAGTTGAGTTCGGGTTAACTTAAGTTCCAGTTTTGCTGGTAAACAATGCCCTAATCTTTGAAAGCTAACACGTAAGATCGTTCAGTTCGGTTATTGCCGGCATTCGTAGCCGGCTTAACACTACTGAATCAGTGCTTTACCCTAAATAATAAAATCGTCGTGTTATATTTAGCCTTCTGTGAAATAGAAATTAAAGGACCAAGTTTGAAATCGAGTGAACTCGGCTCGAATGTGAATTAGTCAAACTGCAATTATTTATAATATATATGTTGACTTGACTGGACTTTTCACTGTTATAAGTCGAACTAACCTTTTAATCAACATAAATACATTGCCTTGACTGAATTTTATTGTGTGGGTCATTTTTGGGTATAACACTGAAGGATGACGGAAAAAAATAGCATTTTGACGCTAAATTACAGTGATTTAACTCGGTTAAATAACAGTACTAAAATCTTTTGTGGCTGGTGACCAGTTGAAATCTCATCAGTTTCACGCTTGATGCCTTAGCGTTTCGATGACTCTCAGCCATGTCTTTGTTTTAATTGTCTGCCGGTTTCCACTGCCGTGATCAGTCCAGGTTTTTTTAAAATTAATTTTAAAACGTGCACTTCCCTGAAATTTTTTAGTTTGCGATTTAATATTCTATTAATCATTGAGTCCACTTCGATTTGTAATAACACAACATCTTATTGGACCCGCGCGATTTGTCCGCCGCTTTCGCGAACGGTATTTCCGCTTTGCTAATTGCATCATCTTGATAACAGAAGTTATCAGTGAAAGAAAAGGGGATTCCTTTACTGTGAAAATCCACATGACGTAACCATGGACATGATAGAGGGTGAGTAACTGATACAGTCGGGAACGCAAACAGAAAATATCAGCGAGACAGGAAATGTCCGATTGCCAGTGCTTCACCATATGCTTTAACGAAAGAAAGTGTAACTGAATCTCTTTCGTTATTTTTCCGTTATTTTTCTTACCATTCCATAGTTTTTGAGACTGAGTAGACGCAGGAGAGACAGGCCAATATGAACTTTACTCAAGTTTTGGAAAGGTTAACAACTGAATAAATCTCACTCTGATTTGGGACAGCTAAGGTTAGAACATGGTTGACTTCCACATGTACTTCCATGATAAGAACGAGACACTTACTGAGTAGCCATTGAAGACAAAGTTTTGCTAACAGTCTGTTTGCAACTTCGAATTTTCTGTATCATCTTATTTATTTGGGAAGCGTGGAATGTAGCCGTAAATAGCCGACTCTCTCGCGTAGAAAAATTAGTAGTTTCAGCTCTGTTAGCGTTGTGCTATTATGGTCTGCTTAGCAGTTGACAAGTTTCTCGGAAAGGCCCCGGAGAGACGGATGCAACCAGCCTAGTACCCAGGCCTTCTCCTCCCGCTCACTCGACTCGACTTGGTGCCAAATGTTGTGACGTCGAGCGAGAAGAGAACGCCTGGGTACTAGGCTGGGATGCAACAATTCCATTCCGTTGAATTCGACATGATATGGCAATCAAATTCCGTTCAACGCCATCCAACATCATTCGCTATCATCCAGCAGCATTTCATGTGGTTAGGTAGGGCGAGTTTCTTGGTCTCTTTTGCACTGAGAACAAGCAGAATGCCGGGGAAATGATCAGGATTATTCAGTGGAATATGAAACAAGAAAAAAAAAAGATCATGTAGAAACATTCACATGGGGAGCGTCCATTGTAGAGGTGACACAGAAGACTGAGAGTTAAAAATGTTTAAAATTGAACTCGGCAGAGACAACCAGTGATTTAGACTGATATCAATTATCACACACAGTTTTTATTAACATAATATTTTTATTGGATTATAAACATACAATTTCCTTATTATTTTTATTATCTTGAGGGAAAATTTTTTTTCAATCAAAGAACTCAGAACAAGTGCTTGCAATTGGTTAATTAACTAATAACCATAAAATATTTACATTATTTTGAACAGAATTTTTGAACCACGTGGGAAGAACATATAACACTATAACAACCTGAAGAACTCAGATGCATATAACGCGCGTTAAAACATCCAAAAGTTTAGGTTAAATAGACTTGAAATGAAGTATCTACGATATTTTCATTTAAGAATGTTTAACCTGACATAGAAGCCACGCATTGAAGACGAAAATTATTAAACGTAACTTTAATTATTTTCAATTTTCGTTAAAGAGCTCCCCCCCGACTACATTTTCGACTTTCTCCGGTCGTTTGGTCATCTAGATAAACTAGAATAGGGAACTATTGGAAATAAAAATAAACTAAGTAATACAACTGTGATATAGCATGGATAAAAGATTCGATTTGTTGTTAAGAGTCTATATCAGCAATCATTTGTATGCACGAAATATTAACAATTCAGTTTCGGTGCAAGACGTTTTAAAAGATCTTATTCTGGAACGTACTGATAGTAAGGCACTGACCCAAAATAACTACATGCAATGAGCTGATAAATCTAGTTCCAATAGATAGCCTTTAGTAGGTAACACTTTTCCGTTTCATACGGGAAGACGAGCTCAAATTATAAATAATTATCTTATATGTAGGGAGGCTACTTCTAAAAAAGAACTTTAAGCTATAGCTAACATTTAATTACTTCTGCAATTTAAATATAAAAAGAGTCCTTTGTGGACTACACAGTCATCACACAGTGATGAATAGTAAATATTATTCAACAACAACAAACAATACAGTTGAAAGTTCTGTATCGGGTATTCCATGTTGCGCATGAGCACTAAGCACATGTACAGCTCTTCACTACACGGCAAGGTCGGCCATTCTTTCCAAAAATAACTTTGTGATTTTTCTTGCACTTAGGTGGAACGTTTAAAGGCATACAGGAAAGACTTTCCTTTCTGCAGTGCACTTTATTGAAATATCTCCCAAGACATTTGCTCCATTTTCTTTCTCTTTTTAACTCGCAGTCATTTGGAGAGCGTCGGAGACGAGAGAGAATGTCATGATTGTCGATGGCAGTGTTGTTATCTTCCGTTGCTGCTGTTAGCGATGAGTGCCCATTCTCAAGCTCTGATTGAACCTGATCCTCAGCTGGCTCCTTGAGAGCTGATAACTGGTTAAATGTAACAGGACTCAGACTCACTCCAGAAAAAAGCCAACTTTGTATCAAGAAATATGCTGTAAACTAAATAAAAAATATACGATATGAGTTTTAGATAATTTCATCATGGTTATGACATTTTGCTTTGAAGAGTCAATCATGATCATATCCATCCAAAGTCGAAATTATAGAGTCACTCAAATGGGTGGCCTTGTTAACTGAGCCTTTTATATGTAACTGATAGGTTGTGAAATAGTCACAGAAATCGCAATTTACGGTTTCGAGGTAATTGAAAATTTTTTTTCACCCTGGGGTTACCCTTCACGCATTTGGTGACTTTAAATTTGTTTTATATCCAATCTGCTTTTTAAAATGTTTCTGTTTCATGTGTAAAAACAATCTGTTATTGGCTTTTACGCTGGCACTGATTTCGTTTAAAACCGACAGATATATCTTCTGAAGGTTGCATATAAAAAAAGGAAAAAAAATTTTTTTTCACTGAGTTAATTATATTAAAACGGCTTGGTTATTGTGATGATATAATGGGGTGACTGTTCTTAAAATTATCGAGTTATTAAAAGGGGTAACTAAATCTACCTAACCAAGACCTCGTATAAACTGACGTCCATGCGGTCCGAACCTGTACTTTCCTGTAGTTTTATGCTTTACGAGATAATTGTAACGTTTGATTCATGAAAAGAAATTCTAAAAAGAGGCTATTTAATTAAATTGCTGTAGCTAAGGCAACAGAATTCCTGTGGTACTGTTTATTATGCCTGGACGGTGGTTATAACGTTTGGTCTATGGATGCATGGAGTCCGGCTTTGTTTCACCATTCAATGGAAGTCTTTCAGCAGAGTTTTCCCGTGGTGTTCAGTTTTTAATGTTGGCGGCAAGGTGGCTCCAGCTTCAGAGTCGATGGATGAAAATAAGTCTTTTGTAGGTTTTGACCACTCATATGAAGGCTTCTTGTTATATATATTTCATGTTTAAAATAATGTAATGTACCGTACCCCTACCTTAACGATGGTTTTCAGTTCCATGTCGATCATTTCTCTCTTGTTAAGATTTTCAAGGTCGATTCTCTTTGAGATGTGTTTTTCTGAGTACGCGTGTTCTTGATAACTGTTTTTCTGAGGACGAATTTTTACATGTGTTTTTCAGTTCTTGTTCTTCTTCGCTCTTCTCAAGTCGGCCTTTCTTGTTAGGAACTTAGGTGATGTTCACTTCGGATCAGGTCTTGTTAGGTTTAATCCCAGCCTGGTGTTTGCTGCAGAAATGAACTCTTATATAATCAATGTACACGGAACAAAACAGCGTCCTCGATTACACTAATGTCTATTTTTGATTTTTTGTAATGTAAATATCAGCCTGGAAGCACTGAGAAAACCGGGTGTGACCGAAAGAAGCATTCACGCCCGACATGTAACAACGGAGCAAGCACCGTGAACGGAAAGCTGACACTCAGAGCACCCCCGGGCAGTGTTATCGACTCACATAGTCGCGTCTGTTTTGAAAGTTGAATATTGTTTGTAGGAAATAACGATACACTCCAGCCTGAAAGAACTAGAGGTCTGTCTAGTACGAAAAGAACTGATAGGAACTTAATAATCTTTTCCGCCACTTTGTATTTTTGCTTGTTCTGATCATGATATTGTGCACGTGAGTTCGCTAACAAATTATCGCTTAAAAATTCACTTAAAGTAGCACAGCGCTGACGTTTGCTGTTTCAAGTGTATTTTTAGAACTAGCCTGTTCCAGCCTGTTCGCTTTATTTTTCGCTCGCTCTATTCTTCGCTCGCGCTCCACTATCTGAACGCCTGGAACAGGCTATTTTAGAACTAGAAGTCTTGCCTGAACTAAAAATTAACAGAAGTGAACTTAATCATTTTTACCACGATTTCGCATTTTTGGTCTTCCTGAAGCTGTGCATGTGAGTTCATTGACATATTATCAATGGAAGCAGCAAGGAAGCAGGAAAGGTGCATGGCGAGCTGAAGGCGGAAGAGGTTTTACAAGTATATATATTGTTGAACTGGTTAGCCACGCCGGGGAATCACCATGGCTCAAATCTTCATTTCAAAATTCATTTCCCTCACTGTTAATTAATTTGTAGCAGAATATTTCATTTTGTAAAGAGATTTGGAATAATTATCTCTCTCTCTTTTTTTTTTTACTATTATGCCTTTTTGTCGAATTTCTTTCTGCGAATGTTCTATCGGAAGAGCAATTACACCCGGGAATTACGCGCTGAAGCATCGTGGACCAACATACGTGACGTACTTCCGGTTGACTTTCTCCCAACGGCAGCGGAAGCGGACTTAAAACTGAACAACATAACGTGCCGTTAGAGTAGAGACAGGGAAATTCCCAGCCGGGAACCAACTTGGATATTTTGTAATTTATTTTGTAATTTATACTGGATTTCAAATTTTCCAATGATTTACGGGAAGGTGCTACGAAATGTGCGTGTTGAACCTCTCCAGTAAATGCGTCTAGAGTTAGAGTTAAGTTCTCGTTGAGTTGAGTTTAACTTAAGGTCTAGTTTTGCTAACACTTAAGATCGTTCGAATTCCGTTTGTTAGTGCCATTCCTAGGCCTAACACTAAAATAACAGCTATACCCTAAATAATAAAATCGGCGTTTTATATTTAGCCTTCCCAGTGTGAAATAGAAAGGACCCAGTTCGAAATCGAGTGAACTCGGCTCGAATGTGAATTAGTCAAACTCCAATTATTTTTGAATCATATGTTGACTTGTCTGGATTTTGTTTTCACTGTTATAAGTCGATCTATCATTTTAATCAACATGAATACATTGCCTTGACTGAAGTTTATTGTGTGGGTCATTCAGTTTGGGTATAGCATTGAAGGCTGAAGGAAAAAATAGCATTTTGACGCTAAATTCCAGTGATTCTACTCGGCTAAATAACAGTACTTAAATACTATCTTTTGTGGGTAATCGGTTAAGACGATCTCATCAGTTTCACGCTTGATGTATTTGTTTTAACTGTCTTCCGGTTTCCACTGCCGTGATCAGTTCGCATTTTTTTTTAATTTGAAGACGTGCACTTTCCTGAAATGTTTTAGTTTGCCATTTAATATTCTGTTAATCAGTGAGTCCAGTTCGATTTGCAATAACACACCATCTTATTCGACCCGCGCGATTTGTCCGTCGCTTTCGCGTAGTATTTCCGCCTATATTTGCATTTATTTATCTGAATAACAGAAGTTATCAGTGAGAGAATTGTGAAAATTCACATGACGTAACCATGGACATGATGGGGGTCAGTAGCTGATCCAGTTGGAACGCATACGGAAAATAACAGCGATACAGGAAAATGTCCGATTGCCAGTGCTTCACCATCTGCTTTAAAGAAAGAAAGTGTAACTGATCTCTTTTTCTTACCATTTCGTAGTTTTTAAGACTGAGTAGACGCAGGAAAGACGGGCCAATCTGAACTTTATTCACTACTGTAAAAGTTAACATCTGAATAAAACTCACGGCTAATTTGGGACAGTTAAGGTAAGAACATGGTTGACTTCCATTATAGGAAGAAGACACTTAGTTAGTAGCCACTGAAGGCAAAGTTTTGCTCACAGTCTGTTTTCAACTTCGAAGTCAGTTATTTGAGGTCTTATTTGGGAAGCGTGGTATGTAGCCGTAAATGGCCGACTCTCTCGCGTAGAAAAATTAGTATTTTCAGCTCTGTTAGCTTTGCGCTAAGTCAGTTACATTAACCAGCGTTTAATGCTGTTGAATTCAACATGATATGGCAATCAAATTCCGTTCATCGCCATCCAACATTATTCGCTATCATCTAACATCATTCCACATGGCTAGATAGGGCGAGTTTTCTTAGTCTCTTTTGACTGAGAACAGAATGGGAATGATCAGAATTATCGGAACATGAAACAAAAAAAAGGGGATCAAACAGGAACATACACATGGGGAGCGTTTATTGTAGAGGTGACACGGAAGACTGGGAGTTAAAAATGTTTAAAATGGAAGAACTCGGCACAGACAACCAGTGATTAAGACTGATATCACACAGGTTTTATTAATATGATCCTTTTTTTGGATAATAAACATACACAGTTTCCTTATTATAATATGTTGAGGGAAAAATTTTCGTATTTTCAATCAAAGAAAAAATAATAACCATGCATGCACTAAATATTTATTTTATTTTATATTAACCTTTGCACAGAATTTTTGAGCCAAAGAGAACTCGGATAAATAAAATGTATTTAAAACAACTAAAAGTTTGCTTTAAATAGATTAGAACTGAAGTATATGCGCCATTGCATTTCCATCAATACAAGGAAGAAGAAACTTATCCGTAATTTTAATTCTGTTAAATTTTCACCAAAGTCCTACCTCCGACTGCTTTCCTGCCTATCTCCTATTGTTTAATAGATAAACTAGCTAGAATTATAGGAAGTTGAAATTATTGCAAGAAAAAGTAAACTATAATCACGCAACTGATAAAACAGCATAGATAAAAGACTCGAATTGTCTTACGTAAGGCTATAGCAGCAAAAATTTGTTTAAACCAAATATTCACAATTCAGTTTCGGTTTAACATCTTATCAGACAACGTACTTATAGTAAGGAACCCAATATAACTACAATAAGCTGAACGCAGATAAATCTGTCAAATCTAGTCGGGTGGCCATCACTGCGTCCACTAGGTAACGCCATTCTATTTCTTACGGTCAGTGAATAAAAGCTTAAATTATAAATAATTTTCTTCGGGGAAACTAGTTATAAAAACGCAAGCTGCAGCTGTCAAGCTAAAACTTAATCATGCAAATTTAAATATAAAAAGAGTCCTTTGTGGACTACACAGTCATCACACAGTGATGAATATTTATCAGTATTAAACAACAATAAACAACACAGTTGAAAGTTTTGCGTTCGGGAGCTTCATGTTGCACATGAGCACTAGGCACAAGTACAGCTCTTCACTACACGGCAAACTTTGCCATTCTTTCCGAACACACCGACGTGATTTTTCCTGCACTTTGGTGGAACGCCAGTTTCAGGCATACAGGCAAGATGTGACTTTTTGCAGTACACTTTCGTGAAATATCTTCCGAGACAGTGGCTCCATTCTCTTACTCTTTTTGACTCGCAGTGAGGAGAGCGTCTGAGACGAGAGAGAATGTCATGATTGTCTACGTCCGTGATTTCATCTTCCGTTGCTTCTGTTAGTGATGTGTTATGAAGCCAGTTCTCTATTTTGTTGCCATTATCAGAATCTGATATCGATTGAACCTGATCCTCCAGATCAAATGGTTGCTTCACAGGACTTAGACTCACCCCGGTGAAAAGCCAACTCTGTATCAAGAAATATCCTGTAATCTAAAAGAAAAAGTGTACGATATGAGCTTTTAATAAAATCATTATGGTTATGGTTTCTCCAAAAGTCGTTTAGTGTTACCTTTGGATCTGCAATGAAGCGCAGTGTAGACGGTAGATATATCTGTTATCGATCTATTATCAGGCTAAGGAATAACTAACTCCCCCCCCCAGCCGACGAAGTCGTGTAAATTAACATCTGTACGGTCTGAACTTGTATTTTTTTCGCGTCACGAGGTAATTGTAGCGTATTGAGTCATGAATAGAAATTCTTAAGTGATGCTTTTAAACTGACGTGTTGGGCTGTTGGAGCAGAATTCCTGTGGTACTATACTTATTAGCATGGTGGCATAAAAGCCTTTGTTTCACCATTCAAATGAAAGTCATTCAGGAGTGTTTGTTGTGGTGTTTAGCTTTTGATGGTGGCGTCAAGGTGGTTGCAACTTGTGAGTCCATATGGATAAAATTAATTCTTTTGTACGTTCACCACTCCAATAATTATAGGAACTAAGCTTTCTTATATTTCATTTTTACATGTAACGCACTCTTACCTTAAAGATCGTTTTCAGTTCCATTTCGATTATTTAGTGTTTTGCTAAGATTGGCTCTTGTTAAGATTTCGTTGAGACGTTTTTTCTGTGTACGCGACTTCTCGATCTCCGTTTTTCTTTTCTTGCTTGTCTTTGCTTTTCTTAGTTGGCCTTTCTTGTCAGGATCTTATATGATCAGGTCTTGTTAGGTTTAATCTCAGACTGGTGTTTGCTGCGAAATGAACTCTTATATAATCCATGTCACGGAACAAAACGGCATCCTCTATTACACCACTATCTATTTTCGATTTTTTTTTTGTAATGATAATAACCTGACTCCACTATCAGCCTGGAAACAGGCCCATTCACGCCCAACATGAAACAAGGGAGCACTAAAGCACAAACGGAAAGCTAACACTTAACGCACGTCCGGGCAGTCATCGTCTGGCATAGTCGCGTGTGTTTTGAAACTTGTGTTTTCCCGGGAAATAACGGTACACCCGAATGTTACACCCTAGCCTGAAAGAACTAGAAGTCTGTCTGGCCTGACTGTGGTGAAAAGAACTGCAAATCAATATTTTTGCCGCCATTTCGTATTTTGACTCGTTCTGATATTGTGCACGTGAGGTTGCTAACAAATTACCGCTTAAATACATTTAAAGCAGCACAGTGCTGAGATGTGCTGCTTCAGGGCAGGAACTAAAAATTAACAGAAGTGAACTTTATCATTTTTACCACGATTTCATATAATGTTTTGTTCTTCCTGATTAGTTGTGCTCGTGAGTTTATTAACATGTTATGTAATACAATTGAAGCAGCAAAGTTCTGCATACTGCAGAGAATGTTTCACAGGTTTATATACGAACTGGTTGGCTACACTGGGGAATTATGATGGCTCAAATGTTCATGTCGAAATTTATTTTCCTCGCCATTTGTGGCAGAATATTTCATTTTGAAAAGCTGTTAGTTTTAAAGTGTTATACCCCTATTGCAAATTTCTGTCAGTCTTTCATACATATATGTTATTCTGCGTATGTCACACGCTGAATTGTGTGTGTCTTGGGCAAACAGACGTGACGTACTTCCGGTTGACATTATCCCTCCCAAATCTAGCAGAAGGGAACTTAGGAGGCAAACTTTCTGCTGGAGTAGAGATGGGGAAATTCACAGCAACGAACCAACTTAGATCTTCTGTAATTTATGCTGGATGTTTTAACTTTCGAATGATTTAAGGGAAACGCTACGAGATGTGCGTATTTAACCTCTCTACTGGTATAGCGAAAAATACAACTGGACTTAGAATTTAGTTCGAGTTGAGTTGAGTTAAACCAGGGTAAAACATAAGGTAAACAATGCCCCAATCTTACTTGAAAGATAATGCCATTGGTTGGTGCTATGCCTGGGCTTAACCGGCTAAAATCAGTGCTTTATACTGAATAATAAAATTGGCGTTTTACTGAAGAAAGTTCCCAGGAAGAAGTCGAGTGAACTCGGCTCGAATGTGAATTGGCCAAACTCCAATTATTTTCAATCATATGTTGCCTTGTCTGGATTTTTGTCACCGTTCAGATAAGTTGATCTCACATTTGAATCAATATAATACATTGCCTTGGCTGAATTTTATTGCGTGGGTCATTTTTGGGTACGGCATTGAAAGTTGACGGAAAAAAATGGCATTTTGAAGCTAAATTTCCGGTGATTGAACTCGGCCAAAGCGGTACTAAAATACCGGCTATCTTTTGTGGGTAACCGGTTAAAATCTCATTTGTTTCACGCTTGATGTCTTAGTGTTTCGGTGTTTCGGTGATCACACCCGTGATCAGTCCACGTTTAAAACTGAATACGTGCACTTTCCTAACCTGAAAAAAAAAAAAAACAGCCTACGTTTCGAGAGCTCGCCACTTGAGCCCTCGCAAAACGACGTCTGAGTAAAGAGGGCAGAAATTCCATACTGATGACGTGCACTACCCAGATCTCGGTAGTGCTCCTGATTGGTTGTACCGCGAGGGAATTTTCTTTCAACCAATCAGAAGCACTACCAGGATCTGCGTACTGCACGTCATCAATACGGAACTTCTGCGCTCGTTACTCAGACGTTGTTTTGGGAGGGCTCAAGTGGCGACCTCGCGAAACGTCAGCTGTTTTCTCAGGCTAGCACTTTCCTACATTTTTTAGTTTGTCATTTACTATTAGCACATCATCTTATTCGTTATTCGATCAGCGCGATTTGTCTGTATGCTTCCGCGAAGTAGTTCCGTCTACATTTGCATTATCGTGATAACAGAAGTTATCAGTGAAAGAAAAGGGGATTCCTTTATTGTGAAAATTCACATGACGTAACCATGGACATGATAGAGGGTGAGTAACTGATACAGTCGGGAACGCAAACGGAAAAAATCAGCGAGACGGGAAATGTCCGATTGCCAGTGCTTCAACATATGCTTTAACGTATGAAAGTGTAACAGATCTCTTCCGTTACTTTTCTGTTAATTTTTTAACGATTCTGTAGTTTTTGAGACTGAGTAGACGCAGAAGAGACAGGCTAATCTTAACTTTATTCAAGCCGCTTTAAAGGTTAACATGCTGCCGCGCCGGACACGCGGATGCAGCATTTCCGTTCGACGCAATCCAACATCATTTACCATTTTCTAACAACCAACAGGATTTCCCATGTTTCACATGGTTAGTTTTCTTGGTCTCTTCTGGACTGAGAGTGGGGAGAGTGGGGAGAGTGGGAGCGCGATGGTGTAGTGGTGAGCACGTTGGACTTCAGATCTGAAGGTCGGTGGCTCGACGCCCAGTCGACGTCCAGTCCCTGCCATCGTGTTGTTTCCCTTCGACGAGATACTTTGCCCCACATGGTCTCTTTCCACCCAGGTGTATACTGAATAGGTACGGGGACATGCAGCTGGGGGGTAACCCTGCGATGGACTAGAATCCCGTCCAGGGGGGAGTAGCAATATTCTCAGTTGCTTCATGTTACGGAAACCGGGATAAGCTCCAGCCGTGTGGGCCTTCTTGGCCCGGGTGCACTGTATCCTTCTGGATTGAGAACTGCAGGATGGGAATGACCAGAATTATTGGAACACGGAACAAGAAGAAAAAAAAGGATCGTTTTAAGAATGGACTGAAAACTGACCGCGGCGTTTTTTCTCAGGGTTCTGTTTGTTGCCACTCGCTTCGCAATTTTCTCCATCCTTCCCTTAATGCACCGCAAACACATCAAATCCTACCCATAAACCACAGCGCGGACAAGAGAAGCGACTGAGAACGAGTCTGGTTGGGAGATTTTAAATTTGCCGCGGATGTGCTGTTTAGATGGTCAATGATAAGAACTTAAAATCGGCAACAACAATCAGGAATTTAGGGCTGATATCGATTATCAAGAGCAGTGTTTATTAATATAATATTTTTATTAGATAATAAACATACAATTTCATTATTATGATATGTTGAGGGGAAAAAATTTCGCATTTTCAATCAAAGAAGTGAATTTAATTAAATAATAACCCTAAAATATTCTCATTATTGTGTATTAACTTCTGTACAGAATTTTTGAGCCAAAGAGAACTCAGATAAATGAAATGTATTAAAAACAACCAAAAGTTTACTTTAAATAGATTTGAATTGAAGTATCCATCATTTCCATCTATAGCAAAATGCATAAAACCTGAGGTAAAAGTCATGGAAGGAGGAAGTGAAATTAAACGTAACTTTAATTCCGGTTAAACTTTCATCAAAGTCCTACCTCCGACTGCCTATCCGCAGATCGTTCAATCAGATAAGGTAGCTGAAGGTGACACTTTTGCAAGAATATATAAACTAACTGATAACAAAAGACTCGATTTATCTTACGTACGGCTATAGCAGGAAAAATTTGTTTGCACCAAAAATTAACAATTCGGTTTCAGTTTAAGATCTTTTTAGACAGCGTACTGATAGTAAAGCACTTAAAATAACTAGAATGAGCTGACATCTGGTTGGATAGCCATCATTTCGTTTCTTAAGGCCAGTCATTATCTTTCAAGAAACTAGTTATAAAACACAAGCTGAAGGTGTAGCTAAAATTAATCATGCAATTTAAAGATAAAGAGAGTCCTATGTGGACTACACAGGCATCACACAGTGATGGATAGTTATAAATAAACATCAACAATAAACAACACAGTTGAAAGTCTGTATCGGGAGCTCCATGTTGGGCATGAGCATTAATTAAGGCATACATATAAGATGTGATTTTCTGCAGTACACTTTAGTGAAGTATCTTCCGAGGCAGTGGCTCCATTCTCTTTTTCTTTCTGACTCGCAGTGAGGAGAGCGTTTGAGACGAGAGAGAATGTCATGATTGGCGATGTGGGGCAATATCATCTTCCGCTGCTTCTGTTGTGATGTGTTATGAAGTCAGTTCTCTATTTTATTGCTATTATCAGGATCTGATTGAACCGGATCCTCGAAATCAAATGGTTGCTTGACAGGACTTAGACTCACCCCGGAGAAAAGCCAACTTTGTATCAAGAAGTATGCTGTAATCTAAAATAAAAAGTGCACGATATGAGCTTGTGGTAAGTGGTAAGTCAGATAATTCGCAAAATAATTACAGGAATCTCTAACGATTTTAGAAGTAATTGAAAACGATCTTTTCATCCTGGAGTTACTCTTCATACATCTGGTGGCCTTTAATTTCTTTTACAACCAATCTGCTATCGAAACGTTTTCGGTTCATCTGTAAAGACAGTCTGCAGGTATTGGCTTTTACTTTGGCACTGATTTCGTTTAGAATGACGGCAGATATATCATTAAATTACCATCCATGCGAACCGAACTTGTTTTTTTCGCTTTTGTAGCGTGTTGAGTCAAGAAAAGACATTCTAAAGTGAGGCTTTTTAAATGACGTGTTGGGGCTATTGGAGCAGCATTCCTATGGTACTTCGCTTTTTAGTCTATGCATGGTGGCTTAAAAGCCTTTGTTTCACCATTCAAATGAAAGTCATACAGGAGTGTTTGTTGTGGTGTTTAGCTTTTGATAGTGGCGTCAAGGTGGTTGCTGCCATTTTTTGACAGAAAAGGTACCTCTTTCGTGTACCTTCCATTGAAAAATGGTATCCCTTTAATATACCTACTTAAGAACACCGCATCCCTTGTCTAACCCTTGGGATGCAGTTAATGAGCGATATTAGGGGAGAACAGTATTACCGGAATAGATGTTAACCACAGAACAATATTATTTTCGACTCGAAATATTTTAATTAAAGCTCCTTTTAAA
>Ga0126336_10000429_pt1 | contig 16801 bp, 9 predicted proteins | sample SidCmetagenome_FD_92530 | JGI IMG/M metagenome (GOLD analysis project Ga0126336, IMG submission 92530) | Coral microbial communities from El Islote,Puerto Morelos, Mexico - Siderastrea C C metagenome | ecosystem: Host-associated > Invertebrates > Cnidaria > Coral | place: El Islote,Puerto... | reverse complement strand
TTATTATTATTATTATTATTATTATTATTATCATTATTATTATTATTATCATTATTATTATTATTATTAAAACTAGTAAGTAAATATTCTAATATTAGAGGAAACTCCTAATAATTAATTGGACTAGACTAGGCTTTGATGTATGAGTATGATGAATAAAAAATAATAAAGTGAGACCCTCTAAAAATTACATATAGAATGGATAAAAGTACGTTAAATACGTTCAGTTCGTGCCTTTGGAACATTAAAGGTCAGCATGTGTCTAAAATTATACACACAGGTTTACTGTCGCTCATAGCCGGAAATCGCGCATGAGAACTTAAACTGTTTTAGTATACAACAAAAATGATTGCAATAGGAAGAAAAGAGAAATTTTTGTCGTATTAAAAACTATATTATCAAGTGAATTTTCCAAAGGAAAACAAACCGTAATGAGTTTAAAACGATTTTTGGAAGACACGAACTCAGATATGAAAAATTTAACCAAACGTTTTGAAGTTGTAAGCCATTCCATCCCGGCCACACATGGCCAAAGACATATTTTCACTGCACCAGTATAGTGTCTTTGAACAAGAACTAGAGCATAATTTTTAGGTTTTCTTTCACGTAATGTGACTCCTGGCTTTTCAAAGTGTTGCTTAAAATAGCTGACATAGTTTCTTTAAGCTCTGTCCAAGTTGCAATCTCGATGAAATCCATGGCGAAGTGACTTCGTCACGTGACCCCCCAAATGATAATATGGTTGCAAAGCAAAGGATTCTGGGAAGAGGTTCCAGTCCTCCTTGGCTCAGTCATTGTCTATCAGCTAATAGACAGTGAAGACCGAGCCAATCAGATTTGTGTAAACGGCACCAACTAACACGTCCGTGGGCCCTTCCCTCGAAACAGTATTTTTTGAAACCGTTTGCAATCGACTGGTGGTAATTGTTAGTGCCAGCGTGCCAATATGTTGCATAAACTGATTATAAGAATTTTTAAATTTGACTTTCAAAATCAATTGAAATCGAGTCTCTGTTCTTCGGGCCCGAAGAGGAGACAAGGTGGCCTGCCGAACTGTTCAAATCGTACTCAGAGATTCTGGTCAACATTAATTAATACTAACAATTTGCATATATTTGGGAGTTGTTTCCAAGCCCCTGCACTGAACGAGCTCATTAAGCGATTAGGAGTATCACAACTCCCCCTACATGGGTACTTAGTCCATCGCGCGGTTACTCCCCACGCAGCTTTTTGTTTGGTTTCCTAACGGTTCGCTGGCACCCATTTATTAAAACACCTGGTAAAGAGAGACAATGTGGAGTGAAGTTTCTTGTCAAAGGAAACAACACGAACCTTCGAACTCCTGATGGAAAGTGTTACGCGATGACTACTGCGGGAGGCCACCTTGTTTCTAGTTGAAGATCTGGTCCCTTTTGCCTTACTGTACTTAACCTGACATAACATAACTTACAGTGCTATTTGTAGTTAGACAAAAGAGTGTTTCTGTCGAGGGACTGTCGACTGATAGTTGCCCCGAGGAAACTTGATACTGGTCTTGAACGCTGAAATCACCCCGAGGTAACTACCAGCCGATGCGTCCCGACACAGAAACACCCAATTTTTTTAATCACCGCTAAATTTTCTTCCGCCCACTGCTTTTTCGAATCTTCAGCGCACCAAGTTTGAGTTTTTAGATGGAAAGCTACAAAAAACAAAAGGAAAAAAGGAACAGAAAGAAAAATAGACGACAAAAAGCCAAAATGTAAAGACCTTTTAATACGTAGATGGAAGATTTTTTGCTGTTGGATAGTATCCATCCAGGTTATTTGGCCAGGCAGGCACTATTTCCTGACAGGTTTCCTCCGCGGAGGAGCAGTATTACGTCACGTGTTCAGTATAAACCAACTAAAAATTGGTGGTATGGTCTTAGTGGTGAAAGCTTCAATCTAGGCTTAAAAAGTATTATAGTTGGTATAGTAGATAGAGTTGACGTACTAAACGTACTAAACGTTGCATTTGGGAATGTAGAAAAAATAAAAGGTTATCTAATTTTAGATTGTTTCAGAAAAAGATAGGAATTAAAAGGGAAACTGAAAGGTTTACTGCATACAAAAACGAGAGGTTCCCAGAATTTCCCAAGCGATGGGAACTATTTCTGTAGCGTATTTTAGGAGAAGATGCTTGGATGGCCGGCTTCACAATTCACAATTTTTTGCTTTATTAATGTACAAGTATTCAAAAATAATTCTAGATTTTGCTAATATACTCTTAAGTATCTGCTCTGTGTTTTTGTGTGTGTGTCTGTCTTTTTTTGTCTTTGCTATGTGTACTAGGTTTGTTCACCATTCTACCCGGTTGCTGTATGCTACTGCTGTATTTTTTTAATTTACATTTTTTTGGAATTATTATAATTAATAGCAACGCCTTTGTAATTTTTTTTCGCTTGTATTATAATGAATGAATAAACCAGAAAAAAAATTAAAAATCGGAGAAAATTTAGTGGTACTGAATTCAGCATTGTTGAACGGTGTTCATCGGAATGGAAATATTGAACTGGTTTGTTCGTGGCCTTTAGTAACCGTGGATTACATGCGAAAGGCGATCTTTGCGGATGACATGGTCTACAGCTCGCATTTAAAAATCCACCAGGGAAACGAAAAGGTATCATAACTGAAAGAGCTTTCAAAATCTAGTTATCGTGCGAAACTTGAAAGGAAACAGGCCAAAACTTGCTTGAAAAGTGACCTCCAACAGAGATTAAACAGCGAAGGCAAAAATTGCATACAATGCGTCTCTTTAGTGGGTCTATTAATTTGTTTTGTTGTAAGTAAAAATACAATAATTTAATAATAAAAAAGAAAACGAAGCTGCGCCATTATCAAAGGTGGTTAGCATTAGCAACACTTGTTTAGGAAAATATTCAATGTCCATGAACAGAGCGTTATGATTCTGAGTTACGATACAAAGAGAAATATCTTGCTGATGTTTTAAGTTGGAAAAATGGTGGGCTACTGTAAGACAAAATATACTTACAAAATGTGTTTCTCGCTATCTGTAAATTTTTGTTTGTTGTTTGTTTGTTGTTGTTTCTAGATATGTTTTTGACAAAAATAAATTAGATTGTCTGCCAGGGCGGCATTTAAACTCAGGAAGGTTTTCCTGCCAAGCTACAGCACACAGCATTCATTTCAGCCCTTGTTTCTGGGAAGTTATTGAAAAGGAAAGAGTGCAGGGAAGATTAACGTGAAAGTCCTTCCATGATCTAGTCGTTAATTACAGTGGAAGTTTGTCTAGCGTGATCGTGACTGACGTTTTGACAACCTCAATGGAGGCCCTCCAGACTGGTCCAGAGTCAGTAGAAACATGTATCGTTATTTGATGGTGTCAAAGCGACTGTGTCAGCTATTTTTATGAGCACTAAAGCACATTTGCGTCATTTGCATTCAGTGAAAACCCAAGAATAATGGTTCAGTTTTATTCGAGGACATTATATTAGTATAGTGAAACTATCACTGTCTTTGTTCATGGGTGGACACGAAAATTTTGAACATTTGTGATAAAATACCAGCAACATTCCAGTGACATAATCCCTCTATTATTTTTTAAGATCTGGCTTGCTCCCATGCTGCAAGAATTAGCATAGGCGAAGGCGATTTACACGCGTGATAAGCACAAGCTGACGTAAGACACTGTTATACTAGCCACCTTTTTTTGCGACTTCTCTGACAATTTTGCTGCTATACAGGTTGCCTAATGTAACAAATCCTGAAATAAATGCTGACCAACAGAACACGTCTTTTTTTTGAAAATTAACTGGACAGTTATGAAACAACAGTAGCAAAATTTAATGAGCACAAACAATTCCAAAATAAAAGGCAGGTTCTGATGATGACGTAAAAACTTATTTGGAAGCTAACTTCTGCCGTAAAATAACTGATTTGGCACGCGCCATAACTTCAAATGGTCTCAATCCTCGTTCAGTGGGGAAAAAGTGTAGATTTTCGTTCTACTTTTCCGGCAGCGTTGCGACCATCTAATTTGTCAGGCGTTGCGTCTAGGGGTGCTGGAATAGGCAACGTTTATTGATGCACCTTGTCTCGCAACGGCTCAACAAAGACAGCTTACACGAAACAATTGCCTGTTGTAACAGGCTTAAGCGGGCGCATTGCCTTGAAATTATGTTCACTCGTGCATAAGGAGGATCTAACCTGGCAGGCTGCGCTGTTTACTTCGTTTGCGTTATCACGACATAAACAGGTGATCAGTGGAAGGACGCAAGCGTAAGCAAACACAAGAACAAAGTAAAGATTTCCTTTTCTTGTACTCATGCTTGCGTCGCACACTTTTAACGTAGCTTTGTTGGACTTTTTCTTGCGTCGTACATGAAAACCCTTGAGTGCCCTTGGTTCAAGCGCAAAACTGAAGATGGTAAAACTTTTATAGTTAGTACGTGCCATCCGGAATGTATTACCTATCGAGCAGAGAGAAAGAAAGAGTCCGTTAAATGTTTTAGGAACGCTTTAAAGAAACGTTTTTTTTTAGCAAACCAGAGGTTTTTGCCACATTTTAATCCATCTTTTTAAAAATATAAGGTTTTTAGTGTTTTTTCTTTGCTTTATTTATTTATTTATTTATTTATTTATTTATCTATTTATTTACTTGTTTACTCATTTAGTAATTTGTGGCGGAGCTCCGCGCGGCGAAGCCTCGCTACGGAGCACCATGGGTAAGAAAAAATGGTCATCTATCAAGCCAAGAAATTTTGGCAGCACGTAATAGTCACGTGACCTTCCGTACGTCAGTTTGTACGTTCGTCCGTCCGCACCACAGGTAACCAATATGACGTGGCACACACTTGAGATAACCCTGTGCTGTTTCCCGCTTTTTGGCGCGAAATCGCGTGGGGACCCGCGTTTTAGCAAAGGCAACAAAAAGTCAGAAACATTTTTATAATATTAAGCAAAACGATTGTTCGGACAGTTTTAAACTTGAGAAAAAACAGCTAGCTTTAAGATAACTTCAGGCGAACGTGAGCTGAACGTGAATGTGAGTGCAATGCATTGAATGTGATTGTTGCTCTTTCGATAACACTTGATGTGCTTGCGATAATCTTACCTCTCTAAATGACCCTTTGAGATGAAATATTTGTACGATTGCTTGAATGGGAAGGGCCAAAGAAGAGAAAAAGGCCAACACCCAGGCAAGGGCCTGGACTCAATCAGGGTACACGTATCCGTGGTAGGTCATTCGTTTCCATTGTGTTATACTTTTAAATAATATCGACTGTGATTAAAAAATAGAAAACATTCTCGAATGAGAGTGGGTAAAAATGAACTACTTAGTAAGTTATATTACAAAACTGTGACAATGTTCTCTTTGGTCCTTTGGTTGGTTGTTTGGTTAGATAGTTAGTTTGTTGGTTGGTCTGTTGGTTGGGTGGATGGGTGGATAATTTGTCATAAATTCAGTTGGTAAGTTAATTTCTCCAGTACCGTTCCACGTGTAAGCGTGACGTACTTCCAGTAAAGTTTAAAGTACATTTTTGGCTTGTATATGATGTTTTCACAGAATTTTTTTTACGACTGCGAAATATTATGTGTTGATTTTTAATCATTTATTTTAAAGTTATAAGAAGCCTCTTGTTGCTGGAGCACTTTGAATATATATGTTCTACGCAGAAATTGAGAGTGGTATGTTGGCTAGCTTTATTGATATTCTGCGAATCCCCCAAGAGGTCAACTGCAAATAATTACACAGACAAACAGAGATTAAGATAGTTGAAGCCTCCTGGTCTCGCTTTCATAGACTCACGTGTTGGCTTGCCTTTATGCGTTTGTAGAGTTCTGCGATCCGTATATGACAGATGAATTCATACAATTAACGGATCACTACTGGTATATAATAGCATTTTTCATGGTGATCCACATAGTGATCTTGGTGGGTTCCTATTTTATGACGTAGTGTTGTCAGGCAAAAATGGAAATTTTCCTCTGGATGGTCTCGAATTTCTTTCGGTAAAATTCCGTAAAATTTGGCAGGGAGATCGGACTTATTATGCTCTACGTAGGGTTTAAATGGTCAAGAAAATTCGTGAGGCAAATTTTTATGTAGAAGCAAAAAACACAAAGTTTCAAAAAGCGAAAAACCTGCCTTTCTAACCGCTACTTTTCTTCGGCCTTAAAAGTTTTTTTGACCAAATTATAGAAACTAGTAAAATTTGGGAAGAATTCACCGAAGAAAATGGAAGAAAATCAAAATCATATAGACAATGAAAACACCTTGATATTATCGCGTTCATGTTGTTCACCAGGAGTTAACATACGTCCACTAATTAATTACGGTGTTGGCGAGTACCACAATGTCCGGCTGTTTGTTCATTCCGTTAAAACAAGTTTGTTAATGCTCTAAATTAAAAAAAAAGTAATAAAGATCCACTCAATTGAACGAAATTTAACATAGGCCTGTCATAATAAGCATTTTTTCCCAATATTGTTTAACCAAGATATTACACAGCAGGAGTGCTGTATTATGTATTAAACTGTCCCTCATGCTAAAAGTCAATTATAAATATTTAATTTCGCGTCTTCTTTTTATTATTTTGTAGTTCTCGAAAGTTTGATTCTGAATCATTTTCTTTTACATTGTAAGTACTATAGTTTGAGATCAGGAAACATGGACAGTTTGACAGGCGAAACATTTAAAACAAGCCAGGAGTAGTGTGCGCAAAATATTGAAATTAAAAAAGGTTTATCATTAGTTGCACCTGGAGTTGAAGCACTGTATAATTGTGTCCTCATAGCCTGTCTTCTGGCCTGTTGCTAATGTTGCTAAAACAATTTTGGCGGGTATTAGTGGCAATATCTAGTTTGCTTAGTGTGTCACTACGGTTTAAAACATATTTCTTAGAAACGTTTTGAAGATAGAAAACTGAGTCTTAGTATTCTTTTTGTGCTGCTTTCTGTTTAATGGATCCTTTGACAAAATTTGCCTAATTGAAATACAACTTCAGCTGTGCATAAGCGTGCAGTTATACATGGATTAGCATATGAATGATTAAAGACGGTCGGCAGTTTGATTTGCATCTCAGGATCTGTTGTCAGTCAACGACTGATAGCCAATTAACACATATTTATTAACACATGTTTCATGTTTACAAGTTAACACTAATGGAACTACGCATCTTTGTGAAAGGCAAAAGCAGAGAAATCTTTAATTATTATTTAAAACGCTTTTATCCGCGTAAAGTAAAATGGAAAAGCCTCTTAATTGATACATAACAAATAGACAGCCAAAAATACTCAAAAACTCGAAATCTTATCCCCAGCAAGAGCTATTCCTCCTTAAGAGCTAGAAGAACACGTGCAAACAGAGGACAGAAGGGAAGACAAACATAGTGCGAAAACACTGTCTTGCAAGTTTCAGTTATTGTTTATTCGTGTTGTACTGCATGCTTGAGTAAAAGACTTTGGAGACTTTCTTAGGTTACATGTTTCTTTTATCTCCTATAGCAATAATGAGTCGACGTAGCCATTATTTTCTTTGTTTGATCCCCACCTGGGCGGTGCAGCTTAGCAGCCCGTTCTTTTGGCGGCCTCACACATCTGGCGTTTCGTTGAGGCGAAATTCGGTGTCACTCGTTGTTGTTGTTGTTGTTTTTTTTTCACCCTATAAGAAAGGAAAACAAGAAGAATACAGGTTCTCTATGTAAACAGAAACGAAGACCGTTGGAAAAGCGCGTTTCCAGTTTCCTCTGAGGATTTTCCAGACGAGACGATTTATTTGAAAAGGAATGAGGAGGAACAGAGAGGAGAAGAACAACGAGAACGGTTAGCAGAACTAAAAACGAAGAAAAAAGATCGATTATTATTGTCTCGAGAAATTAACTGGCCGAAAAATAATTTAATTTGCCCCTATTAAAAAAATAACCCTCGGCCAGCGTAGAAATAATAAATTTATGACGATGTTTCGAGTTAAAAACAATTTTTCTGTGCATTGAAACCACGGCTTTTTTTTTTTGTTTCTTGACTATGTCGCGTAATTGCACATTATCCTCCTCTAACTCGACGTTGTAATCGATGCTTACTACTGAGGACTTGAAAGGACTATCGACTGAAATCATTAAAGGGTACATGATATGAGTGCGTAGTACATGGGAGAGGAAATTAACACTAAGCAAAAAAACGTTCTAAGACATAATAGAGTCTAATGCAGTACTTTTTAGCTTCTAAACTACCAAACTGAAACAAGAAATTAATTAACAGTTTGACAAAAACATACAACTGTGGGATTTTAACGCACAAAATAATTGAAAGCCTTTCGAGCACAGCTCGTCATGTTTGAGAAATAGAATAATCATGTTAAAGTCATATTAAAACACATTCCGGCAAGAACTTCCCGATGTTCTGATGACAGCCTTGTGGGGATGTCGTTCGAGTTTTCTTGTTTTGCTTCTAATTTTTGGGCCATACAAACGAAAGAAAAAAAAACAGAAAAAGATTGAACCTGCCGTTGCTCATACCACCCTAGGAACATTCGAGCGATTTTTTAAAAATTGAAGCCACTAGAAAAATCTTTGAGTTAGGTTTTGTTGTGGTTTTAGTCAAAGTTGTACATGAATTGACAATTCATTGATAAATACTTGGTTTTCATCATTATGGTATAATGGGTTTGCTAGGCGATACACGAGTCCGAAACAGAGGAGATAAATGGTAGGTAATCAGAAACAACTAGAACAATTTGTGGCTTACAGAACTCTTCCGGACATAGTTATCAAGAAATAGTTTCACAAAATTTACAAGACTTATAAAATGCGTCCGCCATGTTGGTGTTCCTCTTTAGCGGGGTACAAACAGAGCGCCGGGCCATAAACGTTCGTACAAGAAATAACCAGACAATGCAACCAATCAGATTCCTAGCTCTCTTCAGAATTACTGAGATGACATTTTTACATTAATTATTATCATGACTGAAAATTGCAAAGTAAATAATATTGGTTTTATCGAATTTTGAGAATTCCTGTGTTTCACGCTGCTACCTGAACTTGACAAAATTTAAAAGCGTTTTACTTAAAAAGCGAAGAATTATATCGAAGGTTGTTGTTGTTGTTGTTGTTGTTGTTTTCTTTCTTAAAGATTTGTCCAATTTGTGGACTATCTTTGTGGTGACCTTAGTTTAAGTTTTAGAATTTTTATGACATCACGTGAAAACCAACGGTAGAGTTCAGGCGGTTTAATTTCCATCTCAAAATCTAGTGGGAGTTAGTGACAGTCAGTTACAAATATTTCTTGTTCAATCTGGAGGTTATTGACGAAAGCACAAATTTCTGTGATGTTTTAAGGTTTTTATTTGGAGAAAAATAAAATGGAAACTCCTCTTAATTGTTTCGTAAGTACTGAATAATGGGCGGACATTACTGAACACACACAAGCTCAAGACAAACATGATGCAAAAACACTGGTTTGCAAGTTCCATTTATTTTTATTTTATCTTAAACTGTAAGATTAAATAATTGGCAGTGGAAGCTTTCCTAGTTGACATAGATACTTCTTTCATTTTGTTTAAATATAATAAGACGGCGGGGCTATTATTTTCATCTTGCCAGAGTCCCACTAGTGATAAGTTCAACAGCCCATTCTTTTGGCGGCCTCACACAATTCGCTTTTCTTCATGGCAAAATCGCTCATTTCTCCTCGTTTCCATTCATTTCTTTTACCCTGAAAAAATAATTTAAAGATGAATGTAGTCCCCTGGTGTAAACAGAAAGGACGCCCTTTGGAAAACGCTTTTCTAGTTCCGTTTGAGAATCATTCGAACAAGAAGATAAATTTAAAAAGTAGGAGGAAGAAGAGAAAGAGGCGAGAGCAAAAGCAAGCACAAAGATACAAGGAGAACGAGAACAAAGAACGGGCTCGTATTGCTCACTAAAATAACTGGATGAAAATGACCCTAATTTAGCCCTAAATAATACCTCCCGGCCAGTAAAAAAATAAATAAATAAAATAAAATGAAAATAATGGCGCATATTTAGCGTATATTTCGTTCCAACACCAATCTATCAGTCTTTCTGTGTTTCTAATGAGTCAGACACTTTTTCATTTGCTGGATAGTACGCTCAATGTTCAATGAACCATTAAAACGGTTGCCAGCAGCCGAATAAAAACTAATCTCGTCATATCCGGCGGGCTTAGCCTCAACTCGACTGAAATCATTAGATGCGGCATGGAACGGACGCTGTAAAACCTTAGATAAAAGTGTGAAGTTATTGCAAACAAAAGGAAGGGTTAAAAAAGTTCTAATAAATCTACTCACCGAGAAATCTCTCTCTTTCTGAAAGAATCTCTTCCCCTTATATGGCTTCCTAGCTCCATTTATAGCAGCTTCAAGTTCTGGTACAAAAGCCACCAGACTGAGAGTAAGAAAGACAAAAAGGAAGCAAAGTGATTTGGATACCATTTCTCGCCGGAAAAAAAATCCTTCTTTTACAAAATAGAGTTTCAGGCAGCGTCTTTTAGCTTCTGATTCCAAACTTAAATAGCCAATTATAGTTTGACAGAAACAGAAAACTTTGGGATGTTTATTTATGAGGAAACTAAGATAAATAATGTATAAAGCACAGCTTGTCATGTTTAAGTAATTTTAATAAGCACATTCCGTCTAGCTAATTCCAGATAATCTCATGAAAGAAACCCTTGCAGTTACATCCATCGATTTAAACATTTTCCTTGTTTTTAATAATTTGTGTTTATTACTATTACTATTTTTGTTTTTTTGGGGGGGGGGGGGAAGGGGCATACTAACGCAAGGAAAAAACCTGAAAATTAAGGCTTAAGATTACGAAAGTCAACTTGCTGAAAAAGTTCAAAATAAGAAGCTTAGACTATCGTGTTCAAGCTGTTCACCCGGAGGTAAGATATGTTCACTGGTTAATTACGGTGTTGGCGTTTATTACACTGAATAGCATGTTTGTTCAACGTTCCGTTTAAAACCATTTTGTTAATGCTCTCAATTATGAAAATAATGAAGATCAGATAAATTGGGCGAAAATTATGGCAAGGTTGCCATAAAAGGCAAAAATCTTTCCAGTATTGTTTATGACAACGCAAAAATATACGGAAGTTTTGGAGTCTGGGTAACTAAAATCCTAGGTAAATAAAAGGGGTACCATTTCAATAAAGATTAGTACATTAAAGGGTAAATTGTTTGAAACGTGGGGCGGAGCCTCCACTTACGAAACTTTAAGAAGTGACTCCCCCCCCCCCCGGGGGAGGGAGTTGACTAAACCAAACAGATTGCAATAATGACAGTGCCGAAAATAGCAGATTTGTTGGTCAATATTTCAACTAAAAAGAACTAGTGTTTTTAGGCTCAGAGCTCAGAGCAGTACGGAAGAAATCATAATATATAGATTTAGCCAAGCCTAAAAGCGGAGCTCCACATCTCTCTTTCATGCTTATTGGCCCGTAAAATACAGTAAATTTTAGTTGTGCAGTTATTCTCCAAGAGGTGAAAAACAGCAAGGGAAAACATGCGGACCGCTGACGAAACTGTGAGTTGGCTTATTTTTCTTCAAAGAGAAGACTTCAGCACGACTTTCACCGACAGCTCTTATTGTAGCATTCTTTCGAAAGCTACTCAGTTATTAAGTTCAAGAAGAGTACTTGTAAAACCACAGTTGCTAAAAAACCCACTTAAGTTGCTCCCGGTAGCGACTCGACAGACGTTTCCATACAAATACACATTTCCCACTGATTCCAATGCATCCCTCTGGCTGTTTAGTTCTGTTAACCATGAAACATTTCTCGAAATCTATCTTGCTAAAATAAAAAATATTTTCGCGGCATCAAACCATTTACTGACAAAAATTAGCCAAAAAATGTTTTCGGAAGCTTTCAAGCACACGTATAATTATCAAGAGAAAATGGCACAAGTTTTTCAACCGCGAAGTATTAGTCGGGCGCTTTCAAGAACACACCCTGAACGGACGGACGTACGCTGACGTCAGAACCAAAATTTTTCGGATATCACCGGGTTACCAAATTTGCCTACCTATGGTGCTCCGCGAGCTCCGCTATAATAAAATTTGAAACGCCATCCTAAGTCCCCATAACAGACGTTTGTCGCTGATCAGAGGTAACAAATCATTGCGGCATGAGAAATGTCCGTTTTGACATAGTCACACCTATAGTAAGGCCTTCCAAGGGGGTAGCCTTGTCGATTTCTCGCGTTTTTCTCATGCAGGAACGATGTCGCTGAACTAACGATTGTAAATGTCGCTGTCGTTTTTGTAGCAAGTGCAATTGTCGATGTCGCTTTATAAATTCTCTAAAATAGCGGTATTGCTGGTTATATCATAGTCTCTGCCCTCCTCAGTTTGCCATTTTTTTGGCAATTTTTCACGCAACTTGTGTCGCAACAAAATTGCGAGACAAGTTGCACGAAACATTGCCTAAAGTAACAGCGCCTCTGGTGTAACAGCCTTGAACAGGAGCAGGGTGCCAAAAAGGATGGGATCCTTTCTCGCGCCCTGAGCAGGAGCCATTCTCTTGAAACTATGATCCCTCGTGCACAACGAGAATCTAATTTGGCAGACGAAATTTTGGCACACGTGTCCGTCGGTCCGTTAGTCCGATGGTCCGTTGTTGAAAACTCTGTAAAATACCATTGAAATTATCAAATGATAAAGGAACCGATTCTGTTGTTGATGGCAACACCTCACCTTTTTGGCCTCAGATTATGATGGTCAGCAACCACATTGAGAACACTTGCATCCGGGCTAACGGCTTTTCTTAGTCGCTAAGAAAAAAATGATTGAAGAGACTTGATTAGGCGAATCAGAAGCCCGCGAACACTTTGACTATTAAGTTAAATAGAGGCGAAAGTAAGATGATGAGTTTTTGCAAACGAAAAGCCAAATGACCCTCCGCAAAAGAGTGTGAACACGATGCATTGAATGTGATTGTTGTTCTTTCGATAACACTTGACATGCTTGCGATAATCTTACCTCTCTAAATGACCCTTTGGGATAAAATATTTGTACGACTGCTTGAATGGGAAGAGTCAAAAACGAGAAAAGGACCAACACCCAGGCGAGGTCCTGGACCCAATCAAGGTACACGTATCCATCATAGGTCATTCGTTTGCATTGTGTTATACTTCCAAATAATATCAACTGTGATTAAAAAAAAAAAACAGAAAACATTCTCAAATGAGAGTGGGTAAAAGTGAACTACACTCTTTTTCTTTTATAAGAACGCGTAAAATTCGGCTGAGCCTGAGGATGTTCTTATTTTAGCCCATACATTTTCTTATTTTTGGGGCAAATCTCAGCCTCAACGTTCTTATAAAAATGGCTCTTATCAAAAAAAGAGTGTACTTAGTGAGTTATATTATAATTACGAAACTGTGAAAATGTTCTCTTCCTTTGGTCCTTTGGTTGGTTGTTTGGTTAGATAGTTAGTTTGTTGGTTGGTCTGTTGGTTGATCTGTTGGTTGGGTGGATAGGTGAATAATTTATCATAAACTGAATCATTTATTCAGTTGGTAAGTTCATTTCTCCAGTACCGTTCCAATTGTAGGCGTGACTTACTTCCAGTAAAGTTTAAAGTACATGTTTGGCTTCTTTCCGATCATGTATTTGATGTTTTCACAGAATTTTTCCGAGTGCGAAATATTATGTGTTGATATTTAATCATTTATTTAAAAGTTATATTAAAGAAACCTCTTGTTGTTGGAGTGGTATGTTGGCTAGCTTTATTGATATTCTGCGAATCCTCCGAGAGAATAACTGTAAATAATTACTCAGATAAAAAGAGATTAAGATAGTTGAAGCCTCTTGGTCTCGCTTTCAGAGACTCTCATGTCGGCTTGGCTTTATGCGTTCGTAAAGTTCTGCGATCCGTAAATGACAGATGAATTCATACAATTAAAAGATCACTACTGGAATATAATAGCATTTTTCATGGTTATCCACGTAGCGATCTTGGTGGGTTCCTTCTTTATGACGTAGTGTTGTCAGGCAAAAAGGGAAATTTTCCTCTGGATGGTCTTGAATTTCTTTCGGTGAAATTCCGTAAAATTTGGCAGAGAGATCGGACTTATTTTGCTCTCACTCACTCATCCTCTTCATGCCGAGTGGCACATAAGGCCTCTACCTAGGGTTTAAATGGTCAAGGAAAGTCGTGAGGCAAATTGTTGTGTAGAAGCAAAAAAACACAAAGTTTCAAAAAGCGAAAAACCTGCCTTTCTAACGCCTATTTTTCTTCGGCCTTAAAAGTTTTTTTCTGGCCAAATTATAGAAACTATTAAAATTTGGGAAGAATTCACCGAAGAAAATGGAAGACAATCAAAATTAAAGCCCTATAGATGATGAAAACACCTTGAGTTTGGGCGCATTTATTTCAACTCTAAAAGTGATGGTTTTAAAACACATTTTTGTTCTTGTTTGTTACATTTTGATAGTTTTGAGTAGGATAGTAGAAAGAAGAACGTGAAAACTAGCTTTTATAGGACAACACTGGCGCGTGCCACGCCAACGATAATAATTGTATGGAACACAAGGGTAGGTGGATTATTTCTTTTTTCAAATTGTAAGTACTATAGTTTGAGATCAGAAAATAAAATAAAATTAAATTAAATTAAAAAAAGGACTTGGAGTTACAAAATTCAACTCCCAAGAAAATGTTCAAAAGAAGAAAAAATATATGCTATCGCGTTCATGTTGTTCAACAGGAGTTAACATGAGTCCACTAACTAATTACGGTGTTAGCGAGTGTCCTGTTTGTTCATTCCGTTAAAACAAGTTTGTTAATACTCTTAGTTTAAAAAAAAAATCCACTAAATTGAACGACATTTAACATAGGCTTGTCATGATAGGCATTTTTTTTCCACTATTGTTTAACCACGATATTACACAGCAGGAGTGCTGTATTACGTAACTGTCCGTCATGTTAAAAGTCAATTATAAATATTTAATTTCGCGTCTTCTTTTTATTATTTTGTAGTTCTCGAAAGTTTGATTGCGAATTATTTTCTTTTATATTGTAAGTACTATAGTTTGCGATTAGGAAACATGGACAGTTTGACAGGCGAAACATTTAAAACAACCCAGGAGTAACGTGCACAAAATATTGAAATAAAAAAAGGTTTATTATTAGTTGCACCTGGAGTTAAAGCATGTATAATTGTGTCCTCATAGCCTGTCTTCTGGACTCTTGCTAATAACAATTTTGGTGGGTATTTGTGGCAATATCTAGTTTGTTTAGTGTGTCGCTACAGTTTAATTTCTTAGAAATGTTTTGAAGATAACAAACTGAGTCAGTTTTCTTCTGTGCTGCTTTCTTTTTAACGCATCCTTTGACAAAATTTGCTAAATTGAAATACAGCTTCAGCTGTACATAAGCGTGCAGTTATACATGGATTAGCAAATGAATGATTAAAGACGGTCGGCAATTTGATTTGCATCTTAGGATCTGTTGTCAGTGAAAGACAGATAGCCAATTAACACATATGTTTACAAGTTAAACCGAGCTCACTGATGGAAGAACGCATTTTTGTTATGTTCCGGCAATGCAAAAGCAGAGAAATCTTTAATTTTTATTTAAAACGTTTTTATCCGTGTAAAGTAAAATGTAAAAGCCTCTTTATTGATACATAAGAAAAAGACAACCAGAAATACGCACAAACTCGAATTCTTATCCCCGGCAAGACCCGATGGCTAGACGAACTGTTGCAAACAGAGGACAGAAGGGAAGACAAACACAGTGCGAAAACTCTGTTATGCAAATTTTATTCATAGTTTATTTATGTTGCACTGCATGCTTAAATAAAAGACATTGGAGACTTTCTTAGGTTACATGTTTCTTTTATGTCCTTTAACAATTATGAGACGACGTAGCCATTATTTTCTTTTTATTAGATCCCCACTTGGGCGGTGCAGTTAGCAGCCCATTCTTTTGGCGGCCTCACACATCTTGCGTTTCTTCGAGGCGAAATCGCTCATGTCTTCCAAAACGAGAAAAATACAGGTTCTTTATGTAAACAGAAACAAAGACCGTTGGAAAAACGCGTTTCTAGTTTCGTCTGAGGATCTTCTAGGCAAGACGTTATATTTGAAAAGGTATCATTTGAGACGGAAGAGAAAGAGGAGAAGAGCAAGGAGAAGGGTTAATTAGCACAACTACAAAAACGAAGAAAAAAGATTGATTATTATTGCCAAGAGAAATAAACTGGCCGAAAAGGGCTTTAATTTATTCCTATAAAAAATATCCCCAGCCAGCGTAAAATTAATCAATTCATGACAGATGTTTTGAGTTAAAAACAATTTTTCTGCGCACCGAAACCAAGCCCTACGACTTTTTGTGTTTCTTAGCTATGTCACGTAATTGCACATTATCCTCTTCTAACTCGACGTTGTAATCGATGCTTACTACTCGGGACTTGAAACAGCTATCGACTATAATCATTAAAGGGTACATGATATGACTGCGTAGTACATGGGAGAGGAAATTAGCACTAAACAAAAAAAAAAATGTTCTAAGACGAAATAGAGTCTAATACAGTACTTTTTAGCTTCTAAACTACCAAACTGAAACAAGCAATTAATTAGCAGTTTGACAAAAGCATATAACTGTGGGATTGTAACGCGAAAAATAATTAAAAACCTCTCTAGCGCAGGTTGTCATGTTTGCAGAAATAGGATAATATATGACAGATTTTTTTTATTTGCCTGATCGAATCTAAATGACATCCTGATATGAATATCAAAAATTATTTTTCGATTTCGATTTTCCTTCCCCGCGCTTTTGCCGTTTAAAAACGTGAAATT
>Ga0126336_10000428_pt1 | contig 16802 bp, 10 predicted proteins | sample SidCmetagenome_FD_92530 | JGI IMG/M metagenome (GOLD analysis project Ga0126336, IMG submission 92530) | Coral microbial communities from El Islote,Puerto Morelos, Mexico - Siderastrea C C metagenome | ecosystem: Host-associated > Invertebrates > Cnidaria > Coral | place: El Islote,Puerto... | reverse complement strand
TCATCATCATCATCATCATCATCATCATCATCATCATCATCATCATCATCATCATCATCATCATCATCATCATCACCATCATCATCATAATAATAATAATAATAATAATAATAATATTGCCCAATTTTTATGACATGATTGTTGTGTGCTTCAACCACTGTGGCTTACACTTATCTGGAATGAAGCCGACTGAAAGGATGAAAATATAGTGGAAAAGAATGCTTTAGGAATTGGCAAAACTCACAAGGTGGGTTTTGTATCAATTCCTATTTCATCAAACTTGTGAAACGAGAACCTCATGGACGAATCCGAGTGTAAAGCAGAATTTCTTGTACAAAATAGATCTTTATTATATAAACTGGAGTGTTTTATAGAGATTTCCACCACTGAGAAAAATCATAATTGGTACATGTAAAATTACGATAATTTTTATGTGAAAATATGGCCAATCAGCTTTCCCGACGTCGCGCGTCTTCTTTCGCACCACTTTTGACAACGGTTTGCCCATCGATTCTCTGTTCGCTTGGCTCGTCCGGAAAAAAGAAATGACTACTATCAGTTAACAATGGCCTCGAGCAACACACCAAAAAAAAAAAAAACAGCCAAAAATTCGGCAAGTGAAAGGTTCGTGCCCTTCACCGATGAAGATGTTGAAAGATTTGTCGAAGCGGAAGCCAACAAAAACACTCAAAGAAAGATGCACAGCAACGTAGTAAGCTTATTGATGAAGTCGTTTTTACCAAATGAAAACGAAACATGGCGACTCCAAGACATACTGCCTGTAAGAAAAAAGTCTGGTGATGAATATGACCCAACAACACTTAGAGGAATTTATATCGCTTCTGTGGAGCGTTATCTGAAAACCCTACACTACAGTGAGTCTACTACCAAAGGACAACGTTCCACAGTTGAATTGTTCGAGAGGCTCTCGTTTAAGCAAATTTCTCAATTTAGAGACGACACTGTGGTTCAGTTTGTGTGGAGGCTTCGACAACGAGCGGCGAGTTGCGACTTTGCCGAATTTAATTCATATTTCATATTCGGGTTAATCGATAAGTGCTATTCTAGTCAATTACGTTGCAAGTTTAATCTGGAGCAAGAAGGTACAGTGGCTTTAGATTGTCTACTCATGAATACGGACAAATAAAGCAATAGAGAGTAGTAATAATAAAATGAAAATAAAAAATAGTGAAGTTTTCTATTGTGTTAATGAATGTATTTGAAAATTGTTTGAATCAGTTGAACTGGAATTACTTTTACGTTCTGCCTTTATGCTCACTGCTGTTGCCTTTAAATAAAAATCGTCAGTAATATTGTGGGATTTTGTGCTTATATAATAAACAATATTACATGGTTGCTTGGAGATATGGAATTTCTCTTCTCGTGTTCAATTCAATCTCTCACTCGTTCGCTACGCTGAGTATGCTCACTCGTGGGATATCGCGTTGAACACTGGAAGAGAAATTCCATATCTCCGCGCGCCCATGTATTATATTCTGTTTTTTTCTAAAAAGAAAGATCTAGACTCGTGAAAGTGGTGAAACAAATGCCATACATAGTTCTTAGGAAGCCACACATTGCAGCTGGGTCAATGTAATTTATCTTAGTGGAATGAAATTTGAGCTACAATACACCGTATTCACAAATGGCAGACGTGCAGGAAAAAACGTGGTACTCAACACCAAAACGAGGCATTGTAGGAGACACAAGATATAATAAAAATTAAAAGACATCTTTGGGGCTTCATGTCTAGTCACTTACCCTTGGTGCTTTTATGGATAACATTTATAACGTCACGTCTTTCCATGTTCTCCAAGCGACTGATCAGTTCCACGATGGGCATTTGGGTGAAGTTGCGTTTATGGACTTTAAGAATTTCAAACAGCCTCTTTGTTGGATTTTCAGAATTGGAAGTACCAAACGTTTTGATAGTGTTCCTTGGTATTTTCAGTTTTACGGCCAGATGATACCAGTTTTTGAGACCCACTTTTTGCCTGTCTAATAAGAAAGCCATCTTTCCAGTGACGTCTGGATAACTGTCAAAGAGGCTGGACATCAACGTCTCGTCATTCAGTGTTTGATTAGCTGAAATAAAAAAACATTAAAGTCTGACATGACACGAGTGAACCCATTCAGCAAATTTATAAATCTAATGATATGGAAAACAGGCTTATGGCCTAACATTTTATGTGAGATCTTGTTCTTAACTAGCAAATACGCTTCCATAATTCTGTTCACTGGTCAAGTGTTTGTTCAGTGATTTTACATTGTAGTTGCATAAAATTGATTGTTTGACCACTTACCAATCCACAAAGCATGTTTCCACGTGGTTGCATAAATTTGGCCGGCAATTATTCACTGACTGCACTATTAATGAACATATAGTAGAAAATGCCTCTGCTGGACTTATTTACAAAACCCCAAATCCCCTTTAATTTTTGGTCCAGTTACATTTGTTGTTGAGTTGGAGGGTTGTCCAATACACCCAACCTGAGTCGATTCCTTTAAGGTAGTCAGTTTCTGACAGTCTTGGAGGGAATCAAGACAACCATCTTTCTTGAAGTTGACATCTCTTGCCAGAAATTGATTCCCGAGACACTTAGAAAACAGAAAAAATACAGGAGGCAGGCAAACAGGGAGGGTTGGAAATTTGAATGGATTGACTCACTCCGAATCATCTTTTTTAAAGACAGAAGTCTATTTGCAAGAAACTAGAAAAAATACTGCAAGGACGCAAACTGGGAGAGTAGAAAATGTGGACGAATCGACTAGACTTGACTCAAGTCAAGACGATTCAACTTCCTTGAAGTTGACCCATCTTACTGGAAGTGACAGGGAGGGTAGAAATGTGGAGGAATCTATTCGAATCGACACAACTCGCCAAAAGTTGATTTGCAGAACACAGCGAGAAGGTAAACAGAGAAGGTAGAAAATGTAGACAAATTGACTCAGTTCAACTCAGATTGACACGACTGATCTTTCTTGAAGTCGACCCGTCTTGCCAAAGGTTGATTTGCAAGACACTTCGAAAAACTACAGCAAGAAAGCAAATAGAGATGACTTGTCTTTCTTGAAGTTGACCCGTCAAGTTGGAAGTAATGCACCTGTCATTGGACACCCCCCACCCCCCCAACCCCAGGGAAACATGGGGCATTAGCCACGGAGCAAAAGCAAACGAGGATAATGCCCCACATACAGGGGACATATTTGCTGGTCAAGCCCCTACCAAATGAGAATAATGCCACATACAGGGGACAGACTCCTTGTCTAAGACCCCAGTAATACTTTCAGATGTGTGCTTGAAATTTTCATTTTTCAATACCCTTACTTTTCCTGCAAGAATGGAATAAAGTGTTGACAGGCCAAACGTGGCTCATATGCTCGTGCTAATGTGTTTCCGTGACCTTATTGTTCAGCTCTCACAAGTATATCCCCTAGAGATTTTCCTTTTTTGTATGAAATTATGGGAGGTGCTTTGTACATTTCTACTTAGCAATGGTTGGTTTTGAATTAACTGCCATTTGCTAATTAGGATGGTCTTAAGATTAGGCACAGCCTAGGGGCGAATCCAGAAAATTCAGAAAGATGGGGCCAAAGAAATTGGGCGAGAGCCACCCCCCCCCCCCCCCCCAACAAAAAACACTCAGAGGAGGGGGCCACCCACCTCACACACACCAGCGGTGGATCACTTCCAAAAAAAAGGGGGCAAAAAAAAATTGGGCGGACCCCCCCCCCCCCCCCCCCCAAGAAAAATTCACGTTCGTGGAGATGCTACAGTACTTACAGCATTCTGAGAGCATTTCTGACCAAAAGTTAGGGCTTCAGAAAAATGAAATCTTAATGGTAGTGGTCGGTGAACTATTTACAGAGTCATTCCATTGCATTCATACATCCTACAAATATTACTGGAAATAAACCACAGCAGGGGATTGATGAATGTCATCCCTCTCTGGTTACATTTGGCATAGTCGTCAATATAATTGCATTACAATCCAAAGATATATCCTTGCGCATAAAGAGCAGCAACAGTGCATTTGAACTGATTGCACTATACCCTCGACTTTTTTAAATGCAAGAAAAAAGGGGAGGGGGGTTGCGGCCCCCTCAGCTCTCCCCCTAAATACGCCCCTGCAGCTGAGTGGCTGCTACGAAAGGCAGAATTTTTTTCTGCACTCTCTCTCTCCCTGATGAATTGCTGACTTCCTTTCCCTGAATTGCTGTAAGTACCTCATTTATACTATTGTTAATAATCCTTACCAAACATACATCATTTTGGGCTTGTTGCGTTCGTTTTAATGCTTTTCTCGGCAACCTTTTACGAGATAGCTGTATTCATTCACGTGCATGCTTGTGTCTGATAGGCTAAGTAATTAATTAGAATATTACTTCACTTGACCTTTCCTGAAGTTTACTTAGCATCTGGTGTAATTTAGTCGCCCATTATCTCAAACTTCATTATAATCCTTTAGTGCATGTTTAATAGTATTGTTATTCCTGTGACATACATTTTCTCTCATGCCCACAGCTTAAGATACAGGAAGGTTCATGTTGTTTTCATATTTTCTCACACGACCTGACTTCCGATGAGTCGATTCAACTTTGGACAAGTCGAGTTGACCCGAGTAGGATCGTGTTGATTTGTTAACAGTTTGTTAGCCTGTGTAGCAGGCACCAAAACGGGAGGGAAAGGGGGTAATTATTCGCGAGTGCGAAGCACGAGAGGCGAGCACGGAGGGCGAGAGGAAGGAGGAGGGGGCACCTGGTATCACACTATTGTTTTCTTCATTGCCGCCCTAATTAGTACTCAAAAGCAAGTAATCTGCGAAAAATCTAGCTGTCAAAATTATCCAGTCAGAATATTGCTGACTTAACTGGACAACAATGTGTTTTTGTTGCATCCCTGTTAAAGATCGGAGTGAGGAATTACACAGGTAAGAAATCTAATTGAATTAATTTTACAAAGGCTCAAAGACGAAGTTCCTTGAGGGAGTTTGTCGCAAGCATGAAAAAAAAAAAAGAAAAAATGACAACTTTCATGCAGTCTCAGAATTCCATAGCTAGAATGAAAAGAAGGCATCAAATCTCTTTGTCAAGCCAAAGTTGAACGCGCGATGCCGAGTGCACTCCTTTAATAATGGCCGGATTGAAAACAATTTTATGTCTTCTGCATTTCAGGCTAAACATGTTTTTGACATTTTCCTCCGCCTTCTTTCTCTCTGTTTAGTTACAGGAATATGAATTTGTTTTGTTGCCTCTACTTCTACTACTTTTCCCCCAATATATCAGTATTAATGTATTTGAGGAATTCTTATTTCTTATGCATCTGAACATTGTATGGAACATTGTGTGATACAAATTGTAATAAATTATTATTATTAATGGGGTACTCACAATTTTGATATTCTATGAGAACATCAACGACATCTTGTATCCCAATTGACTGCAATCCTTCTTTTACTTTCCCAATAGTAGTTTCTGGACGAGATGACTCTAGATAATCAAACATCGCTTCTGTAGGGCTGTGAACTTGGTTGCATCTAAAGTTTTGGTAATCATCTCTTTCAATATCAAAATGCTCAGCAATATGCTTCCAGCATTTGCATACACCATTTTTATATTCTTTGTCTAGACTTCTACTGAGTCCCTCTAAAAGCTCCAGGTGACCCAGAACGGTCTTGGCAAGTGGGTCTCCTAAATATTTAAAGACACAATCAAAAATGTTATTCGACCTAAAGACACCTTCAGTGCCCAAAATGGTTGTGAGAGGCCACGCTCCTTGTACCATTTGTGAAAATGCCTCTGATAATCAACTGATCAACTAGCAAAAAATTCTTACAGAGAATGTCTAAATGACAGCAATAACATAGACCTGGCCAGAGTACCCCCCCCCAAAAAAAAAGCTTGAAAATCAATGGAAAATTTGGCTTTCCCAGCTACCGACTGCCCCTCGTGAAAAATTTCTATTTTCATCAATCTGTACATGCAATCTTTCCAACACAAAGAAAGGTTACTATATTACACTAGAAAAAGAGGGGGATGTCACAATTTTGAGTTGTGCACAATTGCCTAAATGAAGTCTTGCAATTCTTGCCTTGAAATGGAACCAAAAGGATTTTTAAGTTTTCATGTAGCAGTGATGCTTTTGACAGATGCATTTGGCTGCATTTTACCTACAATTTTAGCCAGTAATTTTGGGACACCTTCTGAAAATACCCCTGCCTCTTGTAATTTGATTTTCCGATACAAAATTTACTGCAGGTTCCACAACATTGTTTTGGGGCGGAGGTTGGGGGTGGGGGTCATTTGAACTCACGTTGTGGCCAAAACTATTTGAAAAAGTTGAATTCTTGTAATATGGGCAGCTTATATCGAAGTATCCTAAAGACTTGTTGACAATTGTTTGAAATGGATTTTGTTGGACTTTTCACTTCAAATAAGTATGAACTATATAGCACTGATGTCCTGTAGGCACAATATTGATGAATTTCGTTAAGGCGTACGTGGAAAATGTATTCTTTTTTGTAATTTTGATACTCGCAAACTGCCTCAAAGCGTTGTCTAAGTTAGTATCTTCAACAGTAAATACCTACGATGACACTGTAAATCAGATTATTTGGAATAATAAGAATATCGTTGTACAAAAAATCTCAGTTTTTGAACACCACTTCCTTTCAGCTGGAGTGGTAAAAATCGGAGACTTGTTATCCGATACGGGCAAATTTTTCAAAGGTTCAAAAGTATCTGAAGCAAATCTATCCACCATGGATTATTTTAAATTACTGAGTATTGTTGACGCTATACTAAATAACTGGAGACTCGTTATTAAACATAGTTCTCGACACTTTCCACCTCTACCCTTTGAGTGAAAGTATTGCTAAATTCTAATAAATGAAAAGGAAGTTGATTTGTCAAATGTCATGTCAAAATTACTTTATAGCGAATTTAAAGCCAGAAAGCAAACTAGTACTCCTCCCACCGCTAAAAAAAATTGAAAAATAAATACCCCAAGCTTGCCGCAGATTGGAAGAAAATTTATTCTTTACCTTTTCTGGTTACCTTCGAGACAAAGATAAGAGAGTTTGAATACAAACTACTTAACAAGTGAAAAGCTGTTTGGACTTGAAATGATTGATTCACGTTTGTGCTCCTTTTGAAAGAAAGATGTTGAATCCCTCGAACATTTACTGTTACAAAGCACTATAATAGAAGGCTTTTGGAAATTTAGTGAACATCTTGTTTGGTGTATTCAATGAAAATGAGAACAACATCACTTTGAATCACTTGATTCTTATAGCGAAGTTTTATATCTATAAATGCAAGTTAAAAAGCATGAATCCATCGTTGGAAGTTTTCATAGCCAAGGCCAAGACAGTTTATCAAATAGAGCGATGAATTGGAACTAAACATAATAAGCTTCTTAAGCACTATGAGGAATGGAAAAAGTCTAGCCAAGCATCCAGTAAAGGAAAATTTTGAAAGTGTTTCTCCTCCTTCCCCTTTTTTCTAAACTTGTCACTGTTACAAGAGTTTCATATTTATGCTAAAACAAATTAAGTAGTAATCATTACGTATGTAATGTTTTTTCCCTTTTTTGTGTAAAACTGTAACTTTTATTGTGCCTGTAAATGTAATCTTTTTCTGCATTGTAAATGTAATTGTAGGTGATGTTAGCTGTAGTTGTTGTAACGCACAATGTTTGTATTTTCTTTCTTGCATATGGAAAATAAAAAATACTAATTCACAAAAAAAAACAATAATGATCGATGAGAGGGTGTATGGGTGGACTTTTCTTTCTCAGTGTGGGGTGGGGGGACATGTTCTTAATTGTCACATGATAAATTAGATCATGGCAAGTCCCGTTGATATTGTACAATGGCGTTCTTCGCTTTTCTTATATAACTTATAAAATGAGCGAGCCATATAACAATTATAATTACCGGTACACACTGAATTAAACTTTAAAAGCGCATTGAGCTACTGTCAAGTTGTTTTTGATGTTGTTGTTGTTTTTTCTTTCTGTCCCACGCATCAGGATGCAATGGTACGCAACCTAATAGTTTGGGTGGGGATTCTTTTAGAAATGGGCAGAGGTGTACTGCTGAACCATAAATAAATAATCAAATTCCTTAATTATTCTAGTAGGGCCTGAGCCACACTACAAAATCCCAATTTTATGGCTCTACTCCAGGCTAAATTCTAAAAAAAAAACACTTACATTTCATACTACCAGTAAATATTGTAAAAGGATCCCAAGATAGCACGGTTTTTTTTGTTTGTTTCAAACCATTGGTAAACACAACAAAAAACAACCTCAGCTTCATGGAAGTAAATTCTAAAGATTCCAAAAAATATGATAAAGGAACAAATAAATAAGCCATTACCTAGATTGAACTTTGTTGTCTCCTTCTGCAGGCTTGGCAGTAATGCCCTGTCCTCATCATACCCACCAGGGAAATCACCTCTCCACGTTTCTTGAGGTGGGTTATTAATTGGACCTTCAAGCACTTCATTAATCTTGACTGATGACTGAAAGCTTGATATATCTGGTGGGATGTCTCCGGATGGTGGTGTGCCCTTATTCTCCACCACTTCTTCGACAAACTCTGAAAAAAAATTAATGCAGAACTTTTATATGTTTATATCACCATTGTAAATACAGGGATATTGTTAATAAAAAAATGCGTCTTCTAAATGAAAACTAATAAATATGAAAGGAATTCATTGCCAAGAAAGCATAGCCATGGTCAGGCTTGCTGGGCTTTACCATGCTGCCTTTTCCCAGTAAGCTCTGCCAAAAGCCAGAAACTGCCTATCCTGGCTGAGCAGGTGATTTAGCTATACTTCAACTGGGTTTTTGCTGTTATGAATGCTAACTTCCACTTCCCATCAGTGTTACATATTTCGTTTTTACACTCACATATGGATTGCTTCTGGTTCTAGCCTGAGGGAAATTCTCGCTAGCCAATCAGAGCTTATAATCATAATTAATAAAACAATCCCTTTATACAAAAGCCAATCAGAGACGAGTACTCAGATCCTGGTACGCTGTTGGTGGTTTAGAATAAGGATTTTGGCACTACTTCACAGACAGTTATTACCGCGGGACATATTCCATCTGTGGTGCAGGCTACAAATCAAATGCTTTAATTTAAATGATTAAATCTATTACAGGATATAATATAGAGGCCCTGCTGGGGAGGAGCAGGGGGGGGGGAATGCTTCTGTGTCTCCATTTTCAAAATGCCTTGCGGTGCTCTTTTAAAAGGACTACATTGTAGATGCAGTTTTAGTTGTGACTGATGGCACATATTCCCTTAATCACAGTTGTCACCTTTTTGCCCATGTCACTTCTCAGAATTTACCCTGGCAGGGCCTCATTATAGTGACCGCCACGTGCACAATACAGTTGGCCCAACAAGGAAGCCAGCTCCCAACAGTGAGTGGTCGATGTCCCAATACTTTTAGGGGGGATAGGGTATTTTTGTGAGCAGCGAGTTGCAAAATTTTATTTGGCAAGAAACATGAAATGGCTGTTTTCTTCCTTGTGAAACATGATTTGCTAAGTAGCCATGAGCAGTTGTTTGCCATGATTATTAACTGTTCACGAAGTGTTTTCAATTGTCATGAACTGTGATTTTGTAGCCATCGTGCAAAATTTCGTGAAAGATGATGTAATGGAATTCTACATGAAACGGCTGTTTTATTTTTGGTGAAACGTGATCTGGAACCCACCCCCAATACCCCCCTCCTTTTAGGATTTGTTTTTAATTGCCAGTACTCTTATCACAAAAAGCTTGACTGCCCCAGGCAGGGATTGTGTTAAACTTAAATAGATTTACAGTTTAGGTTTGTTGAACAGTTCTTTCTAGCCAATAGCCCTTAATTTTCACAGTTAATTTTTCTCATTTGCACTGCAATGTATTTGAACGTGGATGCGAGGCCTGTTCGGGCAGAAACTGCAAAACTGCCTGAAATTACCCAAACATTCATGATCAAATACATTCTAATTTACTAAGTGAGAAAAGTTGACTGTGATACGAGCTAATAGCCAAACAAAACTTCATGCTTTTTTTAATAATTTTCATGATTTTGCTTGGGAGTGGGGAGGGATAAAAGACATATAGGGCATTCTTGCCTCGAGCCATTTTATTTGTAGACCTGAGGCTTTTTTTTTTTAATTTTGATGCAAATAAAATGGATGGAAGGTACACAGACTCAAATCTTTTAAAACAAGGCAAGCCCCAACAACTAACTCAGATGTAACTGTCGAATGACTTGTTGCCAAGTTCAACGTGTCTTCATAATGATTATGTCAGGATTGAGACTGGATGACTAAAATATGCTTGCATTGAAGGTACATACATGTAGGGTAGGTTTATATTACAGAAATCGGTACCACGAAAGAATCGGCATTTTATGACTACCCTGCAAGCAGAGGTTTCTTGGTTGCCCTATGTTCTGGCAGGCGCATAAGTAACCTCTGCGCAAAACCGTCTGATTCTTGATCTGCCGCCGTCCAGGAATAAATAAATTAAAAATACTGCTTTCTAGCTGGCTCTAACTGGTTTACAAACTTTGACGTTCAGGTACGTGACAGATTTGTTTTTTTTTTAACAACTTTTTTGTCATTTCTCTCCGCTAAGAAAATCAGCAGAAAGATCTAGACAAGGCAATAATTGTTCAAGCTTCATTTCATTTTAAAAGATTTATCCAGAGTTTAAAGTAACGTCCAAATAAACCGGGTGCAAGTAAACGTTTTCATGGAGTTCACAAGTTCTGTTTAAGCTGACGTACCAGCGCGCATGCAAAAGGGAAGTGACGTCAGTCCCAATGTCTGACAAATGTTGCGCATGCACGATAGGAAATCGGAGTGGGTTTTGCGCAGAGGTTACTTAATTGCCCGCTAGAACAAAGGGTGACCAAGCAACCTCTGCTTGCAGGTACATTTTAACATGTCATGACTTGAAAAATATGGTAATGAGGATGGACAAAGAATTGGTGATTTTGCTTTGATAATTTCTTGTTACAATTATATTTTGCACTGCATGCATGTTCACAAATTCCTTACAACTACCATGGTTAGTCCAGGGACCAGTTATGAAACCTTGCAAGTTTCAAAGGCCATAACACAGGTGATGCAATTTATGTTGTAAGCACCACAACCATGCACAATCTTTTGTTTTACGTTCACATGCTATGGCTGAATAACTTAACAATAACATTCAAAGCTATACAATTCATGTAAGTGTTGCTTGTGCATGGTAAAGGCTAAAAATGGTAACAAAAACATAAAACAACGAACTTTGAGGAGCTTTATAACCAGTTTCTGTGAAACTACTAACCAAGTACGTGCTCATCACTGTCAGTTGTTTTTTCTTGTCGAGCTACTTCTCTACCAGCAGCAGCATCTTCCCCTTCTGGTTCCACTCGAAGAGGAGGTCCAGGTAGACTTTGAAAACTGCCCTCACCCTCATTGCCAGACACTGCTGCTGTGCCATCTTCAAAAGCTGCAATTAAATTTCCAACAATTTTTCAAATCAATGACATGTTTTTGTGGTTCTAGAAAAAATCCATTCACCTCATGGAGGGTCTTTTCTTTCAGACCGGCCCACACCCCAACCCAGGATTTCCTGTTCCAAGGGGTTTTCAAAATACTCCCCCACCCCTTGGAATTTCTATGTTTACTCCACTTGGCCCTACCCCTTGGTAATTCCATATCTGTAAAATGAACAACATTATTGTTATCATCAGTTTAATTTTGACCTCTGTTAAAAGCATTAACGTTTGATTACAGCTGCTCTTGGCGATGTCAATGCTGATTTTATACACCAAAGATGTTTGGTTGAACATCTTTCAGAGATAAATTTTTATGGCAAACAAAATGAAAAACACTTTTTTTTAGCTAAGTAATTAATATTGCTGTTTTATTTGTGCATTATCTAAAAGAATTTTGTACTAGTTCAGGAACAAAATGACTGTGAAAAATTAGTGTTAACCAACGAAGTTGGAATTATGTACTTGTAGGAAGAATCTAAAAGACATGGATTCTCCAAGTAGGCCTGGAACCGATAGGTGGATTTTGGTGGACTACTCAGATATCCGTGGAGTCAGTGGACTCTTAAACTCACTCAACGTTCAAGTTTACATCACTTGAGTTCGCAGCATTCGTGGGTGGTCCCAAAGTGAAACCTAGCAGAGATAGTGGCTTTAGGTTTTTTCTGTCCACAACTGTGCTCTTTGCTCTGGTCCGTCAAGTGAAAAGACCATTAGAATCCAGCTATGTATTAACTCCCACATGACGCAGTACAAGTGGGGTACGCTATACTGGTGGCCGCCTGTTAGCTGCTAACCTAGTGAATGTGGGTTTGAGTCCTCTATGGAGTCAACGTCATGTTTTTTTTTCTGTTTAACGACTTAAAAACATCAACAATGCAAGAAATAAATGTGTTGAGAAGTAAAAGTTACCAGCAATAAAAAATTAAAATTGAAATTTAAAAAATTGTAAAATTCTAATTAAAATTAATTCTTCAAAAGTGGGCATTAAGTTAATTCTTTTCATGGAACAAGCAGTTATGCACGTTGCACCATGCTGCAAGTTACTGTCAGCAATGTTTGAACATTGGGCCTTGGCAGGAAATCGCATTTTTTGGGGGGCAATCAGAGTTTTTCTTGACAGTAAATTGCATAACCACCATCGCTTCTGAAAAACACTCACTGGGTTCTTTATAAAAGCTACTAAAACTTATTTAGCAAAACGATTGTTCAACAGTGTTGAAAATTTAAACTTGAGAAATATAATATCATTCTATAAATGGAAAGAAAAAGTTCAAAACAATACTCAGTCGTCTTTTTGGTCGAAGGCGAAAAGTTCAAGTTATAAAATTTGTCTTTGAGGACTTCATCTTTGTTGTGTTCTGCTGCAAACTCGGTCGGTACATCGCTTGAGTTTGCAACATTTGGCAGCGGTTCCGGCACCAAATATAGCAGAGCTTATAGTGCATTCTGGTTTTTTCCGTCTACAACCATGGTTTTGCAGTAGCCCGAACAAATTTTCCCAGGAAAAACAACTGCGTGTTTATTGATGGAGCTGCAAATTATCACTTAATTTGTTGACATAACGTCAGTGTGGCCGAGTGGTCATCGTGCTTTCTTACATAGTCAATGGTCCAAGGTTTGATTCCCAGAGTTTGGGGAGGGGAGGTGGCGGGGGAGTTTTTCTTTTCTTTTTTTGCTACTTCAGTGAGCATATTTTCAAAAAGCAATAATTATAAGTACCAGCAACAAAAATAGATAAATAAATAAATAAGGTAAATGTGGAGCTCCACTTTTATAGGCTTGGCTAAATCTATACATTACTACCTGATGGTTTGTTTCCCTCTGTTGTTGTCCTTTTATGCTTGAAGTGTTGATTACGGAAACTTGACATTTCCATATGTGTTTAAAAGATTTTTAATTATTCCTAGGAAGAACCAAATATGAAATAAAGTTAAAACCACCATTAAAAAACAACCCATAAACATCATGGTCAAGCTTACCAGTAAAATTACTAATAGGTCACAACCTGGGAGGGGGGTATGCGCTGCTGTCAATTCAGAAAAGGCATGTGTCGCAAAGGTTCTTAAAATTATGTTTCGCTTAGAGACAAAAACATAACTTTTTTATGTATAAACTCTTTCCAATTTTAGAAAAATAAAGTCGTGTAACAATTTCATAAAAATGATCAGTGGCTTTAAACATCTCTAAAATGTGAAGAAAAATACTCCAATCCAAAGAACATTTACTGTTAATTAAGTCAGGTGCTGAGTTTGAAGTTAAAAGTGGGCCACAGGAATTCCTTATTACTTTGCTAAACTATCTAGTAAAAACTGACAAAGATGACAACATTTTCTCGCAGCAAAGCAAAACAGCTGGCATGCCGGCTTTCCGGACAAATTTGTGATGCTGACTGCACGATTGTACTCTTATTGAATAGTTATAAAAAACCATAGTCTATCAAAAATGCCAACTTTCTCAGCCTGTTGATGTTCAGTGTTTACAAGGCCCTCTTCTTTACTAGAATGGTCCTCAGTTCCACTGTGTTAAAATAAATTTAACCTTTGAAAATCAAATGACATGGGGCCAATTCATTTTATTTGCAATTAATTAACAGTCATCTTGATCATCAGTTTTGGACCAAGTAGATGGCCAAACTCTTTCTAAAAGAAGGTGCAACTTGGCTAGGAAATCTAGAGAAAAAAGTAGTAGTAATTACACAGGTTAAATGAGGTGACAAAAATTTACTAAGTTCGATTACTCTTTCCCTTCCCTGCTAGCAGAGGTCTCTCACGGCGAGAGAAAAATAACTCTTGCCATGAGAGACCTCTGCTAGCAGGGAACTCTTTCCCTAGCAATTGAAGTGCCTATGAAGCAAAATCTAAGTTAAGCTTATTCGAAAGGCCTTTCAAAGTGAGGAAGGATGGTTTTCACTGTTTGGTAACACCTTGATTTCATTCAGAGATATTTACGTTTTTGTATTATGCAAATTAGAAATTGATGACATCATAAATGGTTACAGCATATATAGAGACAAATCAGAAAATAAAGAGTTAATCTCAGGAAAAGATGGATGAAGATAATTGAAACTTGGCACCAACATTGTGCATTAAGAAAGACACAGGATGAGACATATTGTGATGTTGCCATGGCCACAATCTTAGCTCCAGCAGTCTCCTTCTGCCTTGAACCAAATATTACCATTTGTGACTCTATGACAAGAGAAAGAAGGACCTGTTCACAACACACACAATGCTCATGTTGTGCTTAGTTTCGTCATTAATCATTAAACAGTGGATGATGTTTGTAAGCCTAATTTAAGAAAAGTTTACGTTTAAGTGCTTAACATACATTTCTAAGTTCGCCTTCTATTATACTCAGCTTAATAAACAGACTGCATGATAATTTTTAGGTAAACTTTAAACCACTTGTTTCAACTGGGGTATTTTTCTATATGGCGTAGTCTGAGTTTTCCTGTGTGGTATATAACTGAAATAAACACACTTTTTCGGACAAGGACAATAACGTCTTTCCCACATAATTCTTTGATCGTGAAGAGTAAACAGGATTTTTAAAGGGGCATAGTCACAAGGATTTTACAGATTTTTGGTCGAAACTGTGCTGAAATTATCGGTAGCTAACTTTATGCATGCCCAACATTGTGTTTGAACATTTAAAGGAACATATTAACTTAATTTCATTAAGAGAAAACAAACCATGATCATTTAATATCGATTTAATGTCAATACGCTGAAAGAATTTGAAAAGTTTAGCCTAATTTTTTCAAATTGCAATCCATTTCCATCCGTGCCATCCGTGGCAACAGATGACAGAAAATAGTTTCAGTGACGTAATATAGTCTTTGGTAACAAAACTAGACTATTATTTGTAGGCGTTCATTGATGTGAGGACATATTTTTGATTTTTAAAGTGAACTAAAATAGCATGACTATGCCCCTTTAAAACAGTATTCTGCAAGTATGACATATAGGGATGACTAAAATTCCATTACACAAGAAAACAAGCTTAGCTGAAAGCTTTAAATAGCACAAAAAATAAGTTTGTAGCCCGGGCTCCAACACTTTTTGTCAGCACCCAGTGCCATTTTTGAAAACTCAGCAAAGGCATGAGTTTCTTAAAATGTATGTCTTGTCAGCAAACACCAAACAACAGCAAACATCAGCAAACATGCATCAAACCTCTCATGATGTACAATTGACTCCCAATTAACTCAAACTTTCAAGGAAAAAAAAAAGGTTCGAGTTGTCAAGAGTTTGAGTTATTGAGGGTAAAATAAGAAAATGTTCTAAAGGGGAAATTTAGCGGGAGGTTTGAGCTACTAAGGGTTCAAGTTCCAGGGGTCAACTGTACTTAAAAATTAATGCATACTATTGGAAAACATCACCTTTTTAGCAGCTTTCAGAGATCTTGCAATCAAACGGAGCCCAAAAACCATATTAATTGCCAAAGAGCTACAAGCAGTTGTGAAATTGTTGAGACACTCTCCTAAAAACAAGGATTTCCCTCTAAAAATGCACTCTTGAAAGCAAAATAATGGAAAACTTAAAGACATTTCTAACCCCCTCCCCCTTTCAATGTTGTTGATTGTTACTTTGAATGTCATTACTAAATCCATAATGACATTCATGAGGGGGGAGGGGGGTAAATGCGCATGAGAATGTCAGAAATGACCACAAATATCATGTTCGCAGTCTCAACAATTTTACAATTGCTTGTCTTGATGGCGCAATTCGCTTTGATTTCACATTGTGAAAACAATTTTGCATCAGTGTATTTAGGTAAACATGCCAATGAAACAAGGATGCTTTGTTTGTTATTATTGTGGCAGAAGGACATTCTCATTGGTTCTGAATTAAGAAGAGGCGGTGTTCAAAAATGTTTCAATTTTCAGACTTTGGTTTAAGTCACGCAATATTGGTTCTATGAAATTGAGGTCCTACAAAATGTATTTTTTTAAAGTGTATATGACACGAAATTTTTTTCTTCGGTTTTTGAGAGTCTGATGTGTATAAAAAACGATACTTCACTTAAAACCTGCCTAAAATTTTTAAAAACCTCTTTTTTCGCGGGCAAAAGACCCTATTTTTCACTTCAAAACTGTCCCGGGGACTGGGACCGAATTTACTGCATAGTGACGTCAATCGACTTGATTGCGTTCCCGCGAACGCAGTGTTTTTGTTACAAATCGCCTCAAAATGTTGACATTGTTCAGCAGTATCGGGGATCTTTTCGAAACTTCCAAGACCTAC
>Ga0126336_10000427_pt1 | contig 16828 bp, 15 predicted proteins | sample SidCmetagenome_FD_92530 | JGI IMG/M metagenome (GOLD analysis project Ga0126336, IMG submission 92530) | Coral microbial communities from El Islote,Puerto Morelos, Mexico - Siderastrea C C metagenome | ecosystem: Host-associated > Invertebrates > Cnidaria > Coral | place: El Islote,Puerto... | reverse complement strand
CTGCTCCGTTGACCTTGCCTCCGGCTAATCTATCCCCGCCAAAACCTCTTGTGGTTGATGACAAACTGTCTACTAACTGGAAACAATGGAAGAAAGTTTAGCAAAGGTACAAATTGGCGCCAGCATTTACAAGCAGGCAGATCTTGTTCGAGTGTCAACATTGCTGTCGGTCATCGGAGAGGACGCTGTAAAGGTCCTCGATACGTTCACTTGGGGCGAGGACGAAAAGGATGACAGCATCAAGGACGTTTTGGCTAAATTTGAAGAGCAGTGAGAACCTCGCACCCAAGTTATTTACGAAAGACACCATTTCAACAATCGTAAACAAGAGGCCAGCGAAAGGATTGCCACCTACGTGACCAAGTTGCAAAAACTGTACACAAACCGGACGAGATCTTACGCGATCGCTTGGTCCTCGGAATCCGAGACGAGAAGGTCCAGGAACGGCTGTTGAGATTTAGCGACTTGACCTTACAGAAAGCAATCGATATATGCAAGGCTGCCGAACAGACCAGTCAAAAGTTGAAGCTCATGAGCAACGTAACAAAGGATTCAGTGGTGCTGTTAGACAAATCGGCAGAAAACCACGTGATACACCTAAGCGTCCAGAATTCAGATTCTGTGGGTCCAATCATGGAAATCGCCAGTACCCTGCATATGGACAGACCTGCCACACGTGTGGCCAAAAGAACCATTTTAAGTCGAAGTGCCGATCAAGCACAATACAAGTGAGACAGAGTACCCAGGAATTAGTAGTGGCCAATTTACCTTATCAATTCTGTTGAGAAATCCAAAATTTTGTGTTTAACGTCCCCACCGACGCAGCACCACAGTTTCTCTAGAAACTAACCCCCTTACCCTGGAATTACCCAAGGAAGTTTTCCACATTAGTCAAGTGGGAGCTGGGTCACGTGCCATGAACACTACGAAAATTGGCAGGCGTACTTGCCCAGAGCCGAAAGCCAGGTGACATTTCAGCTAGACACAGGTGCAGAGTTTAACCTTCTTTCTATGCGAGATTACCAACGTGTCACCGGGGACATTGATCTATTACAAGTCATTCGCTCCACTCACAAGTTCATTAAGACTTATACAATTAAAGGGTACAAGATTCTCGGGTCCACAGAAATTCCGACGTGGCGTCGCGGCGAACGAAATGTTCTACAATTCAACATCACGGAAGATGAGCTAGCACCTCTGTTATCATACAGAACTTGTTTGGACTGGGGACTTGTCACGAGTAATGACTGTAATCACTCTTCTCACCGTGTATGTACCGCAACTGGAGCTGCGGAGCTCCCTGATGAATTCAATGATGTCTTTGAGGGCTTGGGAGAGCTCCCGGGCAAGTCTCACGTACTAACTGACGACACAGTGCCATCTGTAGTACACTCATCCCGACGTGCGCAAGTAGCTCTACGAAACCAGATCAAGGATAAACTGGATGACATGGTAGCCAGCGATGTCCTCGCTCCAGACACTGCACCCACTGCATGGGTTTCCAGCATATTAGTCTTTGCCAAGCCAAATAAGCTACGCATTTGCCTTGCCCCACGCGATCTGAATAAAGCCATCTGTCAAGAACATTATTAAATGCCAACAGTAGAAGAGGTTCCAACCAGACTTGCGCACGCAAAGAAGTTCATCGTTGTGGATGTAAAGGACGGTTTCTGGTAGAAGCATCTAGACACGGAATGGAGTTACCATACCACCTTTGGACAATACAGATGGAAGAGGATGCCCTATGGTATCTGTTCCGCGCCTGACATCTGGCAGCGTACGATGCACGAGTCTGTGGAAGACCTGGAAGGGGCGGAAGTTATTGCAGGATGACTTTCTGATTGCCGGATGTGGAAATACAGAGATTGAAGTAAACCAGAGGCTGGAGAGAAATGAGCGTGCTTTTCTTGAGAAGTGGAACCTGAAGTTAAACAATAAACCGTGCAAAAGTGCGTCGACAATTCGTCGAAATTCATGGGTCATCTACTCCCTTCCTAAGGTCTGAAACCTGACTCCGGGAAGATTCAGGCCATTTTGCAGATGCCTGAACCCGAAGACGTCGCTGCGCTAAAGCGATATTGGGGATGGTAACGTACCTTTCAAACTTTGTGCCCCACCCGTCAGAGATGAAGGAACCACTCAGACGCCTTGAGGACAAGAATGTGGAATTCCAGTGGCTGAAGCAACACTCTATTGCTATGAACACTATCAAGAAGTTCCTGACGGAAGCGCCTGTGCCTGTGCCTTTGCTTCGCTAGTCGGGCCTGGGAGCAATACTCCTACAAGACGGTCAGCCCGTTTGCTACGCTTCTCGTGCTCTCACCGACACGGAAACATGTTACGTACAAACAGAAAAAGAGATACTGGCAATCGTTTAGTCATGCGATAAATTTGACCAGCACCTGTGTGGACGTTATGAAGTTACCATTGAAAGTGACCATGAACTGTTGAAATCCGTCTTCAACAAAGTGATACACAAGTTGCCGAAGCGCCTGCAACGCATGCGTCTGGCCCTAGACGTACAGTACAAGAAGGTTCCACTCATGTATATTGCTGATGGACTGATTCGAACTTACATGGAGACAACAGAGAATGCCCGGACAGAACTTTGTGAGATTCGAGCACTCGATTCAGCGGACCATGAAGAACACATCCTAGTTGATCCCCCTAAACGAGATGTGTTTCGTGAACAAGTGGCTGCAGATCCTGATGTCCAGGAACTAATCAGAATTATTAAGCAAGGTTGGTCTGACAAGAGGAAGTGCTGTTTCCCCTTATTATGATGAGCGCGATTAGTTGCTAGAGTCACATGACTTGGTTTTCCGTGGGGAACAGCTTGTTGTACGACGCTCACTTAGCCAAGACATGCTTACTCAGCTCCACAGCAGCCACATTGGGATTGGGGATACATTCGTTGTGCCCGCGAAATATTGTACTGGCTCCAAATGAGTGCTGAAATCAGAGACATTGTGTCAAGATGCAGCATCTGCCAAACACACAGACCAGCACAAGCCCGTGAGGAACTTCAGCCACATCAGTTACCATCACGCCCTTGGCAGAAGATTGCAGCTGGTATGTTTGTCATGGGACAACAGACATTCTTGATCACGGTTGCTTACTGGTCCAATTACTTTGAAGTCACTAACTATAAGATATACAACACATCTCAGGTTGTGATTACGCAGTACAAAGTGCAATTTGCCCGCCATGGCATCCCAGAGGTTCTCACATTGACAACTTCGCTGCCAATTGGAAATATGAGCACCGAATGTCCAGTCCCCGGTATCCGCAGCCGCATAGAAAAGTAGAAAATGCGGCCAAAACCTGTGAAGCACTGCCCATGAAAGCGAAACAAGACAAGAAAGATCCACTGCTGGCCATTCTTGATTAGTGCAACACCCCAAGTGAGGGATTATGCACCTCAACAGTGCAGCTTCTTATGGGTCGACGCACCTGCTCACTACTGCCGACCACTGAGAAGTTGCTTCAACCAAATAGTGACCTGGCAACAGTAAGTAAACGGCCCAGTTCGGAAACAATTCCAATGCTTGCAATACAACAGAGGCACAAAGAACCTCGCCCCCCTTCAAGGTTGGTGATGCAGTCCGCATGAGGTTACCTAGTGGAAAGATATGGAGCCACGGTTGCTACACAGGCTATCTTGGCAAAGGATCCCACGAAATGGAAGTGGGAAGGCGTAATTTCCACAGAAACCGACGCCAGCTGCGCGCTACTCTGGAGCGGACCAGAACCAAACAGCAGTATTGAGGAGGTGAATCCGTCTCGGGAACGGGATGGAGGCAGATCTTCTGATTTACAAGGCGAGGACCCAGACTCACCTGCACCAGTTATTCAAGAGGATGTCACACCCATCTCCACCAGCTCTCTGACACAGACTCCGAAGACCCGCCCAGACGTTCAGGACGAAACAGACGTCCCCCAGTGTGGATCGATGATTACGCCTTTTGTTGAACATCAGAACACTGATTTATTTTGTTTTTGTTTGTTTGTTTGTTTTTCTTTTCATATTTCTTATGCTAAGCTTACTATATCGAACTCTCAAACATTGAAATTTCAGTTTCTTGTAAGGGAAGGGGACGTGGCGTGACCAGCGTGAAAAACATATTCTTTGACGTCATAGTAGTCACATGATCGCTCGGAGCCTCATGGCTCCGGAGCAGTAATCTTGCTCGGTGTTTTTAATGCATTTAAGTTCTGTTGTTCTTGGATCGATCAGTGGTCGTCTACACGAATGACGTGGCAGCATGGCTGTGGTTTGGTCACGATCTTAGTGATGGTCACAAAGGCTGCAAAGGTCAGTATGATGCTTCCCCTTTTGCTTGTACATCACAAATCGTGTTGAAGTCACCGCCGCTGATGGCGTAATAGATCCATCATTCCTTATTTCATGTAATTTGGCGAGAACTCGTCTCCCTCTTCCGCCCAATAAAGCCCACAACGAACGCTTGCTTGCCCTGTTCAGTCTCTTCTTTTGAAGTCTTTCCACTCCATCACATGGTTTGTAATGAGAAAGCGGTTATAAGATCAATTTACAGGTGACTCCGGATTCCAAACTTTAGTGGATTCCGCATTCCATATCAGTGTGGCTTCTGGATTCCAGTCCGGATTCTAACAGCAAAGATTTCGAGGATTTCGGATTCTGTTACATGAAAAATGCCATTAGCCAACTAGAAGATGGGGCCTACGACCTCGAGCTGAATCAAGATTCATTGGAGCATGACACCCGAAAATATGACATGGAGGTCCATGGAATTCCAGAAAAACGCGCTGAAACTTTAAAGGATGTCGACAGGATACATTATTAACGGACTTTCCTGAGCAAACAAAACGGCAAGACATTCCGAAAGCCCCCTTGCTGCTCGATTTCAGGAAAGCTTTTGATACTTCAGAGTGGGCCTTTATTCAACAGACTGTATTCTGTATTCTGTATTCAACTTTGGCGAAAGTATCAAACGCTGGATCTCAAACTTTTAAGCTACATGTAAAAGTTCAGTCCTAAACAATGGTTTTTGCACGGAATCCTTCACTTTGTCAAGAGGAGTTAGACAAGGCTGTCCACCGTCTCCTCTCCTCTTCACTTTAGGAGCGTAAATTTGAGCGAGCAAGACACCACAAGACAAAAATATACAGGGGATAAAAATCTACAATCAGCAAATTTGCTGACGACACCTCCTTACTATGTTAAGATCTTAATTCGTTTGAAAATGCCATTGCCTTGCTTTATGTCTTTGGACATGTTTCAGGATTAAAGCTAAATCAGTCCAAAACAAAGGCACTTTGGTTGGGACCTTGGCGTTGTGATCCGAAACCGCTGGGTCCAAACTGGACGAAAGATCGCCCAAAGATCCAGTCAGAACTCTCGGTAGTTTCATTTCTCACGATGAAAAAGGAAAGTACAAGAAAAATATTACCGAGAAAATCGAGAAATCGGATAACCGACTCAACTTTTGGGGATCCCGAAGTTTAACTTTACTTAGCGTATGTCTAATTTGTAAGAGCCTAGGAATTCCGTAGCTGGTTTATTCTGCTTCAATGTCGAACATGCCTCAGGAAACGAGTGTCATTTTGAACACAGGCTATTTATTTAATTTTGTATGAAACCAAACACCAGACAAAGTAAAAAGGCAATTATTGTACCTGGATTATATTGGAGGTGGTTTGCGCGTACCAAATATTCTAACCACATTTTCGGCGCTTAATCTTGCATGGATACCCAGACTTTTACGAAGTGAAAACTGTACAGACGAGTCTTGGCTGTATATCCCAAGCTATCATTTTAAACGGTACGGCGGACTTCGATGTAATCATGATAGCCATTATCTTAAACAGATTGACAGATCGATCTACCAAGATGTTTTAAATGATGAGGGGGGACTTCTTTCCTACAAGAAATTCCAGCAAAAATACAATCTTAATTTGCAACTTTCTTCGGTATTTTCAAATCCTGGCGGCAATTCTTAAACATTTGCTAGAGAAGGCAAGACAGACTTCGCTTCACAAGCACAAATTCGAAAAGGACAACTTCATATTTTCTCTCTCGCCTGCTGTTTCAATTAACTTACTCAAGATGAAAAGTAAAGATTTCTACTGGCTTATTGTAAACAAGTCTGAAACTGAAGGTACTGGCCCAAGGAAACTGGAACACGAAATTCAATTGATAAACCTGAATTGGTCTTGCTATTTTAATAAATTGAAAGTAATTTGTAAGGAGACTAATCTTAGAGAATTCTACTATAAATTTCTAAATAGAATTATCGTTAAGAAGGCATTGTATTACTTTGGTATTGAAAGTAACAAAGACTGCCTATAATTTAAGAAAGTGACTCGATAGGTCATACTTTTATTGACTACCGCCTTTCCAAGTCTTTTTCCAGTCACCTTCTAGAATGGTTCAACAGCGAACACACCACCTCCTATTCACTCTCTACTGAAGAATTTTTATTTGGAAAAATTGACAATGGTCAATTAGCGCGTTCTGATAGGACGTAAAAAAAGTTAAGTTACTGTTCCTTATTTGCAAAATATTATATATACTGTCAAAATCTAAATAAAACAGGAATCAGTAAATTTTATGAATTTAACCAACGAATTGCATTCAAATTTCGGATTGAAGGTTTTACTTAGTCAATTTCGCTATTTTCCTGTAATCACTTAGCCCATATTCAACGTCTTCTTTGAAATTATGTGCCAAAGTTACGGCCTCATGTGATTGGGCACTTTTCGCTTGAAGCTGAATATCTCTACTCGCTTGCGAATGTCACTTTGTTAGCTTCACTACGTTCGCCCGACTATTGCGTCGATCTTCAAAGAAAAAAAAACATGTACAAACACTGCACAGAAAAATCAAGGTAGAAACGATAACAGAACTGAGTGCGTCTCCATGATAAAGCTCACGTTATCAATAACGAAAGTGACATGTACTGATCAATAACTATCATCGGGGGAATTGAGCCAACGAAAACAAAAACTACAGAATTCAAACACATTTAGATTCTTACTTTAGATGTCAGATAGGGCTATACGAAGGTACCTGCTTGTTATGGAAATAAAAATCAACCGTATGGGTAACATAAGGTATGCGACAAAGGGGTGTCTCAAACAAATTTAGTGTAAGCGCCGAGAAAATCATATTTTACTGGCGATTAAACAAACCGAAAACCAGGATTACAACCAAGTTAAAAGAAAGAACAGTAAATATGACAAAGTATGAAGGCCATTAAAGCTTATGTCATGAACACCCCTCTAGGTGACCACCACTGAACGAGCCAACTTAACCTTCAGTCGGGGTCTAATTTTCGTTTCGCTTGCTAAGCTGAAATTTGGCCTGATCGCAGCTTAGAGGCGAGTGTTTGGTTACCGATGACCAGTCAGAAAATGCAGTTTCTGGGACTGACAACCATAAAAAGTACTGAAAAATAAATTATTCCCAAATAGACCACTTTGCTATCCCCGGACACTCAATCGACAACCTTGAATTCACTCCACCGGAGCTGGCATTCGTAAAGCCAGAGAAGGACATTTCATTTAAGAGCCAACACACTTGAACCCAACGGCATGAAAAGACGCGATGAAACTTAATCGTTCAGATTCCTATTGTGTTCATATTTACATACCATTTCTCTTTTTTTTTTACCGTTATAGTCGTAAATAATTGTTTGTTCATAGTTACTCTTTTCAACCCAACACGTATCATCTTATCTTACCGTTGTCTTGAATTTGCAACCAGCCGTTTACATCCGTTTTCACTAACCTTTTTTCTTTCCTTGCTCCTGGTGAAGGTTAGTTTTGTCTAACCGAAATATTGGTTAATCCCATTAAAATACTAGCTGTTTGATCAGCCTTGCCGCTTATTTTTTCTACAGATGGACGGCCAGCAACACAGGAAACGAGAGTTGGTGGTCACGTGATATAACAATAAAATAGAATTACAAGCAATCTTACACAAAAAGACAGAGTTAAAGTAAATGGTAAAATGTATATGATAGGTTGCGTGTTACAAATAAGATGAGGCAACATGTTAGCTGACACGCAGGCATAGCCGCTATACAAGGATACAAGAGATACAGGCATGAAGTTTTAAGATAGGTTTTCACTAAAAAAAAGAGAGAGAGAGAGAGAACAAAAGAGAGAGAATAATAGGGCAGAAATACTAAAAAAGAACCGCCTCTACTGACTACACAACTTTGCTTGTTTTCATTTAATTAAAATGAAAAGTTCAATTTTTAATTAAATCTCCATTTCAGACTTTCAGCTGTCTCTCATAAATAACGTAAATAGCGAGCGCGGTCGGCTGTCACAAACAAATTTCAGAACGAGTGTTCTCAAAAGAAACAATAACCGCTCCATTGATTAACATATCAAGTAATTACTAAAGATTTCAGGTCACACAATGTATCGCCCTTTGATCATTGATCGACGAGGGGGATATAAAGCGAATTGGTTTTGCTCTGGGCATTGTAACGTTAAGAATATTAAAAATTCTAATTGCGAACCACTTGCGTAATTTGTAACAAAGTCCATTGGTAACAAAAAGATGCGATATGCAATGAAAAAACATGGAAGACCTCGCAAAAATTCTTCTGTTAGCGAATTGCGCAGTGAACATTCCTCTTGCTTTAGCATCGGTAATTGGAAATGCACTGGTGTTACATGCAGTATGGAAAACACCCTCTCTTCGTTCACCGTCCATACTTCTGCTCTGTGGTCTGGCGTTATCTGATCTTGCTGTTGGCGCAGTTGTTCAGCCGCTATTTATCACTCACGTACTAGTCAAGCTTTTCGGATCATTCGCGGTTGAAAATTTAGTTAACAACTTGTACAACACAGTAGCCTTCTCTTTATGTGGAATCTCTTTCTTCACAATCGCGCTCATAAGCCTCGACAGACTTATTGCAGTTGTTAAGCCTTTTAAGTATCCAAACATTGTTACAGTTCCAAGGGTGGTGTTCACTCTGATAGGAATGTGGCTACTTTTCTCTTCCATTGCCAGTATGCAGGTTTGGGCAGTAAACGTTCTATGGTCCACGGTCGTTTTGGTGGTTTTTTGTGGTTTTTGCATCTCAACTATCTCCCATGTAAAAATTTACAGAATCGTCCGCCAACATCAGAATGCCATTCAAGTTCAGATGCAAGCGGTTCAAGTCTCTGTTACGAATGCAATTAATATGACGCGTCTGAAAAAATCCGCTCAGAACACGTTTATAGTTTACCTTGTATTAATTCTGTGTTATTCTCCTTACGCTGTGGTCGGTGTAACGACATTTATTTATCCATCTGGGAGATACCTTCCAAGAATTCTAGTTTCTACCATCGTGTTCATGAAATCTTCGTTGAATCCAATTCTGTACTGTTGGAGATCACGAGAGATTCGTGTAGTTGTGGCGCAGACATGCCGTCCACTTGTTTTCTGGAGAAGGAATGTCCGTCGCCAAATACATCCAGCTAATCAGTGATTTCGGTATGAATTTTCTGACATTGCACAATTTTCGTTGTTAAAATCACCTTTAAACGATGCTGCTGTGAACTGTTCAGTTATCCTCGAAAGTTATCACAAACATCCGGAACATCCAGTTATCGTTCAACTCAAAGATGATGGCTACTGGGCTCAAAAAGATAGGTCACCATTTTTCCTTTACGAAAAAACGACCATTTACTCGACAACCTCTAAGTTGCAAATGTGTGCGCGCTCGTGCGCACTTAAAAATGGCCCAATAAATTTTTCGCAGCAAGAGTGCGTAATTCTACTGTATTTAAGGAAAAATCTTCAGAGTTAAATTTTCCGGCAAGTTGCATCGTAATGGTGACGAAAACGTTGCAAGGCAAAGTGAATACGTTGCAGACACACGCTGCAAAGTACATTGCACGTAACAACGTTGGCAAAAGCAGCAACCGTACGAATCCACTTTTCTTGTAACTCCCAATAGAAGTTGCGAAGATGGGACGTTAGCCAAGTAATTTTGTCTCGCAGTGGTGTTGCGTTGCAAATTGCAAATAGAATTGCCTTGCGTAAAAAAACCCAGGTTCCATATTACAGCTTGTTATAAACCATCGACATCCGTCAGCCGAATAACCTGTTGCAAGCCCGTGTTGTACGTTGGGTTATGATACTCCGTATTTCTTCGCCAAGTTAAGCACATCGTCTTCACTTATCCCCAGTGCCTCCTTGTTTTGCCGTATATGTTGTACAAGGTCGTTTATAACTGCAATACATATGAAATGCATCAGAAGTCAATCTAAGTACCTGCTGTCCTGTTGGTCAGGGACTTGTGGTAATTAAAAATGTTATTTTTAACTGGAAATACTGTAAACTTTGTCACGCCATGAAAATAGCAAGCAACAAGGGTTTGGTGCGGAAAGCATTCTGGTCAGTGATCTTACTTGTAAAAGGGAATCCAATTTACTTCCACTTTTCTGTTTTTTAGAGGATGTAAGTGCTGAATCGCCGAAAGTTTGTCCATTCTGAAATATTTTCACTGCCTCACTCCATGATTTCCGCCCCCACACACCTTCCCACACATTTAAGAGAAGCTGCATCCGCCAGTGCCTTAAAGAAAAACTACTTTTAACTTTTCCTTCTTAAACTTGCAACGTGGAAGCACAGGAAATACTGATAACCACTAACGGCGTTTTACGTATTGACAAGTCTTAGCTTCATCCGGGCAAAGTCTAAACAACTAAGCTCTTGTTTAGTTTTGCGACCATGTTTGATGTCACCACGCTAAACTAACTCGCAACACTGATAGAGACAATTGAAGTCTCGTCTGAGAACCCCAACATGCAGTTATGTGGTACAGTATGGTACAGATCCTCCACCTAAAGACGGACAAGGACTAAAACCTACTACAGCACAACCCAACCTACGGCCACCCCGTTAAGCACAGCCACTTCTTTATCACGACAACTCTACTTTTCCCCGAGAAGAGGTTCATGCATCCATTTTCTTCGTCTCTTGTTATTATCGAAAACATCCTTTAATCTAGCCTATGATCTTCAGAGACGAGTACAGGGCACAAGAAAAATCGGCGAGCAGAGCGGTCCAAGCGCGTTCCTCAGCCTCCCATTCTCTCTTTCGTTTTGCTCTACAGCTGTATTTCCCAACAGAGAGGCTGTAAACAGGTTATCTTTAATGCGGTCACCCGATCAATATGGCCAATGAGTTTTCGTGGCCCGTTAGTGGCCAAATGAATGGACTTCTAATGTAGTAGAGAAGAAACCAAAGCAAATAATGAAAAAATACTTCTATTGGTTCGTAAGCAAGCCGGGGGTGTCTGTATAATACAAAACTGTTCCACTCAATCTAGTCCAACATGAGTTCAAGGCCTACTCGGCGCTATGAACCTCACCCACCTTCCTTATCCTTCTCTGACAGAAACATGACAGCCATGCTAAAACGTTTGACTTCAGCAAGGCACTTGAGTTCCTTGTATACAGGAAGATTATTTCTGAAAAGAATGCAAGGCAATAAAGAATTTGTAAATACTTTTATTATCTTTGCTACTAAAAGAAATTTCATCTCATTACGCCAGGGCAGTTTTACTTTAAGTCACAAAATAAAAGAAAAACCTGATTGCGTTGTTGTTGTTGTTGTTTCTTGTTTTGTTTTGCATTGTTTTTGTTTGTTTTGTTTTTTCTTTCTTTTATTTGTTTGTTTTTTGTTTTGTTTTGTTTAGTTTTCTGTTTTGTTTTGTTTTTTTTCATGGAAATCATGGATAAAAATTTTAAAGCTACCGATTACTATGCTGTTAATAAAACTCACAAGATAAAGAAGTCCCGTAGAAGCTTAATTATTTTCACCAACATGTCTGACTCGATTGACTGTTGGAACAACTTTGGGTACGATTCAGGTTTAATATTCTGGAAACGAAAAAAAAAAAGAAAGGCAAAGTTAATGAGAAGCAAGAATTCAATTATTGCATTTCTACAAAATGCATTGCATATCACTAAAGTCAACATATGAGCCAAGAAATGACTTAGCTCGCCGCAAGTCTCCCAGTAGCTTAGTGGCTAGTGCATACTACAGGTACCAGCCTACAGTACATATATGTCGTGGGTTTGACTCCTGTCACAGACTCATCATTTTGTTCACGACACAAACGTGTACATATACTCCCTTCAGATTATTCTCTTCAACTATTCTACATTTTTGTCATCTTGGCATTTAATCAATACTCAAGTTGCATTCGGACGTCACATACCCTAAAAGGATGCAGAATGCACATACGATAAAAGCGAACATTTACATTGAGGTAGACGACAACTCTGTACTGTAGTGTCTTGCAACAAGCTACCGTTATTATAATTGTCGTCTCCATAATTTAGTGGTACACGTAAGAGAATCTTCAAATACTACAGATTCCTTTTTTTTTTTTCTGAATACCCATGTACATGTGCAAAGTAGTGACAATAACCAAACATGCATTACTGCTTATTCAGTACTGAAGAACAATGTGATAACCTTGAAATAATAAAAAAGCTGCTCCGGTTGTTTTTGAAGTGCTCTCCAATCTGCTTGAAACTGCCCAGATGACTTTGGCACGGTAAATGTCTTGCAAATGGATTGGGGCTGAGCGTGAGATTGGGGTAGAGATGATGACGATGCCGGTGGTATTTTACCAGGACTCTCTTTTGATTCCATGTTTAAGGTTTTCGCCTGATAAGAACGCCCTGTCAAGAGTGCTTGCTGCACATCTGTTCTATTCTCTTCAGTTGACAAAGATGCTGTTGATTGTGCTTTGGTGGACACGTCAGTTGAATCGTCTTCACTTTCACTTGCTGTACCAATTTCTTCAATTACAATCCGTTTCAGGGGTCTCTAATGTGTTAAGAAAAATTCCAAGTGAACGTACATTTGTAATATAAATTAGCTGATGTGATGTTAGCTGATGATATGTACTACTACACTTTCAAACGCAGAATACAGAACCTGGCATACGGACAATCAAGCCAAAGACAAAAATTCAGTCCACAGCTTATGCAGTACAAACTGACAGAGAATGGACAAAGCTAGTAAGATGTTTCCTGTAGAACTCCGTGTGACTTGACTTGAGCCTGAGGTGACATTTTATCCCAGTAGGGGCTGAGATTTTGTTGCAATTCCTTGATCAATTTCAACCCAAGGAAACTCAGTGGTGTGGCAAAGCGAAATCAAGATGGCATCAAAGGTCTTATAAATTATGCAAGTTCACTTTTCGGCCCAGCAAGAAATTTGACTGCCTTTACATGTCAGTTTCTTCAGCCCACTTGGCTGGGACATAACTTCCAGCCCAGTCAGTATGTACACCTACACATTAGTAACCTAACTTACATTATTGTTACATTGCACTGACAGCACAGATATTCATTACACACTTAGCTCACTTTTGATTTAGCTGACTCTCTCTTGGTTTCTTCTGCTTTAGATTTCTCTCTTTTTTCTGACCCTTTTCTCTTTGCCTCCAACAGCTGAAAAAAAAAACATTTATTTTTAATGTTTCATGAGACAAGCATCAAATCTAATACAATGTAAGTGTCACATTTAATTTTAAAAAATGGGAATCACAGTGGCATATCACTAAGATTTTTCATTCAACACTATTCCCAAATCAAATTGAAATTTATACAAAAGTTGCTTTAGGTGGAGGAGGAAGACCAACGACAAACTCAGCCTACAACATACAGTGTACACTGTTGGCTGAGGCTGACACAAAGTATGGGATACCAATTACGACCAACTGACATTGGTGGGAGGCAAACACTCTCACCACTGCACCATCCCTGATCCCTGATTTTGATACCCTCATAAGAAACACAAATCACTCACAAAGCCAATAGAACCTCAGCATGGAACTTCTTTGAAGGATAGTAAGTTGTGTGTAAGCCAGTTACATGTACATCACAAGCAACATAAACTTGTTTTACTTCAATGGTGTAAAATTAATGGTACATACATGTGCAAAAATGGTACAGAAGTTCACAGCAGCAACATAGCAACACAGAATAAAGCTGTCCAGTCTTAGTTCATCTTAGCCCTAATGAGCACAACCAAGTACAAACATGCCACTTTTGCAAAACAAGCCCTAGGATTTCAAATTCCATGGAAAACAAATTTTCGGTTCCATGCTCAGAGATCATGGGAACCCATCTGTAACTATTTTTTGGTTCCGTGAATATTCATGGGAACCCATTTTTAATATTGTTGATTTTAAATAAACATGTTGTTAAACTGAATATATTTGAAAAATAGAAGTTCAGTGTATACTTTTATTAGCTTTTATTTAGCTCTTATTTTACAAGCTATTTAGTAAGGTAAGGTGGATTAGAAAGGCAATGTCGGAAATAAAAAAGAAAATTTCCATTGTAAACAGAAAAGGAAATGGACAAAATGCTTGAAAAAGTCATGACTGAATCAAACTAAGAAGCATACGTTCAGAACAAATCTTGCATTTCAACAAAGAGATTTGGCCTTTGACATCAGTTTCCATGCCAAAATCATTACTAAAGGACCACCTCCTAAATGTTTTCAAGCTTACGGAGTCTTGTTTTCTTCTTTTTGGCTGCACTGGATTGATTGTCAAAAATCTTTCATGCGTAGATGGTAGAAGGAACACGTGTCAGCAGTACCAAGCAACGCATTTTGGGAACGATACAAGATGGTGGATGAGAGCTCGCTAAACAATGTTTCAGTTCGCATGTAAGCAGAGTCAGAACCAAAGAACTGCTCTGCCAGTTAAGAATCAGAGCCGAAAAAACTCGTATGAAGTGAATTTTGAATGGTAAGGCTGAATATGTCAATGGGAAACTATTTTTCGGTTCCGTTATTTTAAGAACACGGTAACGACACGGTACCGGAAACAATCGTTACCATGAAATCCTATGGCTTGCAAAACGTTCTACTACACATCTGTAGACTAATGTAGGTACATACATGTAAATGAACATATTTGTATGGGAATACATGAAGGTTCACATTCAACACAAAACAGCTTTTCAAAAATAAACAAACAAATAAAATAATATTGTATTAAATAAACATTTAAAGATAAAGATAAGGATTAAAGGTATGTGTAAAGTCTTTATGTCTAATTCCCTGGAGGCAGGGTAGCCCATCAAGGCCTGTGGTTCAATCCTGTTTCTGTAAAGTGTGAAGCGAAAAAGAGCATTATTACTCCCCCCTGGATGCAATGCTAGTCCATTGCGCGGTTACACTAGCATTTTACTAATACCCATTTCTACACCTCAGTTGAAAGATAATATACAATGTAGAGTGAAATTTCCTGTCTAAGGAAACAATACTTTAACAATGCAGGTATAATGGTACACTGTAATAATAATAACAATCAATTAAAAGTCAAACATCAGTTAAAAGTCCAACACACTACACCACTGTGCCTTAACTACAATTGCACATACAATAAAATAGCATAATAGCAGCAGAGTTAACCTTTGTGATGTTATTCAGCTCCTCTTGTGCCTGTTTGTTGCTTGGCTCAAGTCTCAGTGCCTCTTTGTAGTCAGCCTCTGCCTCTTGTACCCTTCCCAGCTGAAACTGGGCTGCCCCTCTTCTGAGATATGCCTTGGTGTATGATCCATCTAAAGACAATGCTTGGTTGCAATCTGCTTCAGCAGCCCCATATCTGAGTGCAAATTTAACAATAGTAGTCATTATTTCACAAAATTAATTTGGTCAATGAGCTTCTAGCTGGTAGCCTGCATTCTCCAAGGACTGCTGAATATTGGTCTCATGCATGATTAAATTTTTTGGAGTAATTCCTCTTTATTTATCAATTATTACAAAAGACATTTCCACTGTGATAATCCACCATATGGCTAGTTCCCCATGTGTAACCCTCCTGCAGGGATAGGAATCATGGTAAGTCAAAAATGAGTATAAGCATGCAATAAATCAAAAGGCTGTTTTCCTGATCAACTAGTTTGATATTTCTCCATCTTTTCACTTGGAATACTTTAATTATTTGATTTTTTGAAGAACAGAAATGATGAAATCCATGTCATTTTGCATACAACTCCCATGATTCCCTGCAGGCAAGTTACATAGAGGAAACTGGGCATAAGTAGGTAGCCAATCACATTGCAGGCTGGCTTGATCACATCTAGGCACTGTCTACACATTCAACAATAATCGTACATACACTGTAGACAAACCCAGCAATAGCTAGACAATATAACTAAACTCTACTGTGGATAGTTTCTGGCTTTGTTACCTTCACAAATCAAGGAGAAAAGTAAGTTCAATGGTGATGTCTTAAACAAGTGATTGACATGAACATAAGTTACAAATTTGTGTGTATTCAACTTGTCTTTTTAAATATACTAAAATCAGAAATGCCAATATTCAAGAAAAGGCCAGGTTGAGTGATTGCATCATTTAGTTTAATCTCTCTGATATTGAACTAAATCAATTCTTGATCAGTCAGTTAATACAAGTAGAGATTTACCTAATGTTGATGTTATCAAGCCTAATAATTAAAAGTTTTATGAGCGCACGTATCAACCGACAGAACACAAACCTCTGCAATTTTAAAAGGCACATTGCTCTGTTGGCAGGCAGGACTGCATTTGTAGGGTCAAGTTGAATTCCTGTAGTGTAACAGTTTATAGCTTCTTCATACTTGCCTTCTTTGAAAAGAGCATTTCCCTAAAAATTTATTATAATTAGCAAGAGGTAAGAACCATCGAATGATGAATATAATGGGGATGGGATGGGATGGGATGGGATGGGATGGGTTGGGATGGGATGGGATGGGATGGGATGGGATGGGATGGGATGGGATGGGATGGGATGGGATGGGATGGGATGGGCTGGGATGGG
>Ga0126336_10000426_pt1 | contig 16834 bp, 9 predicted proteins | sample SidCmetagenome_FD_92530 | JGI IMG/M metagenome (GOLD analysis project Ga0126336, IMG submission 92530) | Coral microbial communities from El Islote,Puerto Morelos, Mexico - Siderastrea C C metagenome | ecosystem: Host-associated > Invertebrates > Cnidaria > Coral | place: El Islote,Puerto... | reverse complement strand
TTTTAACACCTATTGCTTTCGCGGCGCCTTGATCAAAATTCAAATATGAAAGGAATGCGGGGTCCACAACCCCGCATTCCTTAATGTACTTCCAGTTAGACCCCGTAGCGTCTCGTCATGTTCCTACAAGCCAGTAGCAAAGGAGATGCAGACGCGCGAGTTGACTAACGTTTAATAGAAATTACAGAAAATTAGTGGTGGGATTGGAAAGATAAGCTAAGAGGAAAGATGTATTGAAAAAGAAGACATCGTCAACAAAAACAACCCCCTCCCCCACCCCCCCCAAAAAATAGCTATCGTTACTGAGCGGAATATGTGACTCGGAAAACCTGTTATAAAAATTGCCACGCTGTTCTAGTGCAGAAAACTATGCAGGTGATTTATAATAGGTCGCAAAGGATTTAAGTGAGGTTATTGAATAATCCTAGCAATTTCATTCGAGATCGTTCAAGATCGAATCAGGTTTCATTCTGAATTTCAAACACGTCATTTCAAAAGAAGATGTCATTGAAGCTAAAAATCAACTTTGGAGTTACGAATGTTATTTTCTCATGGGTTAATTCTTGACCTATTTGGCTTGTTTCTCTGGTTTTGCTACTGACCTGTATGCATACCAATTCGGACTGACAACCCATTGGTGAACTGTGGTAGATTCAGCCCAGTAACCACTCCAAGCAGGTCAAGCGCCATGCGGGCAATCTGGTCAGCGTGCCGAGTCCCATTTCTGCGAGGAAGCCCAGATACAACCATGTAGGCATCACCAATTGTCTCCACTTTGTACACATCGTAGTGACTGATTCGGTGATCAAATAGACCATAGACGGAGTCAAGCATAGCTGTTACCTGAAGCGAAAGCAAAGATTTTATGATACTGCATTGAAATGTCGTGCTGCTGCTGTTGTTGATGCTGCTGTGGATGATGATGTTGATGATAGGGCCAAAACGGAATCTCGATCCAGTGCAGCTACGGGGATAAACTTGCCATGACAAAAATTTCAAGGCCCTTACTAAAAAGTGACCAAACATCAGCTATAGCTGATCATATGAAAACCACTGGTCACAACGTTAAATGGGATCATTTTGACATTTCAGCGTCCGGCTAAACGGACTTCCATTGTAAAATAAAGGAGACTTTGCTGATTCAAGAACTACAACCATCTTTGAATGTTAACGTTATCGGTGAGAAGCTGTTGCTTTTTTAGCTACAGCGTCTCAGGACAGACAGTCCCATGTATTAAATTATTGTTAAAGAGCGTTTTTCTTAATTTCGGTTCCAGACCCTTATCATTGTAAACTATATAAACAGTTTTCAAACACTGTAACGGTTACTTTTGAAAATGTATGTTGACTAGCATATGAAACGTCAAGTTTATCAAAATGCGTTTATTCACAATGTTTATCACCGCTGTTTGTGTTTTATTCTTAATCAAGCTACGATGGCCTAAGAACAAACGTTTCTCCTTGTAAATTTGCGCGAACCAAAAATTAAAATTAAGCACACGGACACCAACTCGCGGAATGGCCATTACCTTGCGTATGCGCCTTGCCATATCACCCGGTCATTGGCAGCCGTGGACAGCTGTTTCGTCCTTGTTAGGACTCATCAGGATGGCATAGCCGTCGGACAAGCCGTCGGGCAGTGGCAGCAATGGACAGCTGTTTCAAGGCAGGGCCCGAAGGCCCCACGTACTTGCTCTTTACTGCAGACGGCTATGGCATGCTGCTGAGTCCTAACAAGGACGAAACAGCTGTTCATAGCTGCCACTTCCCGGGTGAGATGACTGTGGGCATGCGTAAGGCAATGGCCATACCGCGGGTTGGTGTCCATGTGTGCCACTTGCTTAATTTTTGCTAAATTTGCGCTACTGGTCAAAGATGTTTCTACGATGATGATGATGATGATGATGATGATGATGATGATGATGATGATGGTCAACCCAGCCGCCAGTAATTATCAGCAATTTGCATTGTATTTATCAGTCACTCAAAAGTCCACAGAGACCCAAGCAAAATGTTACTTTACTTGGCAGACAATCTTATGTAGTTTGTTTACGAGTGATCGCCGACAGAAATAATGTGGAATGGGCTCAATGAATAATAAGTGAACGTGACAGCGGTCTTTGCGTTCATGACCGTGAGGTATCAAAAACTTTCTAGGAGCGGCCCGGTTCGGATTAAGTCGTTAGGCACCAATGTTCAAACCAAGCAGTAACTCGTTTGTGACTCGCTTAAGGCTATTTAATGATGGTTCATTTCTTTAACTTAGCACCACATCCCATCCGACAAATCTTGGTTGGATCGTAATGGAAATATAACATTTCTACAAACCTGCAAAGGAGCCATAGAGGAGCACATCTCAGTGAAGTTGACAATGTCGCTGAAGAAAATCGTGGCACTGTTGAAGGACTCGGCCGGAATTTGTTGATTGTTTTTTAGCATTTCTGCCACCGGATGCGGGAACATTTGGTAAAGCAGTGAGTCCGCTCGCATCTTCTCCTCTTTTAACTGCAAAGTGGCCTGTGCAAGCTGGAAAGTGTAGTTTTGAATCGTTCCTACCATGCGATTGACCGAGTAAACTAGCACTGGTACCAAGAGTAATGTGAAAACGAGAAATGCCAACTTTTTGACTAAATTTGACTTGGAGGTTTGCTTTGTGGCCTCAAGGCGCTTGGTGAGAGACATCCCCGCTTTTTCTTGTACTTTAAAGAGGTCATTAAGGTACAAAGTCATGAAATGAAACCATGCCTCGCCTTTTAGAACAGATGGGTTATCTGGTCTGTTAGAAAGAATGATGTTTCGTTCTCTTGTGATTGAACGCAGCACTGTGTTGTTAACATGTCGGCTGATTGATTTTTTCATCTCGGGCATTAGATTCCCACTCTGCCTTAAGTAGTCCTGTCCAATGAGGCTGTGACTCGCATACCATATTAGATGGCTTGAGTTCCCGAAATGGCCCTTGGTAAAGAAAAAACCACCTAATGCGCGCTCTATCCCGATTTTATCTTTTCCAGCGAGGAACATGTAATAGCCAATCAAATCCAGGGAAATGGCGGTCTTAAAATTCCCTTTTATCGATTGGTAAAACCAGTCTAGCATCAAATTAATCGGGTGAGTGTAGAAAAAAATTTCTTCTTCTGGGGTACCTTGCTCACATTGGCCAACAATACACCTGTATTCATATTGAAAAGTAAACTACAAGTTACCGAAATACATCATGGCAGGGCAGCTATCTCTTCGCCCAGGTAACCCTTCTCTCCCCTGTGATCCGGGTTAAAATGAAGTGAAGAGTATAATGGGCTAAAATACTGAATTATGATTGGCCATTGTATAGAGCTATTATAATATTACAAAGCTGATTAGTACATTAACTAATCGGTGGTATACGCAGACGTTTGTACGCTACTTGTACAATGTCTGTAAAATGTCGAAATTTACTGACCTGTATCTTCGAGTCTAGGCAAGAATTTGTCTCTTAATTTTACAGGTTTTGCCACATTATAGGTCACCCGGCTTTAAAATGTCTTAACCGAAATGCAAAATTTGGAAAGAAATGCAAGACGATCCATCTTATTCAGCATTAAATAACACAATTAAATTTATGGTGTCCCCTAGCCGTCCTTAAAACTACATAAACAAATACCTGTGATTGTTTAAATGCGTTTGGAATCTTTCACGCCCACGAAGAAATTCATTGTCAGCTTTTTCATCAAATGGCCAGTTTGCATCCGTTAGGGTTTGGTCAGTTTTTTCACGGGCGATCTTCAATTTCTGGAAAACCTTTTTCTTATCCGAGTCACTGGCATTCTTGGATGTCAAACAAAGCACTGTAAGACCTCGCTCGATTTGGAGCTGATGAATTATAGACGCAATCTGCAGAATCGAATGGACGTTTTCTTCCAAGATTTCAGCTTTTTGGATGGTTTCATTCGCTTCACGAACATCTTCAGCCACAAAATGCAGAACACCGAAAATGGCTATCATTGCAACGCCGATGATCTTCAGCGACTGCACACGCCGGCCAGCGGTTGTAGAGACGTCGTATCGCCAGCACATGCGTATTAGCTCAACGACTTTGTTTGGGTTATTCTCCACCATGGTCGGTTTACGAAACTGAAAAAAATAAAACAAAACAACAACAACAAACAAATTAACACACTTATTTCATCTTTATCGCCATCGTCTTTATCATCACGAATAATTTGTAGCCTCTTATATATCACATGCTATCGGATGAAAACCAGACCACTTATTTGGAACAATGTACCCCGCGTTACCTGGAAGATAAGCTTAAGGCAATCAATTGAGAGGCCTGTCAATCAAGCCGTTCTCGTGACTTTTGCGAAAACTGTCAAATTGGAAACAATTACCAGAAAAAGATGTAAATGATCTTAGAAAAGATCGTTCTCTATGTCGCAGAAAAACACTTTGAACTCTACATACGTATATACATTGGTCAAAACAGGGTTTATTTTTTGGTCCACTTAAGATAACTCATGCAAAAGCTAAGGTTTAAAATGTTTTTGCGATTTATTTGGGTTTATTCTTTCATATTTTGTTTCCCATATACCATGATAGTAAATAATGCTATTACTCACTCTGCCTGAAATCTAGATCTCCCAAAATTTGAGTATTATTGATTCCTAAGTTCAAGCCAAAACCAATAACCGGTGTAAATCTCACGTCGATAAGACTGCTTTAAAGCCAGTTGAAAAAAAATTAGGTATGGTCCCAGAACGCTGTAATGAAGCATCTTAAAATGACATGTAACCAGGCATACTACCATTCCGTACTACAAGACCTTACTAATGCTGAATTTGATGATACATTTTTGCCCAAATATGTCAGTGTGTTTGTTGGAGGACAACCTTCTCTTAAAGGATATGTTTTAAATCTTTCCAAAGATGTTTAGGTTTCATTTAAGGTGAGTATATGACAAGTAATTAAAGTGCTAGTGAAATTTCAACATCTCAAATTTGCTTTTGCAAGGCTTTTAAAGACAATGAATTAAAATCCATGAGAATAAGATTGGTAAATATGTAATATGAAGAGAGGAACCATCAAATTTTAATTCACTTGAACATTTTGCTCCAATAGAACCCGGCCAAAATAAGAGATAAACGAAATTCCCAAGTCTCATTTTGTAAAAAAAAAAAAGAAAAGAAAAAAGAAAAAAGAAGTAGACAGGAAAGTTAGGTAAGTTACTATTGTACCGAAGAGGTTTCAATTGATTTTTTTTTCGAGAGGACTAAAAAGGACATTGTGAGATTGAAAAAAAACAGCAATGGCAAAACACTGCGCTGTCTGAAAAAATGTAGAAGGCTAGCTTTTTTTAGTGTAAGATATACATTTTCGTGCCGTACTTTACCCACTATCGGCCAACAGATCTTACCTTGCTGGAGCAAGGTGACTGCAATTTGTTTTGCACTTGCGACAAATGGCCCTTCTTATCGATCTTTTTGAAAATCCTGAGCAGATCTGGTCTTAATCACTCTAACAACAAAAACACTGAGAGAATAAAAAAGAAAACATTACCCTTGTATCTGCAAGTCCAAGGTTTTGGAAAATCCGTACTGCCAGAGCTAAAAGCTTCAATTTTGCACAGTTTTGATAAGATAGCCATCAATTTTTTTTATTGCCTGGTGTGGACAGAAAATGTCAAGCAATACTGTATTTGAATGAAAAGCTCGATCTCTTCATTGCCGAAGAGTTAGTCAGACCTGTTTGCAGGGAGGAATAATGTAAGTCTAAGGAAACTTTCTGTGTTAATTTAATGATAATTTGTGAGACCTATGGAATGTTTTGACCGCTAAAATTTCAAACATGAAAAGACACATGTCAAAAATGTTCCAGCGATTTTTTTCAAAACGGAACAATTTAATTTGTTTGAGAATTCCCCGTTTGGTGTGCAACACTGCGTAGATTATAGCGCATTTATTCGCTAGTCGAGGGTAGCCCCCAGATCAAAAGATATTTACAGAAAAACTGTTTTTCGCAATAATTGTTTACCGTTGCTATAAAAACTCCGATTAGCATAAAAAAGAACATCATCCCAAACTTTTATCCTAGTCTAACATCTGTCATGAAATTCAGGTTAATTGACCCAGAGTAAGATTATGTATAAACGCATTCAAAAAGTGAAATGTGAAACTAAGTGCGATATGAGATAACCTACGTAAACTAGCATGGATTTTTGCTGTGTACTTTTATTGATTGCGATTTTAATTTGCTGCTTTTAGAGCAGGGAGATTGCAATGTGAGCAACATTAGGTCAAAGTCCGCATGGGGCTAGGAGCCTGGAGCTTAGGGCTGTAAGCAGGTTCACGTGGATGGGAAATGGAGCGAAAAGAAAGGTGCGCTCTGTTTTCCATGACAACAAAATTGCACTCATATCGCCGTAATGTCACAGCAAAAATAGTTATTTCAGTTTACAGGTGTTTTCAAATTGCACCAAAATTACCGCTTTCTTAGCATGAAAAAATCGCCCGTGTAGATGGCCCTTAACGACACTGAGTAAGATACATACATATTTAAGCGTGAATAGAATATTACTATTCGTCAATTCTAAGCTTTCTCTCCTATCATGATTAAAAATACAGCCCATGAGTTTAAAATGAATTCCTCAAAGCATAGCAGCTTGGCTTGCGTATAATCTACCGGAAATCAGTATATAAGGAAAAAAGCTCAGAAGCCGTTAAGTTCAAGAACACATTTCTTAGCCTGTAACCAGCCGTGAACCGCTTTCACTGCGCTTAAGCAGGCAGTAGGCTTAATGATAGCCATAGGATATAGTTTTTTCTTATCAGATTTTTCGTTGTTGCACTTTCCTTTACGTAACTTACCATAAGGCCTGTGGCTTGGTGATGATTCGTGATCGGTTAACGTAGCGGAGATCGTGCGGTTTGGAAAATTCTAACCTGATAAACGGCATACTGTTTTAAAAAGCCCGTTTTAGTAAAACAGGTCGATAATTACTGCAATCACGGTAATGAGAACAAAAGCATTTATATGGCACAAAACCCATTATTGGAAAATGGAGCTTTTCATGCACCGCACAAAATAGAATGACAGTTATGTGAACTGCGGAATACAATTGAAATGAAGATGTGACCATCGCAGTTGTAACCGCAATTCAAGCAGTAAAGAATTAAGCCCGAAAAAAAAAAAGATTTCGGGACTTCCATCCCGTTGAAGCACCGAGATCTTTTTTTTTTCGCCGCTTTATTCGCAATTTAAGCAGCTACGATGGTCAAATCTTCATTTTAATTGCAGAAAATCTTAAATTATTGCACCGTAATGACTTAAAAAATCGTACTCACCTTTGTAACGCGGTGCCTTTACTTACATCTTAACGTTTACCGCAAAATTGGTCTTTATGCATTGTAAACGCGATTGCGTAAATGTGACTTAGAGAGAATATAATCGCTGCCTTTGTGGATATCACAAAACCCGTAAAGGCTATATTTTAGATATTCACGACTTCTTTAAGTAACCAAGCCGGGTCACTCCGAGAACAAGAAATTCTGAAGAATTTACAGCCGGCCGATGGTAACTCTGCCAGCCTTTTCCCTGGTGGGCAGTTATAAGGCATCGCTGTTTTGAATCCACTCTTGTGTGGAAGCCCAAAATTGGCAAGGTGCAAGTTTACTTAAGAGAATTATATTTTGATATTCTTTGTTGCACTAATATAAGTACCACTGCCATAGCAACATGGCTGGTGATAAACAAGCATTAAATAATGGGCTTGATTTATTTTCAGAAAATCCAGTCGATAGATTTTTCCCATCATTTCTCTCTAAAAAAAAAAGTGTTAACGTTAACACTGCGCCCTTAGTGTTAACCGGCTGGTCTCATGAAATTTTGACAAACTTGAAGATATCTACCTCAATTTAACGTTCTTGTGTGACTTCGTGAAGACCACATTGCTATCACTCGATGAGGTTTGTCGGTGGATATAAACCTACAATTCTCTGGTACACTTGTGGTATACCTTCGGTTGCAAGGAAGATAAGCGCACGTTGCGCATGCCACGTAGGGTATAAAGGTTCACAAAGCCAGGGGGTACAAATTGCGTCTTTCCAGTGTAAGATTTTAGTCTTTATGTTTCTTCATGGTTTTCGCCGTGCTCCTCTTTATCAGCTACAATTCTTGACGAGGCGTTAGTTGGTTGGATGGGTTCACTACATTTTTAATATGCTTGTTAGATGTTAATTAACCTGATAGTCTAGACGAAAGAAAACAATGCAACCTTCGCGAACTAGCTAGCCTCCCACGCAGTCGTTTTTAGGGGAGTCGTATTACCCTCCTCCCCACAGGGTAATACGACTCCCCTAAAAACGACTGCGTGGGAGGCTACGAAATAGCCAGAGTGCACGCTTTTAAAGCGCTTGTTATACTTCGGATGTCAATTAGCAGGCAAAGGTGTCTCAGAAACAACTTATCTTGAGTATTAAATCAACATTTTGACAGAATTGTTCAAATGCGAAGTCAAATCAACAACTTTGGAAAGTGTATGACTATCTTCCAATTTGTCTCTACTTTTTAGTGTTGAAGGTATATGACTGTATATATTCTGTGCGTGATAGTTTTTCGTGCTTTGTCTCATTGGTATTAATAATTCAACGGAATTCAGCCACTTGACCTCATACCAACAAACTAGTAGCTTAAATAACCAACAGTTTATTGTGATAAGCGTCTAATCTTTTTTTCGTGACCGTATCAGTGGTGATGGGGTGATGCAATGTGTTGTGATTGACAATCAAATCGGCGTGAAAACGTGAAATCGTGCGGCTAATATTACTGGGCTGAAAAATATCCTTCGTTATACCGAGTCTTCGTTGTATGGGGGTCCGTTACACCGGAGTTCCCCTCCTGTAATTTGAAGCCGCACTAGTATGCCTCAGCATACCGTTTATTTAATTTGAGTATGTCCTCTGTCAGATTTCAATTTCTGTTTGTAGGTGCGTTAAATATGTCCTGAACTAGTAATCTGCTAAATTTCATGAAATTCTAATCAGTGGTTCATTAGAAATCAGCGTATTTCTACTAAAACATGTCCAACATGTTCTGGTTAATTGCGCATACGTTTGATGGGTTCTCAATCCACAGACAAAAAATGACCCGGAAAGGCAGATTATTTTTCCATTCCTTTTACCTTTTATACATTGTGGCAACAAACACTTTCACACATAACACACTGATTGCTGAGACGGAAAATAACCATTTGTTTTCTCGAGAGCTTTGCATCTGCGCGCGCTGACTCGCGTCGTCAGTAAAAATCATAGAGCCCGTGCAAACTGTGTTCAACTAACTTAAATTTCCTGCTTAACATTTTGAACGAATCAAACCTGTGCTACGTAGCTTACGCCTTCGTAAGGCCCTGAAAAATAAAAACAAAACAAACCAAAAAAGGAAGTGATGTTTAAAACGCTTTGTGTTAAATGTTCTTTTTGAGCGCCCTTGAAAGGAGAATGATGGCTTAATTTTGGCCTGATCAAGCAACACCATCGGATGCAGTCCTATATGCATGTTGTTGCTTGTGGAAGATGGAGATGGCAGTTACGTATTGCTTTTTTGAAGTCAAACATGTTGTCATGTTTTTTTCTTTCAGTGTTTGTTTTGGCTTACATCAGTAAGTGATTACAACGGGGTGAAACGGATTTAAAAAAGGGATTCATTTGCTTAAGTAGCAACTAAAACTGAGCTGGCATAAACCCGTTTTGCCAAATTGCACTTGTTTTCAATGTCGAATTAACACTCGGACGTACAAGATGGGGTGGATGCCAGCAATCCCCTTTTCTTTTTTTTCAAGAAGATTTTTATCAGCATCTTTGGATGGTGAGAATGTCTACACTAAACCGGATAGTTAGCTCTTGTGCCCACACAAAAAACATATCTGATAGGCCTTTTGTTCACAGATAGGATGCTGATTTTGGATACGAGTATTGACCTGAGCGATGCGAGGCCACTGATCGAACTTGAAAGAGATGTATCGGATGAGTTTCGTACCGCTACTCCGGGCAGCGTGAACAAGCAGAATCGATTCAAAGCGGAAGTCAATAACTAGTTGCGAAATTTGGAACCTACTGAAAACATAGAAAGGATTTCTGCCGTCTGATCCAGTTTAGGGCCATTTCTGTTCACACCGAGTAGGTGCATTTTTCGTGTTGCCACGTTAAGCTATGGAGTATAGTGTACACATTCAGTCACTATAGAGTTACAAGCGATAAATTTATAAATAAATACGGTCAAGCCCTTTTTAATACAAATGTGTGTGATTTTTTTACCTTTTTCGTTGAAAAACTATAAAATCCTCACAAAAAGTATCATATGAGCATATTCTACGTACATGTCTACATTTATTTATTTATTTATTTATTCGGATTTTACTTATTTATTTATTTGTACCACGTGTTTATTTATTTATTAAGATGTAGGGTGTTTGTATCATATGGCGTCTAATGTTTATTTATTTACCTATTTGTACCACTGTGGGGGTAGGAGATTGCTTGTACGTCCGAGGATTTAAAAATATATGTTGGTTTTGAGGACGAAGGAAAGCAAAGGAGACCGCCTAGTAATACCAGAAAGGCGGAGTACATTGGTGGCATAAAGGAGGGAGGTTGGAGTGCTTGTACCACTGTACCATCAGAACAAAACAGAACATATACTTTAACTTATATAAGTGTAATTTAAATTATTTCAGTCAGGGTAAGCCCTTCAGACATCCTAAGACATATGCATCCTTTGGACGGGCCGAATTTTTTTTTCACACATGAAAAAACTCTGATGTTTGAAAGTAGAAAGGGGAAACATTAGAAGGATTGTAAAACAATGTTTATGAGGTCTCTCCTTCCGATCCATGAACTAGTTAGGAGTTGAGAAATGTTTGAACGAAGTTCCAGTCAGGCTTGAGACCGATACCTATGACTCATGAGACATATGGAGACATCAAAGAGAGCTAATTAACAGCACTACTTAAACCAGTTTTACAAACCCTTAAGAGCGACTTTCAGTAAACATTGAGCATTTGGCGGCAGAAGTGGAAAAATCGATTTCTTTCATATTTTGCACTTAAATGGGTATTGGTAAAACTAGTATCCTGATGTGGTTCGTTTTTCCCAGCAGCACTTTATTTCCGAAAAAAACGAGGAAATCGATACTCAGGTTCGGAGGTCAAAATCACAGGAAATTAATCTTGAAAATCAGTACTATAAACTTGCATCGCGCTGGTAAACTCAAGTGCGGAGAAAAAGATAGACACTTTTCAGTTATTAACTAGACAGTTACAAAACAGCAGTAGCGAAATTTAATGAGCACAAACAATTCCAAACTTAAAGGCAGGTTCCGATGTTCCAACCTAACTTCTGTGAAGTAATTTAACATGTGCCATGACTCTAAATAGTCCCAATCTTCGTTCAATAGACTGTATAAACATTGAACTAAACTATACGTTGAAACTGGCTTGGGTTATCGATGATGCTGTCTTTGGGAAAACTCCGAAGACAGTGAATTTTAACAAATGGGGCTTAATGAAGTTGAACTTTGCGGCATCCCGAAATACGCTAAAATTTCCGTGTTTAGCTACACAGTCTCTCTTTTCTTCGCCGTTGCTTGATGCTTGATGCATATGATGGCTTCAAACTAATAGTATGTCCTCAAAAAATGTAGAAGGAAAAAAAAATTGAACGATACCGGTGTTATCGTTGTAAGCTCCGTGCAAACCACGACTAAACATGACATCTAATATGCTACACCTGTGACATCATATACCCAAATTTGGTCAAACAATTTAGTCACGCTTAATTTGGTTACGCAATGCAAACAAATGTACAATGTGGGGAATGTTTGTTAACGTAACGCAGAAAATTCCCTGAGACACTGAAGAAATTCACTCCTTTCCAGTACAATGTTAACTTGTCTATTCTCTACTTGTGCCGACCAACCAACGCGAGTAAAACGCCGTGTTACAGTAGTGAATCCAAAAACCTAGTAATACCTTTTCTCTCGATCGAGCACGTGAGTAGAAAAAAACATCTATCTAAAAATAGTCATACAGTCTAACACGTAATAGCTTTGGAATGTCTAGCGTAAATCGCGTGACGCGAGTCACGCGTCACAAGTTTTCGCATAATGTAAACTGTGGAGTTTACGACATACAAAGAAAATTTGCAGGCGAAGGAATAGAAGTTTGAAAACGTGAAAAATCGCCCATTTCGGGTTTTTTCCTCCTCTTTTTGGAACGCAAAAGAATGCTACCGCTGGAAATTAACAAGAATGAAGTAGAGCGAGCCCGTTTGGTTAAAGAAGCAAATTTTCCCGTGTTTTTGATTAACTAAAGCGAACATGACGTCTTGGTCTTATAAATAATGCAAATACTAGATAACATCAGTTTTAGAAGGCTCTGTATGTAGTTGTCATAAATGACGATCCTTTCTTCCTCTATCGAAGATCTGGAATATAAACATCAGATCTGCTGTTGCAATTAACAAAACTCTCAAGGACGTCAGTGTTTTGCCAAGAAAAAACACACACACCTCGCAGTTTTCCTAAATTTTGCTTTACTGTTTGGACAGAACCAAGACAGTGACGTCTTGGTCTTATAAATAATACAAATACTAGATAACATCAGTTTTAGAAGGCTGTGTATGTAGTTGTCATAAATGACGATCCTTTCTTCCTCTATCGAAGATCTCCAATATAATCATCAGATCTGCTGTTGCAATTAACAAAACTCTCAAGGACGTCAGCGTTTTGCCAAGAAAAAACACACACACCTCCCGGTTTTCCTAAATTTTGCTTTTCTGTTTGGACAGAAATATCAATCGTCAGTATCGTTTGGAAGAAGACCTTAAAAATCAGTAATTTATCGCTTGGCTAAAATACTGAATCTCTAAAACTTTTGTTTGTTAGGTGATGGTGATTTTCTTTTTTGTATTTTTGCGTTCCTGGTAGGCAAGAAATACCTACCACCATACAAACGCCACTAAGAACTTCGAAGTTTCTGCCGACCTAAACCTTTTGCATCTAGGCAAGACATGAAGCTAAAATTCTCAAGTTTAATCGTTTAAGCGGATCTTCTTTCCAGGGGTATCAATTTCTTTTCCGTGAAGCAATTAATATATTTTTTAAAAAAGCGAGCTATATAATCTACCGGTTAAATTATTAACCCTGAAATGGCCAAAAACGACGAATGAAGCAAAAAATGATTGAAATAGTCAAGTGTTATAATGCCAGTACAAAAGACATGAATATAATTATGCAAAAAAAGAAACTCAAACTGACATGTAAGAAACTGACCAATTATTGACCAGCAAACTAAAATATACGAGAAAAGGAGCCCTCTTCATTTTAACGGCCAATACATCACCACCATTATATGGTAAACGACCATTGAAACTAACACTTTTTCATGCATTAAAGCATATCGAAATGTATGCCGTTAAAGATCTTAAAATGAGTAGGAAGCACAAAACAAATTTTGACGAAAACAGGCGGCCTACGGGTATCAATGTTGTGCAAAAAAAGACTTCAAATTGGCACACATGATATTGAAACATTGACAAATTAAAGTACATATTACAGATACGCGGACGACTGCTGAAAGGACACAAGTTGATAAAATTCGAAGAAAACGAAGCCGTAGTCATGTTGCAACGGATGTGTGTACCACAGTGGCAAACAAGTCCTAACAGGATTGAGATTTAGTATTTATTATAAGGATTTGACAAGTCAGATATTCTTGTTATTGATGTTATTATTTCCATGCAAAATAGTAGCTTGAAATGCATGCTTCTCATTCGACGATTAACTTTAATTTATGAGCCAATGTAATCTTTTCGTCGATAGGCCACATACAAAAGGAATTCAGTTAAGGAGTCACTGAGTTCAAGAAATTTAGCTGTTTTATACGGTGACCCTTAATTCAACTTCAAAACCATCCGCGACAAAAAAGCAGTTTGAATGCAGAAATTGCTCACGCCTCTGACAAACGGAAAAAAAACATTTCCGTTCAAAAACGTTCAACGATGTTGAATTCAGCAGGCAACACGCGTTTGGGCACCATGTAGAATGATGTCGACCGTTGGCGAATGATGTTGGATTGCGTTGAGTGGAATTTGATTTACATAGCATGTTAAATTGAATAGAATGGAATGTTGCATCCTTATATTCACGGCCTTACACAAAATGCGCTGCCTCGTCCCCAGGCGCCGATTAAGCGCGGGCAAACAGGGAGCGTTGGGGGTCGTGGGAAGGATGCAAAACGAAGAGCACTGGCCGCAGTGCACCTATCCCACAACGCCAGGCGCACCATCATATAATAACATGGGGCGCCTGGGGACGAGGCAGCACATCGCGAAGATCATTTCATTCATTTTATGTATTCATTATGTCAGCAATTCCACATACGGGATATTAGAACCTATATTTGAAGGCTTTAGAGCTCAGTTGGTAGAGCAACACACCCGTACTGCAGCGGTCATAGGTTTGATTTCTGTAATAGCCTTGAAACCGTTTTTTCAGTTTTTCATACGAATTATTTACAAATTAGTTAGCCGCGACTTGACACTTACAATATAATAACATTAATAAGAACATGAATAAAAATATAAATGATGGTACGTGGTCTTGGTTCTGCCAAATCGGAATCGTTCGCCAGTTGGCCGAAACCTGTACTGTGAAGGCGAACAGAGGCGAAAGAGAGCTTAGTCGCCGGGACTGGGTTCGAAATCGTCATTGATGCTTCATGCACCCTCTTATGTAGAAACAACAGGGAATCGCTAACTTAACCAACAACTTATATTTTGAGAAAGTGGTGAACTTCATGTGAGGCGCAATTTTGTTTGTTTGATTAGCTATTGTGTGGGCGAGCATTCATCACCAGATTATTCACCCAGTGTGACTGTGATACAAAGAGACTTAATATATTCGGTTGCCGTCTCGCTAGTCCTGGGCTGACGATCTGATTTTAATCGTCGCGTTATACATAAAAAATCGCCAAAAAATGTTTCTGGTCGTTATTGGTATATAACTAGTTTAACGAGAAATTGCAACCCTGTGCAGCTGGGAGTAGCAAAATTTGAAGCTGCAAAGAGAATCGGGAGGAGAGAAGTTAACAATGTTTGTGATAAAACCTTGAAATTTGTCATTTCAATTTGTATTTGTACGGAGAGCGGCGGAGAAGCACACCAAAACGTATCTAAGAGGGCAAGACACCTGAAGTTTTTCACGCACCACCAGACACAGCCTAGTACCCAGGCGTTCTCTTCTCGCTCACTCGACTTGGCGCGAAATTCGTGACGTCACCAAATGGCACGTCACGACATTTCGCACCAAGTCGAGTCAAAAGAGCGGGAGGGGAAGCCTGGATACTGGGCTGCACCAGACACAGTCTGTCCGCGCGATAGCTCCTCTCCACCAAGGGGCAAACTTCTGAGGCAATTTTTTCGTTTTTCTTCGAAAGATTTATTTACGATGCAGTCGAAACATGAGCAATCTATATATAAAATAGTGGGTAAAGGTAGCTATATTTTCATTTCTTTCAGATAAATGAGTTCCTTTGCTATTTAAGAGCAAATGTCAATAAGGATTGAGCAAACTTGGAAATGGTCAAAATAAACTTCCCTTCATTTTTTGTGTGAAGTTAGTCCTTCGGGTGGAAGTAATCATGATGGTAATTTTTTCATTTCTCTTGATAAACCGAACTTGGTATCGGGGAGGGGGGGAGTTCATGCCCAAAAATGCATTTTTTTGGATGTTTTAATCCCCGAAAATGGACTTTTTGTTAGCTAATCTTATCAAAGCACAAGAAACTGGTTGAAATTTTATTCACATCCTAACAACCTATCATCCTTCCACTTTACAAAAATGTTATTATATTTTTTCTTTGTTCCCGGGGGGACCCCTGGCTTTCCATTCTTTGTAAGGGGGCGAACTCTACTTTTGAAAAACTGAAAAAGAGACATCTTTGACTAAAACAAAATCTAACTAGTATTCTCGTTTTAGTAAAATTCGAAGTTGTAAATAATTATTTGATCCTTTCTATTTTTTTTGATGCTTAAAAGTCCGCTGGCACTCAAGTGGTTTTTGCTGGGCACGCGATTTAAAACAGGCACCTTAGGCAAAGTGACAATTTTCTACTATTTTGAGTGGCCACTTTGTTAGAACTTAAGGAATACTACAGCAGTTTCATACCATCAAACTGTTTCTTTTTCATCTATAGATTGCTGTTATTTTCCCTTTGTAGGATAATTCTACGCGAATTGAGAAATATTACTTTTTCAACATCACACTCTCGTTGGGGACTGTTAATTTATGCCACAACAGTACTCAGGTAACTGGTTGAGAAAACTATGAAAATAAACTGGAAAGTCAACTAAACTAAAACAATAAGCTTTTTAAGAAACACTTGTTGTCTGACATACCATTTTGTAAAGTAATCAGTTCAAATGCGGCCTTAGAGCTAACCCCAAGTCGCGCCGAATTCAGAGATCCTTCAAGGTTCACAAACTATTGTCTTTTGCTGTGAAATCACTGTTCACCAGTATTCCACTTCAACTGGCTCTAGACTGCACTGAGACCGCCATCAACAACTCTACTATTGAACTACCGCTGCCTACAGACGACTTAATGGACTTACTGAACCTTTCTCTTACTTCTACGTATTTTCAGTACAACGGCAAGCACTACAAACAGTTGCACGGAACAGCTATGTGCTCACCAGTTTCCGTTGTTGTTGCAGAAATCGTTATGCAAAACATCGAGGAACGAGCCCTCGCAACTTACAAACGAACACTACCACTCTGGCTACGTTACGTTGACGATACCTTTACAGCCG
>Ga0126336_10000425_pt1 | contig 16839 bp, 8 predicted proteins | sample SidCmetagenome_FD_92530 | JGI IMG/M metagenome (GOLD analysis project Ga0126336, IMG submission 92530) | Coral microbial communities from El Islote,Puerto Morelos, Mexico - Siderastrea C C metagenome | ecosystem: Host-associated > Invertebrates > Cnidaria > Coral | place: El Islote,Puerto... | reverse complement strand
TTCTTTGCCGTAATCTTCAACAACAGAGCGCCGACCACGCATACTTCAGCTCAAAATCGAAGAAATGAATCTTGCGAACCCTCACACCTCTCCAAATGCATAAGAAAGTAGCCACGTTTGTTTCACGGTTGTGTTGAGACTTCTACGTCACTTCCTCTCTGGGCCAACTCGGCCCAACTCGTCCCGGTCATTTTTGAATTGAGTTATGTCGGCAAGCCGAACTCGAAAATTACAGTTAAAATAATCGGACTTCCCGTACGAATTTCGACTTAAAACTTTGCACGGTGAGTAATATGTACTTATATTTTTGAAATATGGAGAGAACAAAAAATTTATATTTTTGATCATAGTAGCACTTTAATGATGAAATGAAAAGAATGGGGCTCCACAAAATTGTCAACCAAATTGTCAACTTCCCGATCTGATGTTCAGCACCTAATAGATTGAACCATGCATTTAAATCCCGGGAGAAAGATGCAAATTTAATTACTAAAGAGTTTGAATGTAACGTCCCACAATCCACTGCTTGAGGAAGGTTAATTTGTTTTGCGAAATAAAAAATAACACACCAACATATTAACGAAGTCTTCAGACAAATACAAAAATTTGATTACAATATTGACTCCGTCTTTTAATAAACAGATTTTAGGACAAAATATTAAGCTAAAAACTGATGATAAAAGCATTAGTGCACAACGGGTCACAAGTCAAGTAGCTCTTTCCGGAGCATACAACTGTGAATTCATTTTGCATTCAAGAGTTTGCTCATACACATAGGAACCTTTGATCTTGGAGATAAGGTTGGGTCCATCCACTGCGCTTGTAACTAGAGGTTTTAGGGGACCCCCAGAAGGAGTGTAGGAGAATTCAAAGGTTTAAAATTCTTGCATAGTTGTAGTCAGGAGTTGACATAGTGGTGAAAGGGGTTGACTCTGACTTGTTTTCAATTCTTGCTGAAAGACGTTTCGGCTAATGCTTAAGAGTTTCTTTCCCTTTTTTTTATTTGCCCAAGATCATTCACTGATACAATATTTCGTTCATCACTGTAGTGACAGTATTGAGCAGGAAGTCTCAGAAGCCTTTCTAGGCTTATCTAGGAGACCCCCCTTACTAACTGATAAGAACAGCTCAGGCTATGTACGAAATTATGCATGGTTCAATTTCACCTGTTAACATCCCCGCCCCAGGCAACCACGGGGACAAGTCCAGCCCTTCGGTCCCGGGGGTGGGGAATTGTTTGAAGCCGTCTTGTCCCGGGGGAAGGGGGGCGGGGCAAATCGAAAATAACTTCTTGTTGTTCTTGTGAAGTACGTCACTTCTCGGTTGACGCCAGACCGCGTGGAGAAGACTGCCTATTTCCCGGGAGAATCTCTAGAATTTGTAGCAGACTGGTTAGAGAAGAAAAATCTCTCAAAATTAAAATCTGTATTCGAAGGTGCCTTTATTATAAATTGTTAAACGAATGTGCGTTTGATGCGTACTCGAATGGATGGCGTTCATCACAAAGAAAGAAATACTTCTTCAGCGTGTCTATTTAAGTCGCCTTCAACTAAAACGACTTAAATAGACTCTATATGAAAAACGGATGCACGGCTTTATATTAAACAGAGGTCTCAGTCCAGTGTTCATTCTTATGAAACAAGCTAAGAAAAACTCCTTTAAAATGCTGCCATCCATTTGTACACGGGCCTCTTGTGCGTATGTGCCATATTTGGAATAAATCACGTGGCGAAGACCATCTCTTTACTCGCCAGCCGTATGCCATACGGCTGGCATATGCCGGTTAGACGTTTTTCTTCAGTTTTCTTTTTCAAATATAGTGTTCATGTTTTCATTACATTATACATGTAGTGTCCTCGTTCAAGAAACTCTAGAAAAGCGTTTAAGTTCTTGTCAAAACGTCTGCTTTTGCTATTGTACGGAAATCAATATTGTAATCTATGTTTTGTACACAAAACAACGTATTTGTGGTCGATGAGGAGTCCCAGGGGTGGGGAATTGTCTCTTTCTGCGTGCCCGGGGGTGGGGAATAGACCGCCAAGTGACAACAAAATTGCAAATCCCCGGGAGTATAACCGGGGGGCATGGTAACAGGTAGAATTGAACCATGCATTACGATAATGTACCTTAATTTACAGATTAGTGTAATAGAGCTAGGAAAGAGCTACCACTAAATTATACTTAGGAACACTAAACAGATCAAGAGAAAAAAATACAAATGAGAAAGAAAAAAAAGAAAATATAAAACTTGAATATCTATATTTGATTTAAAAGAATAAAGTTTCAGTTTAGGTTTCGCTTAAAAGTTGATCTAATCTGGATTTCTTTTAGATCACTTAGCAAGTTATCACATATATCTACTCCCTTATAACTTACACTTAATTTTCTAAGATTTGTTTTGATTAGAGGCTTATGTAATTTTTTGGTTGATCGTGTATTGTAATTATGTACATCTAGAAACTGATGAATGCTTAAGCATTAACCGAAACGTCTGCTAGGAAGTATTGAAAAAAGGTCAGAGTCAAACCCTTTCACCACTACGTTTATAATTCTTGTGGCTCACAAATTTGATCTCCAGCTTGTAAGGGCCGTTTTTGATAATCCACAGGTTTTCTTGCAAAAATCGTATGTCTAAATCGGTCCTAACAAGCACAAAATTAAGGTTCTGGCTGGCCAAACAATGGAGATTGATGGCTCCTCAATTGATGTTAATGCTGGTTGAAATTAACTGACAACTTAACATCGATCGATAGAGTAAATGCAAAACCCTATAATAAATCCCCGACTGAATAAATTCAGAGACGAACCCGCTTGACTTCCCTTTTCCTTTAATGAGGGGCTCCAGTACATAATTTCTTGCACACGTAAGAATATCTTCCGAGAGACTTGTGACGCGAGCAGAAAGAAAAACACATGAACTAATATAATCAAAAACAATATTGAATTGTAGCTTTTGTAAGTCTTATATAACAGAATGTCAATGAAGTCTAAGCGCTTAATTATGTAACGAATAACATCGTTGTATGGACACAAGTTTTTTCAACAACGTGATTTGCAAAGTCCACCTGCAGATAATATCTTTCTTGCATATTTGAAGTAATGGTTATTTATTAGCATGTGTGCCTTATTTATTTTGCATCTTGTGCATTACATATTTTGCTGTAATCTGATACTCTTTGTTATTTGTTTTAAAAATGTAAGATTTTTAGGGGAAAAGCTCAGTAAAGTTTTGCACAAATTAAAAAATGTATATTTGAAGAAATGAAGTTTTATATTTATTTATTTATTTATTTATTTATTTTTGGTTACTTGTACTTCAGGAGAGAAGATGATTGCCAACTACTCCAGCCAGCTTCCTTACCACGAATGTCTTATGTCGAACCTTCCTGAAGAAATGCAACTCCAAGTGCGAGACATCAGCAACTATGTTGTTCGCCCTGTTTGCATACTGCTGGCCGCCATGTCCTTTGTTTGTAACACGCTTGTCATCCTCACAGTACTACGAACCAAATGTCTTCAAAGTCCCCCGTTGATGATGCTCTGCAGCTTGGCAGTGACCGATCTAATATTTTCACTGTTTGCTATTTTCACAAACATGAAGGCATTGGTACACAAACACATGTGCCCCAGTGACCACCTGTCCAAAATAACTGGGTTGGGAATCCTGTGTAGCGTGGCAACGCTTAGCAGCTTAGCAATAATTAGCAGAGATCGTTACTTGGCAGTAAGAAAACCTTGGTGGTACCGCACTCACGTGTCTAAGTCACGTGCTATCAAGTTAATATGTGCAGCATGGCTGATCAGCACTGTTATTGTATTTTTGGTTTACTTTTCCTTCAAGTTCGAAGGCGTATACAAAATTCTTGGAAATGCGACGTCTCTTTTATTTTATCTTACTTGTTTCTTTGTTATTATGTTTTCTTATCTTGGAATATTTTTAAGGAAAAATCCTCCGGAGCAAGTCCTCCAAATACGCGCCATAGTGGAAAGGGAAAAACGGACAGCTAATACTGTGGGGTTTATTCTCTTGGTGTTGTTGTTAACATTTCTGCCAGCTCTTTTCTGTTCTGTAGTTCTGTACTTAAAAGGAGAAACAAATTTTAAGTCGTACAGACCATATCTTGATCTCCTTTTCCTCCTGAATGGGTTCTGTAATCCGCTGTTGAACTTTGGTCGAAACAAAGACATGCGCAGAGGAATCATGGGCTTATTAAAATGTTCCCAAAAAATACAACCATCATCAAACGCGTCTACCACTGAGCAACGACAACAACAACAACAACAACAGAACAGCAACACCAGTGACTGCAACGGCAACAACAGTGTCGTGAGCAATACCAACAAAGACGACGGCAACAGAGGGAACATCAGCAACAACAACAACTACAAGGGTAACGGCAACGGCAACGCCGATGGCATCTACAACAACAGTAGCAGCAGCGAAGGAAAAAGAAGCAACACCAACAGCAGCAGCAACAGCGGCAATGACAATAGAAACAGCAGTATTAACGGCAATCACACCAGCAGCAGCAGCAGCGGCAACGGCAATGACAACAGCAACAGCACCAGCAGTGACAACAACAGCAATGGCAATGACAACAGCAGCAATAGTAGCACGGGCAATGGCAACAGTAACAGCACCAACAATGACAATATCAACAACAACAACAGCAGCAACAGCGATGACAACAGCAACAGCAGCAGCAAAGGCAATGACAACTTTAGCGGCAATGATGACAGCGACAGCAGCAGCAACGGCAATTACAACAGCAACAGCAACAGCAGCAACGGCAACGGCAATGACAACATCAACAGCAGCTGCAACGGCAATGACAACATCAACAGCAGCTGCAACGGCAATGCCAACAGCAACCCCAGCAGCAGCAACCGCAATGACAACATCAACAGCAGCTGCAGCGGCAATGACAACAGCAACAGCAGCTGCAACGGGCAATGACAACAACAACAGCAACTGCAACGGCAATGACAACAGCAACCCCAGCAGCAGCCACGGCAATGACAACATCAACAGCATCGGCAACGGCAATGGCAGCAGCAACAGCAGCAGCACAGCCACTGACAACTTTAGCGGCAATGATAACAGGGACAGCAGCGGCGTCGGCAATGACAACAACAACAGCAACATCAGCAAAGGCAATGACAACATCAACAGCAGCAACGGCAATGACAACAGCAACAGCGGTAACGGCAATGACAACATCAACAGCAGCAACAGCAATGGCAACAGCGAAAGCAACAGCAACGGCAATGACAACTTCAACAGCAGCCTGTAAGGGCAATGGCAACAACTGCAGCCAAAGCAGCAACGACAGTTGCAATAGCAGTAGACACGGATATGGCAATGTAAACAACTGCAGAACCATTACCACAACTGACGACACTAACAATAACAGTACCAACAATAGCAACAGAAAACAACAATTAAGGGAAAACAACAGCCTAAACTAGAATTATTTTTCAAAGAACCAAATCCCTGCAAACGATGTTTCCTGTGACAAACTGAGATCTAAGCATCTCATGTAGGTTGGAAGCTGCCAAGTACTCAACAAAAAGTGAAATTAGGTCATTTGTGGATTTTGACCACGTTTTCTATCAGTTTAACTAACGTTCTGGCCTTGGTGTGCACTTGAAACAAAATAAATAAACGGATCTATTACATGTATATCCTCATTTGAGTTTTTTTCCTAATTAGAGCCGACCGGGATTATTTGAATTTCTTCTTCAGTTTGGTTTACTAACTTTGTCTAAGCTGGTTCACCATTCGGTAAAAAAATGTGGCTTAAAGTTTTGAATGAGGGGAGAGGAATGTCTCAGTTTCCCACAGCTGGTGTTTTCCCCAAATGAGTGATTTATCTTCGAGATTTCAAATCCTATTCTATATCTTCCATGATTCTCACATTTTGGACAAGTGTAGGTCCCAGGAGGTAAACTTCCAGAACGTCATTTACCGTGTAGTCACTGAGGATGTAGATCGTAACCAGACTAGTACCCAGGCGTTCTCCTCCCGCTCACTCGACTCGACTTGGTGCGAAATGTCGTGACGTCACCGAATGAGGTCCCCTGAGAACGCCTAGGAAAAATTGCCAAAACAACCCCTGAATTTCACGTTTTGTCCCTGATTTCAATCCGATATTTCTGCCCTCCGAGAGCAGGCACAGGGATAAGAAAAGCATTTTTTGGAAGTACCAACCTCGTTCAACCTAACTGAGGGGCAAAGCTGCGGAATTGTTATGTAGTTTGAAGAAAAATCCGTTGGGAAAAGCGAAGGGTTCCAGAGACTTGACAAGGTAAGTATAGTTTTAACATAGTTTCAACATTTTAATTGCATCTTTTCTTCCTGAATTATTGCTGAATCTATCCTTCCTTTGGTGCCTCGATGTACTAAATCTTTTTCTCCAATTGAATGCCATAATTACAGTCTGGAAGCCCTAAAATTAGTGGAGAAACAGCGAAGCTATAGATATTTTCTCGTTGCGTCAGCTGTCTTGTTCATATATCTTAGCATGTCGTAGATATTTTTCTTATCATTTTTACGTAACGTGTTGAAAATGCATGCTTTGTTGACTTATTTACTTACATATTACAGTTGTCATATATCCAAAACCAATCTCAACGGCAACTTAAAATCATCTCTTTGGATCTGGCACAGTTCTGTTTCCAGTTTTAAGTGTATTTCATGAACATTAACCACATGCAATAACTTGCATGAGTCAATCATTTGACGCTCATTTTGTTCCACTTCGACATGCCGGCCGGATTCTGAACAAACAGAGCAGCTATTGTAAAGAGAAGAGTTCCTGTCACTACCAACTATGTCACTATACTACAGGGGGTAATGAGTTCACAATCATAAGCCCTCCACTCATAGGCAACAACTAAGACTAGCACAAATCAAACCCATTGTATCATAAGCTTTGAATAACTATATCGGAAATCAGTAAAGCAGATTTCTGAATAAATTTATAGAGCTGCTGTTTATTAAATTGTCTCTTGAGAATCAAGTGTATGGACATCTGTGCAAGGAATATCACAGTCTTGTAATATCATGTGACAGCCTAATGACTCATTTTGAATCAGAAACTTTTCTTAAGCCCTTGCCACGCTCCAGGTTTACGACCTGAAATTGAGCACCCAAAAGGCAATTGATACTGTGCACAATTTGCCCAAACTATTATGTCCACATCATACAAAATTTCCTTTCACTTTGCTCTGTTCAAGACACTTAGGAAGTAGCGAGAGGGATGGAAAACTATCAAGAATATAGAAATTAGTCAGAATTTTGTCGTTTTGACGGAGTGCTTCTGTCACGTGCATGCTTAGGTTATTACTTTGGGATTTGTTTAGCATATTCCTTAACATCAAATGTTTTAGAGGTTGCAGTTTATGTTTTAATTTCATTTTCAAACCTGAAGTACATCCCATTTGTAAGAGATTCCCAATCACACCAGAATAAAACAAAGCGGCAAAGGGCGTATTTTATTGTTTATTTGAAGATGTTGCAGCATTTATTGCCTTGGCCAAAAAGTCACTTTTTGCTTAAAGAGCTTATTTCCTTTAAGCCATGATTTTAGGTATTATGTTTGGTGACTAGAGGTTTTCATCTTGCTATTTCAAAGTCGTTGCAGTCAACTTTTGTCACAAAACAACTCCAAAAAGGCAAAAATCAGATCCTTGGCTGCATGAAAACATGCTCTCTCTGCTGTTCCCAAAACGTGACAACAGTGTTTTTGAGCACTCATCAACGGCATCCTTTGGGATAACACTGGGGACATAGACTTATGGGAAAGGGTGAGCAATTGCAAAAAAAAGTAGGGGCAGAACTGAACCCCCAAAATACCTCTGGGCCAGTGCTAAACCCTCAAAAATACCATGATAATTTCTTAACCAAATGATACCCAGTTTTTGTTTATCTCAGCAAACCCAAACTTACTATATTGTACTCCAAAAGATACTTGGCATTTTTGTAATTTACAAATGGAGATCACAAATTCCAAGTCCAAAAAGTGTTCACACTCTCCTCACTCCATAACCTATGTATGGGACATCCTGTGGGCATTGTTCACTTTGTCTGAAGGGCTCTTATCAGGGCTATTGCAATTTTGATATCAGTGAAATTATGATAAAGGAAATTATCTGAAATCTTGATAAAATGCACAGGATTCCTTGAGGACATCCCACTGAGATAGATGCCAATAAATGTTTTATTTCTCAGCCATTAAAACCATTGAAAGACTTAACAAATTAAACACTGTGGATGGTGTCAGTCTTTCTGAAGACCATCCAAACTCATCTAATAACTTCAGATCACAGAACTGCTTTATTTTCTTGTTATTATTCACTAAAACGTTGCCTCAATTGTGCTGAAGTCCTAGATTCTCATAGATAACATTCTTTTAGTAAATGAAGGATAAAGGTCAATCCAAGTAACCGCATTTGGTGCTAATATATAGCCAACAGAACACAAGTTGGACGGAAGATTTGAAACATTTTTTGGAGGCGACTGCTACTTGCAAATGCTGACTAATTTCGTTCCTTATTGAACTAAAACTCGTTGAAATAAACCTTTTTAACAAGAGAAATTCTCCTGTTTGTGTACTACAAAGCCCTTTTGACAAGTAAGCTTAATCTTTTATCAAGTTTAATCAAGCTGGATTGATACAAGTCAGTTCAAGTACTTCAGAAGTCCAGTCATTTTGAACAAAACTTTAATACAAAATTTACCTCCGATGAAGCAGTTTCCCAATGAAATCTTTTGATCTTTCTTTTCACGACACTGCTCAATCGCTAGCAAGTGCCACGAGAAACTAGCGGTCCCACGGTGTACGCTAACGGCTATTTCTTGCTTCCTCTCAAAACACAGCCCCACACCAATATCTGCATCCAAACGAAACATTGCCTGTACAATCGGAAAACGAACATGGAGTTCCAAATGCTTGGATTAATGGTCATGTATACGTATGGAAAAGCACAGAAAACACATGAACCATTCCCGGTAGTTTGAAATTTTGAAATGGTATATGTGTCATGATTCGATATTATGCAGCTCTTCTGCTGAGGTCAGATAAAATCAGCTGCCAAGCCAAACAATCGACGGAAAAATAATTGAAGAAGCATCATTGAAAGTAGGTGAGCCTAGACGCTTCCAAATGCAAGAATAGCACGCTACATACTATTCCCGCTAGGTATTAACAGCAAAATTTTGAAGAGTTTGATGACCCTCCTTCAATCAGACGGCGCCATCTTGGATTTGGCATTATTCACCAGGCGTTCTCGCGGTATGCCATTCGGTGACGTCACGAAATTTCGCGCCAAGTCGTGTGAGCGAGAAGAGAACGCCTGGGTACTAGGCTGGATCGTAACGTTTCAACTGCAATGCGATTGCAACTGCAAACTGCAATGCGTTTCAACTGCAATGAGATTAACTAGCTATCCTCAGTACCAGTTTCTCAAGTAAAGTGTAGATACCCCTGAAGTTTAAGAAAAACAACAAAAAGAGACTGGTGTTTTAGCGAGTTTTTTCTTTTTTAAGACGAAACAGCTTCTCACAGGGAATATACTGAAAAATTAACCGGTGGGTTGTATACCCGTTCGTACTGGTTGTAGTTTCATGGCAATTTTCGCTCGCTTTCGTTTTCCGAAACCCTCGCATCGCGAGGTGCAAATCAGAAGGCGGGTATCAGACGGTGCAGTCTGTCCGATATAATATCCGTCGTCTGATTTTAACGACGAGAACACAACAAAGAAAGAAAGTTAATTAACTGTAATCATGCCGTCATTTCGTTGTCCCACAATTCCGCTAGTTATATTGCTAGTCTAGAACCCTATTCAAGCACGTATCCAACTTTGTTATTTGGCAAGCAATTCTCCAGTCTAAATTTAGTGTTCTGTTTGGTTAGTTTTCGGTCGGGATTTTACAGTACGGACCATTACCATGGAAACGGTCCTTTTCGGATATTTTTTTTTTCGCGCTCCCGCTCCCGCTCCCGCAAAATTCAAACTGCGAAAACACAAGAACATAAAAAAGGAAAGGTTTGGAGCTGGTACAAAACAAATGAACGAGGTAAATACGGTTGTTTAGAAAAAGGGCTCTTCAATTAACTTTACCGACTTTTTGATATAAGCAAAACACTCGCCAGCAGTGAATCAAAAAGCATGGCCAACGTTCTTCAGTGACTGTGTGTGTTTATTGTTTTTTCGTACGGCTATAGACTTTAAGCTGTAAAGAGCCGAGTAAATCGGCCAAGGCTTAAACGATAATTATTAAAATTCAGCATTAATAAAAGAGTACGTTTCTCACAAGAAAAAAAAAATGAAAACTACAAAACAACTAGCAAACGGCTTTCATCGGCAACTGTAAATCGAAAGGAAACGATCACGTTCTTGGCTAGTTTAATATTAGCCATCGCTTCAGTCAGCGCTTTCCACAAGAACAAATTAAAGCTACACCTTCATGTATTAAACTAACAGTGTACCTTGATTCCTCATCGAGATTTTTGCTCTTGTAGTGGACATCCTTGAAAATGATTTTAGCTTGTTCACTAGTCCGCTCTTGCTGTGGTTATAGTTCGCACTAAAAACAACCTCTTTTTTTTTTTCGTTTATCGAGATTCCGCTTATTTTCATTCAAGAATGTGTTTCTCTGGGATTTTGCTTTTTCATCTGCCACGAATGAAGACAAAAGCCGGTGCACAGTTCGCTTGATTAAAAGTGAAATTACACTGAACAGTTTCGCAAAATAATAATATTATGATAAAATTGTTTATTTCCGAAGAACCAACACATACGTTTTCAACTTCAACGCAAAACGGAAAAAGAAAGGAATTAGACTGAACAGAATTTTTTTTCAAGTATTCAGTCCTGTTTGCCTAAGGGCGATGGAAATACTTCTTGAAATGCTCCTCAAGTTTGAGAACTGTTTTAAATACGGTTTTGCGTTTAGTAAGCTAAATTATTAGGTTTTAACTAGTTAGGCTGTTTCTCTTTATGCCGGCTACGATTGCCCAAGTGAATGCCTGTTCTTAAAAGACAACCTTTTCCCAGATGATAGGGTAGTCTTTCGTCGAGAAAATTAAGCTCAAACTTAAAAGTTTCAAAAGTTTATGATTACATTCACTCCCCAGTTTCCTGACACCTGACTCAATTAAACTTACTCGCGTACCTACAACCTTCAAAGATTGCCCTGTAAGCTCGCAAATGTTGGAAAAAATAGATATGTTATTAACCGGCCTAGGTCGGTCCGTATAGGGAAAAACTGTGCCCTCGGTCTTGAGCACGGCCCTCGGCCTACGGCTTCGGGCCGTACTAAAGACCACGGGCACAGTTTTTCCCCATACGGACCTCCCGGCCGGTAAATAACATATTATTATCTCAGTAACAAATTGGAGAGCATGTGCTCCCATGCACAATATAATTCAAACGTAACAGGGCTTCGTACTGTCCATTTACGGAATAACTGCGTTCAAAAAGTCCTCAGTCCTGAATGCCAATATTGGATTCGACCTACAGCCTCATTCAATTTGATAGTCCTCGGAATTTTCCTCTACCAGTTATTTTCGAAATAGTCTAGTTTGGAGTTCACCAAGACACTGGGTACAAAGACAAACGACGCATTTATACAGGGTTAGTCTCACTCTGAAATAAAATTCACAAATACCAGCGAGAAGGTGAACTATTCATAACTCTTTGTATTGTTTTATTTAAAAATTCAGCACATTTCTGCTGGTATTTGTGAATATTTTGCTCGAGAGTGAGACTAACCCTGTATAAATGCGTCTTTTGTCTTTTTATCTAGCGGTCTTGGTGACTAGCTCGAAACTGGACTACTGGGCGGTACACAGTGCCATTACATATTCTACCACTGCCGTGCCATCCAAAACGTCTAAACATCTAAAATAGTATTGGAATGAGTATCCGAAATGGCTGCATGAAACCCTCTGTTACGGCGGGTGTTTCTCAAATGCTAGCTAGGCTTGGAGCTCGTTGGAATTTTGTCGACCTGGCGAGGCTCAGTAATGTTGTTTAAACAATAGAGTTCTTACGTCGAAGGCACTATCGCGTGATAGGTTGCCGGAGGAAATTTGATGTTCACCACAAATATTAGCCCGGCCGACCGAGAACGTAGTTAGAGGGCTTATATGAAGTTTGAACATCAAATTTCCGAGAGAACCTGTCACAGATAGGGCCTGAGACAGAAGGACACTATTGTTTTTATTGTACAACGCTAAATTTTGAGCGATAATTGCCAAAAACGGGCACTATGCGCTGATAGGCGCCCGCTGAGGAGAGACACTATCGCTTCACGTGATCGGTTTCGACCAATGGGAGCACGCCAAAACTTAGCGTTTTATTATAATTATGTATCAGTTGCGTGTAGGAGGAACTCGTTAGCCCGAATCAGGTGTAAATTCTCCCCCAGTTTATCTAGGTAAAGTTGTCGTTTCCTTCCTCTCCTGTAATCCGTGGTTCCGTAGAAGGAACCACAGTCAACCTTCTTTGAAGATTGGGAGGAAAACGATTCTTTTATCGCCATCTCCCACTAGAACACCTGGCACTCTTTTCCCTCATCGATACCTCTGATCGATAATTCGTGTGTGTGGTAGGTAGAATGTACTATTGCATTTTTTTTTTATTAGTAACAGATGTTTTCTAAGTGCACATTTATCATTCTTCCTGAAAGACCTCAATGGGCCGGGTTCCGTTAAAAAGAGACTTTGACAATTTAAAAGGCCCAAGTACAATTCTGACAAGTCGAGAACAATGAAATGGCTAATTACAAAGCGTCGAGGTTAAATTAATGCCACAGGTTTCTGAAATGCATGTAAATATAAATAGGAAAGTAGAAAACTATTTTTGGTGAGTTTAAGAACACGGTATCAGTGATGAATTAAGCCAGTGAGTTATACATCGTGAGTTGCCAAATGTAAAATTAAGATTTTTCAGGCCAAAAAGAATCCTCAAGATATGGCAACTCAACCCATTGCTAACTCACCATGATAACTCACGAAGTGTAACTCACCGTTTTGGTGGACTTTCCTTCCGTGCAAGACAGATTTCGCTCAATGGAATCGATAGACTTAGCTGAATCGAGAAACCAAATAGAAAAAGTTTGTGTAGACGAAGCAAGTGAAAATTCATTACATTTTGAAGTTTTGTATTACCGAAACAGGTTCAATTTGCAATTAAGTATGTGAGGTAGGCAGGTTTTTCATATATTTGGGCACTGCCCCTGGAAATTGGGAATTAACTAACTCGGCGTGAATTCAATTCATCAGCAATTCATCCGAAAACATTTTATCACTACAGTTAACATCCGCACTCTCAGGCTGTGATGAAAATCGTGTTTTGATAAAAATTTTATCTGTTTAGCTGTTTATACTGCCTAAAATTAAAATTGTTAACAACTTACTAAACTGAACATAAATTATTAATTTCATACCTTATTTCGCTGTGTCAGCTGTGTTTTTTTTTTAAATGATGTCCGCCTTAATTTTAACAAGGCAAACATGAATTGCTGAAATATTTTGGACTTTTGGTGTAGCCATGGCACTGCCTGAAAGGGAATTTAGAGAATAAACTTCCTCGCTTTGTTACAGCAGTTAAATATTTAGACTGTCGAAAATAATTCAAACATCCAACAAGTTTTAGTTAAAATTACGATTGTTCCCTCTCTCTCCCCCTTCAACCATTGCCTTTGCACATGGATAAGAGTGTCAGTACGACCCACTAACAAGACACAGTGTTTGAACAAGTCTGAATAGGCAGTGTTTTTCTACTTCTCTTTAGAATAAAGACCTGACACATTTCCATAGCTCTTTTTGTCGTTACGGTCCTGAAGAATATTTGTTACTAAATCAGCGTTCCCCACGTAACCCTCGCAAAACAAAATGCTCTTGAACGCGCGCCGAAAGGTTCGGTTCATCAAACCGTAGATTAGCGAGTTCATTGCACTGTTTAACATCGCTAACCAAGTAGTCGCTACAAAGAACGAGTCGTTCCATTCGCAGTTTGGATCTAGGATGCAAAATACGCCAACCGAGTGAGGAAACCAACAGACGCAGAAAGTCCCCACTACAATAGCTATCATAATTGTCGCTTTGTGTTCTTTCTTAGCCTTTTTTTCGCTACTCGTGTCCTTGTTTCTTCGCGGCTTTTGCAAGTTGGAATCGTTCACTATCTCTCCTACTTTTATGATCTCAATCCGTCGGCGTTGCTTAATAGCTGTTTTTAAAATAATACAGTAAAAAACAGCTGTAACAAGAAAAGGCACATAAAGAAACACAATGGCAAAAATGAGCGTATAAGCGAAGTTGTATCCCCAATCAACAGTGCAAATTGACTCAAAACGTAAAAAGGTAAATCTTGAAAAAATGAAGGTAGAACTCGCACAACAAACCGCCTGGAACCAAATGTAGCCAATGATAATCTTCACTCGCTTTGGAGTAACTAGTGTTTCGTATTCCAGAGGATAAACTATCGCGAGGAATCGTTCCAGACTTACAAAGGACAAAGTCATTATAGAAGCCTCGCAGAAGATCGAGTTTAAAACGGCGGTAATCTGGCACATGGCGTTCCCAAAAACCCATTCGTACTTTATGGACGAAACAAGGGTGAATGGCATCGCGAACACAGCAAGGAATAAATCAGCGATGGCTAAGTTCAAAACAAACACGTTCGTCTTGGTCTGAAGGCAACTGAATCGATAAAGCGATGTTAAAATTAGAGTATTTCCCACTATGGCAGCGCAGATTATCAATGCCAGGATAGCAGCTTCGAAGCAAATCGTCACTAAAGAACGTTGGTCACTATCTGTTACCATTGTGATGTTGTTTTCTTGGGATAAATTCATTACCTTTTGCTTTTCAACTTCCTTTAGCAAATAAGGTCAAAGATCCAAGTTATATGATCTACGGAAGCGTTTAGATTACCTCAAATAAACAAGAATTTCACAAGAGCGAGTTCGTCCCGATGAAATGCGTTAAGTGCGGTGTGGCGAGTAGCGAAAGCCTAAGTTATACTGAGTTTCAACCCGGCTGGCCGACTGTCAGATGTCATCATGTTAACACTGAATATGTATTAATATTTAATTTTCTAAAAAATGGAAAATTGAAAGAACCCCAGGAAATGAAACGACGAATCTAGACAACGGAGAGGCAGTTAATTTTCTCGCGACTGGACTGACTGATACTTGACCATATTGTCATCTACGGTTTTTTTTTGTCACACTTTCGAGGCTGATGAAAATTTGAATATTTTTCCGTTTCGCTCACTCTTTGGTTAAGAATCTCATTAGGAGGAATTTTTAGCGCTGTTAGTTGGAAAGTGTTTAGTCATATTTCAATATAGGCGCTTGAAAAAGTTCCTGTAATTGCATACTGCTCCATTGTCTTTATGTGTGAATTTTTTACGAACTAAATTTTTCGCGGCTTTACATAAACAGGTATTTGGTCCATAGAAGGTGACATTATTTTGTAATAGAGTTAAAAAGTCTTTTCCATGTTTGGCAGAAACTGATCATGAATGAACAAAACTCCGCTTCCAAAATCAGTTAATTAGCCCTAAATCCCTCTGTTTATTCTTTGTGGATCGGTTTCTATATTAAACCCATCGCAGCTTATGACAGAATTGTAACTAGCAAAGTTAACACGTCACACACATCTATGGATGATTTCAAAATAATTGGACCTTTCCATTTAGGTAAGCGCTCTTGAAAATTAGAATTGATGCAAATAACGTCTGGAGAATTCTATCTAGGGCAATTGTTAAATCATGAACCGACATTGTGATAAGGTACCACCCTTTGTGAGATATTATTAAATCGAATGGAATTTACTTGCTCGCTCTAAGATGTTAATGAATTTCATTATTGCCATTTTGTCATTTTTCATTTTGTCCCAGTAGTATTCAAGCCAAAACAGACTGATATGCGTGTAAACCTTTGATGGGGATTGCGTTTATAACACACTATCTGAGTAGCCTATTAAAAATTACAATTTTAAAAGTGAAATTCAGTTTGTTGGCCGGAAAACGGTTGGCTGTGCAAACATCTCTTCGCAGAGCATTCTCAAACGTTTAAACTCAAACCCCCCTTGTTCGATCAAATTTGAATATTTAACAAATCAACGAGTAATAATTACTAGAATGATATTTGTTTCCAAACAGACAAAACAAATCATCTTATAACCACAAAGTCAGCCGAAAATGCTGACCGAAAATGGCTGTAATAAAGTTGCCGAGGAAGTAGAAACATTTTTTCTTTTGTATTTGGTCAAGTAATTACGCCAAGTTGACATAAATGCTTTTGATGAGGATAGGTTTGAGCTGCAGCTGGGAATACAAACTTTGCCTGAAATTTGCATTTTATTTCTTTCCTATAAATCTCGGTGTGAACTTGGGGAGAAAGCTACTTTCCGTCAATGAACTGCATGAATATTATGACTAATGAACGAAAAACATCAAAGATACAATAAATTTGAGCGAAATCTGATTTAAGAGCGCATTTTTATTCACAGATGAATTATGCAACAACTTGACGGTCTCTGACGTTAAAATCAGGCCATGCTACTTATACCTAATCGTACCTTTTTGGTACGCTTCGGCGGCATACCAGGCGAGTTTGGTCTCACCATGGGTATTTTGGCGAGACTACGTCTCGCCAAAATACCCATGGTGAGACCAAACGAGCTTGATATGCTGCAAAAGCGTACCAAAAAAGGTGCGATTAGGTATTTACCGTACCCAAATTCGTCCTAAAACCCGGCTTTTTTTTTCAGTTACCGTGATCAGTCAGGCGTTGTAGAGCGACACGTATTTACACTTTTC
>Ga0126336_10000424_pt1 | contig 16839 bp, 8 predicted proteins | sample SidCmetagenome_FD_92530 | JGI IMG/M metagenome (GOLD analysis project Ga0126336, IMG submission 92530) | Coral microbial communities from El Islote,Puerto Morelos, Mexico - Siderastrea C C metagenome | ecosystem: Host-associated > Invertebrates > Cnidaria > Coral | place: El Islote,Puerto... | reverse complement strand
GTTTTTGACTCACTTAAGGGTATATCATCTTAAAATAAGATGATTTCGGTCTTAATTTGAGTTATTATCTATCTTATGTAAGATGCCTAACATCTTAAATTAAGATTTTAGTTTTTACGGAGTTGTTTAAGATGTTTTTGTTTCCTTTGTTTTACGTCATCCGTGAGTTTCACAGGTTCTTACACTGAGGTAAAGCCGAAATTCTAACTATTCTAGATCAAGTGAGTGTTGTGTTTTCGAACCTATAAATTGTCGTTTCGTACTGCACATGGGGTTGTTTATTACCAACTGCTAATTTAGCGAATCGATCAAAAAACACGCGGCCGAAGCTTCAGCAGAGGTTGCAGCAACAGAAGTATCACCCTCTGCGACTCTAGTTCCCACTTGGGAAAGGTGGTAGTTGCAAAAACCAACTGAGGGATTTTGTCTACGTTTTCATAGTAGATGGATTTCTTGAGGTTTACTCCAGTTTGCTTCTTGTTCCAATATTTAATTAGCAGCCTCAAAATGAATTACATCATTGAACGATAATAATTATTATTATCGTTCAATGATGTAATTCATTTTGAGGTTACATTATTTTGTTGGCTGTCTTGTTAGCGCCACATGTTCTCAATATCTTGTCAACTATTTAGGCTCACGTTTTCCTGCTTTCTTGACTCTCCAGTTGGTTGTGTTTTTTCAGCCCACAGCTGAACTAGGAGTTATTTCTCCTGCTTGGTCCATTCAGCTGAGGAAAGTGGACAGTCCACTTCCAATCATGTAGAACTTTGCACTTGCAGCACTCTCAGCCATCAGAGAGTCCCAACTGGCGTTTGAAGGATCTGCATAAGCTGGTAGTCCTTTCACATGGTGCCTACACATAGGGCAACCTGGGGTTATACATGCATGTAGCCTTGTTGTGCATATCCAGGAGGATAACTATTGAGACATGAAATACTTATCACCTGGTTTCATGATTGAAGGTGATCTTCTGGCCATGTCTGCAAGAAGCCTGTTACCTAGCTTTCAGATCACTTCCAAGTTAAAACACCCTCATCTATTGTTTTGTGAGTTTTGTATCAGTTTAGGTTTGGCCTGTACCTAACAGCCTCTTTGAAGTTTGTCTGGTGGTGAACAGATTTTTTGGCGGGGCAAAAAAAGCAATTGCATCTGCTTTTTTTATCATGATGATGATGCCATGGATTTTAATTTTTTTGACACCAGTAAAAAGTTTTGTCCTCTTTGAGGCCCCAAACTGCTTAACCTGAAAACTGACCCCTGCATGTTGTATTTTCAATTTCCATCGTCAGTAAAGGAACGTCTGTAATGGTGAAAACCACGTGCTAGTTCTTTGGAATTAAGCCTTTTAAGTATAACTCTTTGTTACAATTTTAAGATAACATTCTTTAATTTTGACATGTTTTATCAGTGTGAACTGTCACTGTCAGAATACAGCTTGTAGTGCGAAGTTGCATTTGAAGTAACCAATTACACTGTAAATTAGAATTGCTAACAATAAAGTTAAACTTGATGACAAAAATAATACTCGATAGTTCGTGAGAACAGTCTGTGAAGGGAGTCTTTACTTGACATGATGCAGTTGCTGATTCAAAGTGGCTGACCTGTACATACCGTATTTCCTCGAATAACCGCCCACACTCTAAAAAGCGCCCTCCCCCGAATAAGCGCTCTCCCCCAAATAAGCGCCCATCCCCTAGGCCATAATATCAAACAAGTGCCCCTTCTCGAATATGCCCCCACCCCCCCCCCGTCACCTCCCCGTCGCTTTCTTAAATAGTAGGGATACAAGGAACACCTGTTTCTATTGCCACTTTATTTGTGTGTAAAGTGTATAATGGGACTACGGTATGCTTGATTACCAACCACTGTTTTAACAAACGAAAGACTTTAATATTGACTTAATTTTACATTTACGTGGATAATGTTATAGTTTTTGTTTTTCTATTAACGATTTAGCCAAAATAAAGTACATTTCGTTGAAAGGGGAACTTAATAAGCGCCCTCCTTCCAATAAGTGCCCCTCCTTTTAGCTGAAATTTTAAATAAGCACCCAAGCGCTTATTCAAAGAAATATAGTACCCCTTTAAAGCTCTCATGTTATTATGTATCCCTTTTGTTATTTAGGTATGGTTTATCATACAGTGGTTCTAGCAATATTATTTTTTAAAAATAGTTACTTAAAATGCAACATTGCACTGTGAGCTCTATTATGACAGTAATGCAAGCCTAACAGGAGCCTGGCAGCCTGGGGCACCTACACTGTAAGTTATCAGTGCGGGCAACCAAATTTCTGTAATGAAAGCCTGTGCAGGTGCCTAACTTTTTCCACGGTAATCAATTCAATTTCCGTGCCTAACCTTCTCATTCCCAACGATCATAGAAGAGAAAGTGATCTATGTACACCTTGCATTGCGTTAAACACTTTTTTCTATCAGACATGCACAATTGGTACCAAATGAATACATGTATAATTCTTCAATAGATGTGAGGTGCTGATCATACTTATTTCTAACAGAATTTTGAACCCTTTTCACTAAGTGTCAACAAAATATTTAATATTCATGACATCATTGGCTGGGCTCCCAACCTTAAAGCTCAGGCTCCTTAATTTTAAGCTTTATATAAGAGCACCGAGGGGCTCCCTAAAATTTTTCTTAGGCAGCAGCCTCATGATGTTCATTTGAAAAAACTGCCACAAAATGTGGGAGCCAAACTAACTCAATTTGCCGATGACACAACTCTTGTATGTCACGACATCAAGGCTTTAAAAGGAAAACATGAACATTCTTGATGAATTTCATAAAATATCTGGTCTTAAATTAAAGTAAAAGAAAACCAAAACACTCTGGATTGGATCAGCCAAGGGAAATAAAACCTGGTTTCCAGTTCCCCCAAGATCCCATAAGAACGTTAGGTTCCAACTTGTCCTACAACCATAAAAACAATAATCTAAATTTCTTTATTAAGATCTACAAAATGGACACCAAGCTGAATGTGTGGCAAGCAAGAGATTTGACTCTCTTCGGGTGTACAATGTTAGTCAAGGCATTAGGTATATCGAAATTAGTCTAGTATGCAGCTTCCATGCTTTGTGTACCCGACTTGGTTATCAAAGCAGTTCAAGAAAAAAATTCTTATGGAAAAATAAAATGGATAAAGTTAAACGATCTGTTATTTTTCAACCACTCTCACGTGGCGGATTAAATTTTCCCAACTTTCGAACACAAGTCATGATCAAGTCACTACGTCTGAGCTGGCTTAAGGTAGATTATTACATAGCTCAAATGAGATTGAGACCTGGCAGGCAATTCCGAATGAATATTTTAATCAACAGGGAGGGCTAGCCTTCCTCCTTAACTGCAACTATGACACCAAAAAACTAGATAAAAGGATACCTCTGTTCTACTGTGAAATGCTGAATTATTTTATTGGATTACGCTGTAACTACCAGGATCTGTATGAGTAAATTTATCATTTGGAACAATAAGGAGATAACAGAAAATAAGTCTATATATTGGAAATATCTTTTTGAAAAAGGGATATACTTTGTGCATGACCTACTCGATGAAAATGGTAAGTTCGTATCTCTAGAGGACTTCCAGTTTAAATATAATGTGCAACTAGTTTTCATACATTAGTTTCAGCTCCTGGCTGCAATCCCCAGTGACTTGAAAAAACAAGCATTGGCAAGCACTGTTCCTGATAGATCGAATCTTGGGGAACTTGATGTATTTCACCTGTCTGTAGAGAAAACAATAATGCTAACTAAGCTACGTTGCAGTAACTATTATAAGCTCTTCCAGGACAAGATGAAAAATGAAACAATACCAACAGTGGTTAATTAAGGCATGGTCAAAACGTTTTCCAAACCAGTCACAGGATTGGAATAAGTCATTTGAAAACATTTATCATACGACTGCTGACAACAAGTTGAGAGAATTCACTTTTAAGTTGTTACACAGAATACTAGTTACCAATAAGGAACTTAAAAGATTTCAAATCAAAAATGAAGATCTGTGCTGTCAATGTTGGCGCGCTGATTCACTGGAACATACCTTTTTGGATTGCCCAGTTAGTATTAAATTTTACGAAGAAATTATATCGTGGTTTAATCAAAAGAGTAAAACCAAGATAACCTTATCCAATGAGGAACTTTTATTTCAAAATTATGAGCTACCTCTGTCCCTTCCTCCACTCTCAAGGTGCCAACTTAATCTTCTCGTCCTCCTTGCCAAAAAATATCTCTATGCATGTAAATTTACTGATGCATGTCCGGATTATTCTCAGTTTGTAATTAAACTCCAACATCAATGGAAAATCGAACGTTTAAGTTAAGCCCCCACCCACTTGCTTCTGCCTTGTCTTGTTTCACTCCAATTTTTGTTCACCTGTATTTCATTTTGTCAAGTATATAAAAAGCAATACCATACATCCCGTTATGTAACAATCAATCAATTACCCATCTTCTTTTGTTAAATAGAGATCGATTAACTATTTACTAATAAACCAATAGCGGTAAATATGAAAGGAAATATTTTATGTAATTATCATACATGTACTTTGTATTATTTTGTCTTGTATTGTATGTAGAGTAGTATTTTGTTTTGTATTGTAAGCATTAAGTGTTGTTCAAATATAGCATTATTTAAAAAAAATGTTCATTTGACACTGTCGAAACATGTCAAGAGTTATGGTTGTGGTTTTACGGGTATATCTCAATATTGTAATTTGCTTTCTGCTTGCAAAACTCTGTATTGTGAAAGAACTGCTTTCCCTTTAATAGCAGTAGTGCACAATTGAATGACTTGCATTCCTTTTGGCATGATTTTTAGTTCCACCCAAGCTCACAAATACAAGCAATGACCAGACTGTACGTGAAGGCTCAAGTCTGCAGTTGTTCTGTGAAGCATCTGGATCGCCCCGCCCAAATATAACCTGGACCAGGATCTTACCGAGTGGCAGTGAGAGTGAAGTGCTGTACAGGGATCCCACTTGGAATATTGTAAACATCAACGATAGCTATGCAGGAGTATACCGCTGTAGAGCTGACAATGGAGCAGGAAATCCAGTTGATCATGAATTTAAAGTGACTGTTTTATGTAAGTATGTAATCCTCCATTAAGAACTATATTGAGCAAATTTTGACTGTGGCTTAAATTTGGTCCTCTTGTGGGCAATGTGTCACTGGGCACTCATTCATACATGGTATCTGTTGATTGGTGTTGATACAGTTGCACATGTAGTTTTCTGTCAACTACAACACAGACTTTATGTCAAGTTTGAGAGAATGTGTTCCTTCAGGTTTTCCAACATCAAGAAAAGTGTTGCAAAAACGATGCAAACTACTGGTATATTAAAGTTGTTGAGACATTGGTTATTTTGTTGAACACTCTCTAACTGTTTGATATATCTTCCCAGAGCAGTCAACAAATAAAGAGAAAATGAAAAGCAAAATAGACAAAAGCTAAATATGCTTAATGATTTGTTAATGAGTTTTGAGAACACTCAATCAATAATCAAAATACATTAATTATTTCCCTCACAGTATTTCTATGGAATGCCATGGATTAACAGCTGTTAGATTTAACTCCCCCCCCCCTCCCTCCCAAAATAAAAAATAAAAATAAATAAATAAATAATTCCTGCTCTGGTGCGCATTTCTCGAAATCCCCGAAACTTTTCCTGTCGTTTGTCAGGTACGACTATTCACACTGTATCTTGTAAACAAAGAAGTTTCTAAGCATGAAACTTTGCTGTAAGTTTGCATTTCTTATCTTAAAGACAAGCTAAAATAACAGCTTTATAGAATGAGTGGTTCATACAAATGTATTTTTGGGAATGGCTCTTAGGGGCCGAAATTTTTTTAGGGTTTTCAAGAAAGGCACCCCTGAGTTAAGTGAGCATGAGTGTGTGTGTATTCCAAAGTGTTCAGAAATGTTTAAGAATCTAAGGCACATGTAATTCAATTCTGTTCAATGACCAAAAATGCTGAAGTGCATATACTACCAAGTTCAATGTAATTTAGCCATTTATAAACAGCATTCCTGTATACATGTTTTCTTTTCCCCTGACAGTTACCTCTGAAGAGTTTCATGTACCTTCTTTGCTGTGATATAAAATAACGTTTGTGCCACATAGTGTATATATTGTAAATTACGAAATAACTCTAACATGGAACAAATTAAGGAGAGACAAACTTAAAACATTTAAACACAAAGCATTCTTCAATCATCTTCTGTCACATGATTGGTGATTTTTTCAATTTTATTTTTTATTTTAGTCATCTTTTGTCCCATGATCTGACAGATCATGAGACAAAAGATGACTAAAATAAAAAATCACCAATCATGTGACAGAAGATGATTGAAGACTGCTGGAAGATCGTACATTAAGCCCCCATCCCTTTCAGGTCTAGTTGTCGTCATGCGATTAACATAGTAAAATTATGCTGAAGAAGCTTCTGAGATTAAAGCGAAAGCTTCAAGTTCTGTTCAAGTTCTGAAGAAAAGAAGTCTGCTATAATAAATTTAAACTACATTCATTTGGTTATCCAACAGTGCATTAATTGTCATTTGCAACAGATTTGTGAGGGACTGAGGCAAGCTGAGAGCCCTTATTTTTTTGTGGCAAAAATTTAAAGATTTATGATTTTAGTCTTATGTTATGCAACCTACATGTAGATGTAGATTATTGTTTTTAATAACTTCCATTTTTTTTCTTTCTGTCAGCTGTTCCCAGGGTTAATATTGAAGATAATTTTTATGTTGAAAGAAAACAAAATGCATTCCTATACTGTGAAGTAGAGGGATATCCACCTCCTACAATTACTTGGACTCCATGTAAACCTCAGGAACATGTGTGTGACAACAGCTTCCTAAATATTTCAAAAGTGCAGAAGAGTACTGAAATTTATACCTGTGCAGCGAACAACAGTTTGGGTAATACATCTGAAAGTACCAACCTTGGTAAGTTGGAACTAGCTACAGCTGTACATGCATCTGTCCAAGTAATAATTGTTATTATATGGCTGAAGTCCGGCCCACGTTGAAAAGGAGCATTCTGATAGGCTACTTAAGCAGTGTAGATTTGAAATACAGACCGCCAAGATGGGCTGCTTTTGGATCTGATTTCACAAATTTGGGTTTTCAACAACAACAAGATCAGCAGCAACAAAACTCTTCAAAAGTGCAGTAATGCTCACAGCTGTTTAGTAGGAACCTGTCCACATGCATGTGACTGGCATACCATTTTACAAGTCAAACCTTACTTTTTGTGTTTGATGAAGGAGAACACTTCCTATTCTGGTGTTTGTAGCATGAAGGCGAAGAAAAACCAAGCTGTTTTCATGATGGGGGTATACCTTTTGGATGCTCTTTGGATATGGTAATGGCATTTGGGTACCTCTAATCACTGGATCTGATGAATAATGGGAATTTCTTTTATAATTCATGCTTTTTGAAAAGGCCTAAACAGGGGCCACTTTGTTATACAGAACTGTGAGTGTAAAATTAGTTTGTTTCCGGAACAAGTGCCTCAGTGAGTCACTTCCAAGTTTTCTATGTCCATGCAGCGAATTTTGGATCATTTGGGAAGCACCTCCTCCACAAATCGGCAGCCAAAACGTTCATCATTAGAGTTGAGTCAATCACTGATGGGCTGTGAGTGGTTTTGAGTTGGCCACGAATGAGGACTGCAATTGGGTGAAAGGTTGAGTTAGCGTCATGCCAGTCCAGCTCAACCTAGTTGATTTTTGTTTGCACTTGTGAGATGTTCAATGAGTATAAATTTCACTTTTTATATCCTTATCATTTAACTTTATTTCGTTACTGTGGACTGGATGTTTAGGTAATGTATCAAACACGAGAAAGAGTGTTTCATCAGGATATCCAAACACTGAGAAGTGGGTTGAAAAAACTCGGCTGCGCCTCGTTTTTTAAACCTACTTTGAGGTGTTTGGATACCTGATGAAACACTCTTTCGAGTTTTCGATATGGCTTCTCAAACAATTCATAATTATTGGAGAAATTCAAAGCAGAAGTTCGCAAGACTTCATGCTAATCAAGATCTGGTATCCAAACCACCGTCACGGTAGTGATTTCCTTTGTTTTCTCTTTATGAATTATTAATGAGTTTGAGAAGTGTATATCAACATTTACATGAAGCTCATTTGAAAAATTATTTATATCTTCCATTAAAATATCTAAGAATTTTTTATTGCTACTGGTGGTAAATTGAGATATTATGTACATGAAGATTTTTTCAATTTGATTATGTTACAGTCATTGGAGGCTATAAGATTTACTTGACAGTGACAATCACCAGTGAAAAATGTATCAAAGGACAATATGACGAGTCCTTTTGGAAGAAACTAAAAGAAGTGGTAAGTAAATATTGTAGTTTGAGACGATTTTCTTGTTAGTTGTGTCGTAAAATTAGAGTGTGATTTCATTTCAGTTGGTAGCTTTAACCACCTTAAAATTAATAGCATTCTGTTAATTCTTCCCCTCTTCTTAACTCCGAGAATATTAAAGCGATGACAATGAAACTTGGAGGATACGTCCAAAATGTTTCCATTGAAGTCCGCATCATGATCTGATGTCATTTGACATAAGGACTTTGTCATGTTCTCAAACTCACCATCCATTTTAAGAAAAATGGAATAAGCTCCTTTCCAAGAACATCACCTCGAATTTCCATTCTAATCTTTACGTACAATTTGGACCAGATTTTTGAACTAACCTCCTTTTCCCACTCAATTTATTTTCCTCGACCTTTTGTCTCATCTATAAAATTCTGAATGTATGTTAGGCTCAGGGCTCTCTATATTATTCAAAAACTTTCATGTAGCGTTATGTGGGTTTTTCTTTTAGAAGGGAGAGCTTATTATTATAAGATTTATTATTTTTAGGTCTAAAATCTTTCTAACTACAATTCAGTGTACTGCAACAAATCTGTGAACATAACAACAACAAACTCAAGCCGTATCGGCAAGAAAAAAAGCAAGAGTAAGAAACAGCTGACGGACCCCAACACAACAGACATGTAAAACAGTTAAATTTGTTGTATTATCGGAAGGATTTCAGTGTTTGTGATTTGGGATAATTGGGATATTTGTTCGGCTTCTTGATCCATTCTTGCACTGTTTGAGACGGCTTCCTCTTCGGTAGCGTGAGGCTCAAAACTGTCATCTTATGGCGCGACTTCTGCGAGTTCGCCGACTTCGCCAAAAAAAAACTTTGTTCTAAATCGCTCTCAAAAGAACTGGACGACAAATTCGACGGAAAACACATCCATATAATGCAGTGTTTGGCTCTTCATCATACTCTTCTCCGGCCTTTGTTGTGGCGATGGTTGAGACTTCTACGTCACAAGCAAAATTCACGTGGTTAGAGATAAGACCGCTACCATGAAATTCGCGGGTTTCTCTTTTGCGAACTGAGTAATGGCGGACGGGTTTAACGCGGTTTTGGGACATATATTCCTGGGTCTTGTAAGCATATATCGATCTAATTTATCGCGATTCATATAATATGGCATCTATTGAACAGTTTGAAGTTTAAAAAAGTTGAGAACAAAACAAGAAATTTTCATCGTAGTAGCACTTTAACAACAGTATTGTCTGAATAACAATAGTCCGAGCCAAGAGAATACGATCTCTTGCCCGAGTGTGTATGCGTGTGCGTGTAGTCCTAGAATGAACTCGCAAAGAAGTTATAATTATTCGTTATAAAAAAAATACAAAATGTTTATCAAAATGTGGTTGCCATGGTAACATCAGATTTGAAGGACAAGGACTTGTTACAGCAAATTGTTCCCGAATAAACTTTAGGAACAGTCACCAAGTGTCTATAGCTGGCATATTGAAAAAGCTCTAAACGTCGAAAGGCCGTGGGGCAGATTTCCACCCCCCCCTCCCCCTTCCGGGCTCGTTTATGTCAAGAAATGTCCATGTGTGCAATTTTCTTTTCTGTTATGTTGCCATTTTCGTGGAATTTAGGTAAAGCAGTTAAAAGTTACAATCGTTTAACCTAATCCTGGATTTTTTTGTCCAGGGTACTATTCACTAGTAATAAAGGATATTATGATTTTAGGTGGGCACGCTCTTTGAACAGAATATCTATAGTGAGGCAATACTGTTAGATGTCAGGTAGGAAACTACATTTATTACAGATGAAATAACTGTTTAAGGCCCGGTTCAGACGCCGTACTTCATATGAGCGGAATCGAATTCGAATTTAGGCCGACTCAAGTAATTGGTCCTGGCTTAATTGATTCAGACGCCGAAGCGAAATTTACACGAGCCAAACTGAACTCGCCATAGAAAAATACTGTGGTAATCGCACAACACTTCATTTGGGATTATAATAACAATATTCAGTGTTTGCAAATTCATTCCCAAATTTCTAACAAACTATTTCTGTATTTTTCTCGGTGTCTGTTTTGCTTAAGGATTTAATAAGTGCTTTGTGGCGAGCAAGAAATTAAACATTTTCCGCTTTTGGATTTGGCTGCACCGTTAGAATTCGCGGGTTGTATCCAGGGCTGGTCACACTATAAGGTTTTAACTAATCACTGGCGCTGTTATATCCAGAAATACATTAACATAATTTATGCATTTGATTCGCCTGAACAAAGAAAATGGATCAAAAACCACTAATCGTAACCCACAAATGTGAGCTTTTGAACTTCTTTATGAAAACTTGCGAGCTTGTTTTCTGAGACGTTCACTAATTGGCACCACTGTCGAATGCTACTGCTTTAGCACCCTGGAGATGGGGATCAATGTTTTCACTGTTTTAATTTTCAATTGTTCCTACAGGTGTGGAAGTCTTGTTGTTGATTTGGCCGTGACGTTCACAACTATTGTAAGAGAAGATTGGGTTCTTTCTGTATTCCGTAATGCTACCAAGGGTGGAACACTGGGAGAATTTTCTGTCAATGCTTCGTCCATTGTTGGAATTGCACCTGTCATTCCAAGTACAACCAAGCTGCCCACAAGCACAACTACACCAAAGCCTGATGGTATGTTTCCATTTTAGTGTACGCATACCTAAGTAAAGAAACGTTATTTAGTAAAAAGCACCAAACGTGAACGATACAACCCAATGGAATTTGTTTTTGGTGGGGGGAATCGGGAGAACTTACTTCTTTTTTCAGACACTAACAGACACTTTCTGGGAATGAAAATGTCTGAAATATCGATAAACAGAACTGAGTAACAGTGCTGTCAGTGCTGTTTTCCCAAAACTCCATTTTGTCTCATGGTTTATGGCTTATACTTTTTACCCGAAATCTACTTTTCGATCAGGTTTGTGTAGTTCATAGCTCTTGATCGACATATGTTAGCAACTTAACCTTACAAGCTATATTACTGTGTACCTAACTCGTCTAACAATAAGTTTCTAATCAGTGCGCATTGCATTTGGTGATTTGGTAGTGTCTAAACCTCTCCCCCCCCCCAAAAACGAAAGAAGCTCCTTCAGTTCCTATTGGTGAGTCCAGTCCAAAACTAAACTGAGAATCTCCTGCTCTGGAGATTGTTACTCTGCCTATTGAGCTAAGCGAGGGGCAGTGAACAAATCTCACATGTATGTCATCTCGTTTGGTGTTAGATGATAAAACTGCGATTATTGTTGGTGCTGTTGTGGGCTCTCTTGTTGCGGTGGCCATCATTGTCGCAGTTGTCATTTGGTGTGTGCAAAAGAAGAAGAAGCAACAAGGAAAGGGCACTAAGGGTGAGTAATGATTATCGTGATAGTCCGTCAAATATTTTTGCTAGCATGTGTTGGTCAAAGTGTGTCACACATGGTACAAATTATATGCTCTAACTACACTGCGTAAAACCGGGAAACCACAACCGATATTTCTGAAGTGGTATACCTCAGATTTCAGAACTCCAGTTTAAAGACGTTGTATGCAAACTTCAGCTTGGAAGACCTTCTCTTTGTTGAACAAAACACACTTTTCAGTGATGCGAAAAACACTAAAATTTAACATCAGACGCAGCTAACTATGGTTTTGATGCACTCTCTGATTCCAGCAAAAGTATTTGAAGGATAATACACAGAATAACCTTTATTTGGTGGTTAACGGATGTTTGTCCTTGGACATTATCTGTTTGTCGAATCTCACTGTTTTCTTCGACATTGATGACAATCTCGTTCCCAGAGCCCTCGTTATCCTTGTCAACTGGGCAAGGGTATCGAGGGCTTTGGGAACGAGATTGCCTTAAGGACGGTTCCACCTTTTGTTAACTGCGCATCTCGGGTCTGGTTCGAGATACACAAAATTTTGGATTTATCAACTGAGTTGATAAGGTAGATTGGCCACCGTAAAGAGATTGAAAGCTGACGTTTCGAGCGTTAGCCCTTCGTCAGAGCAAATCAAGGAATTGTGGGTTGCACTTCGTTTATATGGGGAGTGGTGGAGCTACGCTATTGGTGGGAACATGGCAACGTGAAAAGCAATAATAAATTAGATGAATGAAAAGGGTCGGTTGATACCATGGGGATTAAGTGTGCCGATTTGAAAAATGAATTTTTGTTCCAGATTTTTCAGGCTTTCCGTGCTACCCTGGTGTAGGGAAAGGCCGCAGATCGTCATGTGTTGGCTAGAATGATTATAGGGAGATTGAAAGGTCGGGCGACTGGTTTGGATACGTCCTTGTCATTTCTTTCAACGTCTCGTAAGTGTTCGTGGAAACGGTCGCCTAGTCTCCTCCCTGTTTCACCAATGTATATATTTTTGCATAAAGTACATGTTATGCAATAGATAACATTTTCGGAGGTGCATGTAAAGGGATCGGTGATTTTAATCGATCGCTTGCATGGGTCCTGTTATTTTGTCCGCATTGTGAATGAAAGGACAAGTGTTGCATCGTTTGAGCGCGCATTTAAAAGTACCCGGTTGATCATCAGATTTAAGTACACTTCTAACTAGCAAATTCCCTATGTTTTTGTCACGTTTGAATGAAATCAGTGGAGGCTGTGAAAAGATTCTCCCTGTTTCACTGTCATTTTGAAGTAACTTAAAGTTCTTTAAAATAGTGTTTTGGGCTGCAAGGTTATGTGGATGGTAAGTGAGTGTAAATGGAATTCTCTCGTTCTTTTCCTTCTGTGACGTTTGCAGTGCTGACTGTCGATCAGTCTGTTGAGCATGGTGTTGAGCCGTGTTGACAACAGAGTCAGGATAGCCACGTTTCTTAAAGAAATGGCGCATTTCCTCTGATTTGTTGGAAAAATCGGAGTCATCACTACATAAACGTCGAAGTCTAAGAAATTGAGAGAACGGGATGGAGTTTTTGACCTGGGAAGGATGAGAGGATGAATGCAATAAATAACTGTGGGAATCTGTAGGTTTGTAGTGCACACTGGTGGATAGGCCATTGCCATTGATTGAAACTTCGATGTCAAGAAAAGCAATTGAAGTTTCGAAAATTTCCCAGGTATATTTCATCGCCGGGTGGAAGGAGTTAACAGAAGTTATAAAGTGATCGAGTTCTTCTCTGCTAGATGAAGTAGCGCCAATGCAATCGTCAATGTAGCGACCGTAAAGTTCAGGTTTGGTGCCATGAAATTGGTTGAAAAATTGATTTTTGATGTAACCTACGAAAGGATTGGCGTAGCTAGGTCCCATTTTGGTAGCCATAGTGATGCCGTTGACCTGTTTGTAGCGGTTATCGGCAAATGAAGAGCAGTTCAGTGTCAAAACTAGTTCGGCTAAACGGAGCAGAGTTTCCGAGCTGGGTTCTTTAATAGTGCGCTAGTCGAAGAAAAACCTAAGTGCCTGAAGTCCTTCGTTGTTGGGAATTACGGTATATAAAGAAGTAATGTCCATAGCAAAAATAAGTTTGTTTTCGCCGGAAAAATTGAAATCACGAAAAATTTCTAATGCGTTGTTAGTATCTTTGATGCACGGTGGTAAAGATTTAACGATAGGCACCATAATCCTGTCTAAGAAGCTAGAGATGAGTTCAGCAGGGCAACTGCAGGCAGAAACAATTGGCCTGCCAGGATTGCTTGGTTTGTGAATTTTAGGTTTGAAGTAAATGCATGAAGTCCTTTCATTCACAATGCGGACAGAATAATAGGACCCAAGCGATCGATTAAAATGACCAATCGCTTTACATGCTGTTATGCACCTCCGCAAATGTTATCTATTGCATAACATGCACTTTATGCAAAAATATATACATTGGCGAAACAGGGAGGAGACTAAGCGACCGCTTCCGCGAACACTTACGAGACGTTGAAAGAAATGACAAGGACGCATCCAAACCAGTCGCCCGACATTTCAATCTCCCTAATCATTCTAGCCAACATATGACGATCTGCGGCCTTTCCCTACACCAGGGTAACACGGAAAGCCTGAAAAATCTGGAACAAAAATTCATTTTTCAAATCGGCACACTTAATCCCCATAATATCAACGAACGCTTTTCATTCAACTAATTTATTATTGCTTTGCACGTTGCCATGTTTCCGCCAATAGCGTAGCTCCACCACTCCCCATATAAACGAAGTGCAACCCACAATTCCTTGACTTGCTCTGACGAAGGGCTAACGCTCGAAACGTCAGCTTTCAATCTCTTTACGGCGGCCAATCTACCTTACCAACTCAGTTGATAAATCCCAAAATTTTGTGTTTCACGTCCCCACCGACGCAGCACCACAGTTTCTTTAGAAACGAACCCCCTTGTTTGTCTGGTTCGAGATACTTGGGTTTCTTAAGAAAGGTGCCTACTTATACAAAGGTATATTTTTGCGCGGCTTATGACTATGTGTGAAAAGTAGATCTTAGTAAAGGCTGTCAGAATCCAAAGAGAAAATTGGGCGTAACCACGCATTTTTCAGAGATGATTTTTGGAAAAAAAATGCTATACATTGTTTGTATTTTGAAGCTTTTTTAGAATTATGAATGCTTAACTATCTCTGAAAAATGTGTGGCTACCCACAGTTTTCTTTTTCGATTCTAATAACCCTTGCTAACCTTTGCAAAAATACCTCTGTATTACGAGGCACCGTTCTTAATTCTCGGATAACTTTTAGCTTCTAGGAACAGAAAATGTCAGCGGACAAAGATCCCTGTATATTTTCGCGCCAAATAAAGGTTATTTATTTACCAAATGGATGATGGTTTTTCCAGTTGTATGAAATAATACTGCATGCTTGAGGTCTAGAAATACTGGTTGCCGAACACAGGATAGAATAATGCCGACGGCTTTTTATAAGGAGGGGCTAACTATAGATGCGAATGCACAAGCAATAAACTACACTTTAAGACAAGCTGAAATAACTTTTTCCCTTTTTTGTCTGCGATCCTAAAAGAAAACTTCTGGAAGGTTTGCAAAAACAAAGTTGAGCCGTTTCGTTCAGTTGTTTCGGTCAGAAGTTTTCAGCTTCTTTCTTAGTTTAAAGCCGGGCGGAGTGAAAACAAACTCGACCTTGGCTTCGTTCTTTATAATTCTAAAGAATTCTTTGTAATTCTCTAGATGTAAGTGGATGATCTTTTTTCCCTCAATCGCTTCCGAGGTTCGTCTTGGTTTGCTAGAAAATCGCTATCACTACATGTATTTGCTAGCAAAGATGGTTGTGATTGCCTCAAATAAAGTTCTTGTGGTTTAAAATAAATTTTAAAAATAGGCGTATTAGGGGTAGAAATCCTTTATTGTGTCAGACATTTAAGCGAGTCGCCGATGGGAGTCGAACCCATTTCGTTCTGTACATCAGCCGGATGTTCTTACTACTGAGTTGCACTCGTAACGAATCGTTTGGAGCTGGGTCATATTAACTTCGTTCGTATGTGGCAGTCGCTGTATTCTGTTTGGATTAGCATTGCCAACTGGTGATGAAAAGAAAGGTGGTTAACATTGGCTCACGAACGAAGTAATGAAATTGCAAAAAAAATGCTGAGTGCCGTTCCGCGGACTATGAGACCCGTTGGACGCTCTAACCACTGATTAGAAAGCATACAGGTAAGCGCAAAGGATGTCCATGCACATGCAGTTGCATGCAGACGAATTGAGTATGCCATGTTATTGTTTACAATTTTGATTTACCTTTTTTGTTTGTTTTATTAAGAAGTCGGTGATGATCAAGATGCAGGTCAAGGAAAGTAAGTATTTCGTTGTTCTATGTTTATTCTTTTAGCATTCACACTATTACCTCGTTTTAAAAAGGCTCTTTCTGGGGAGCTGAGTGTGAAACACAAAATGGGGTAGTTCTCAGAATGGTGCCCTTAAGTGCTATTTTCAAGGCTGAATGAACAGGTAAAGGTAAAGATAAATGTAGGTAAATGTAAAGTTGCACACAAGCCACAAGCTTCCCCCACACAACCGGATTTATCCCCGGTTTCTGTAGCATGGTAACCCCACCCCCCTAGTTTCTCGCGAGGCTATCCCGATTAAGTTGTCGCCGGAACATATTTATAGACCTGGGTGGGGAGAGACAGCGTAGAGTGGAGTAGAGTTTCTTGGCTAAGGCAAGGTTTGTAACCACCGGCCCATCACACCTGTATGTTAAATCGATAGCGTTGTAAATAAGGCAGGAGTTTTGGGTTCTTTGTAGGTTTAGGTATGCGGAAGTACAGAGTGGTTGATCACGCACAGATTTGTGTGTGGCGGACATCGATGAAGGGATTAAATTTGTAGGGACATACGTTCATCAGATGACTTGACGTACTGAGGTTTCCGTGTTCATTACTTTCTACCTGTAATTTTTTTTTCAGGAGTGGAGCTCCTGCATCTGCGGCTCCTGGTCTAAATAACAGTGGCTATTTTGACGCGGGATTTGCCTCAGGTTATGCTAATGCGTCTGGATTGCCACCGGCGAAGCCACC
>Ga0126336_10000423_pt1 | contig 16851 bp, 14 predicted proteins | sample SidCmetagenome_FD_92530 | JGI IMG/M metagenome (GOLD analysis project Ga0126336, IMG submission 92530) | Coral microbial communities from El Islote,Puerto Morelos, Mexico - Siderastrea C C metagenome | ecosystem: Host-associated > Invertebrates > Cnidaria > Coral | place: El Islote,Puerto... | reverse complement strand
AGTTCAGACGCCGTACCTCTCATGTGCCGTACCAAACACATTTTCGCTCCTAGGTTGTATTAAGCGGCAAGCTTTGCCGTACCCTAAGATTTTGGCTTGCCTAATTGAAATCTGTCGAAAAAACTAATTTGGACACCGTACAACTGCCAAAAAACTACGTACTACTTGGTACGGCACATGAGAGGTACGGCTTCTGAACTGGGCCTAAACTAATAAAAAAAAATAAAAGCAAAAATTGGACATGACATGTGTCGTTTGTGGCTTAGTTCTGGATCAGTTTGATCCAAGGCTTAATTTTCCTTTTATTCTTCAGTCAAAAAGGAGATGCAAATCAGTTTGTGATGTCAAATCCAGAATAGACCCATGCCCTCACTAGCTCGGTCGTGTACCAGATGATGGCTAGATTTTCAAGACTGAGGGGGATTTCATAAAAAAAGGCGTAATGCTTTTCGAACAGGTGCAAAGAGTTATTTTAGCGAAAAAAATATTTTGGGGTTAGGTGCACTTTATACATTAGCACGATGCCTCGTCATGTTCGTCACTAAAATATAATCGCTATTGAATGGAAAAACACTTATAAAATTGATCCAAAAATTATCTAGTTGTCGTAAGATCTTACTAATGTGTAGTTTTTAATTTTCATTTACAGAAATCACTCTTTTGGGTTTGCATGGATGTTTTGGTTTAATTTTTCCACGTAGCGCGTTCAAGATCTCCCGTTAATAGAAGTAGTCATTGCTTGTCGTTAAAATTAATTGCACAAGTGTGAAATCCTTTTAATAAAGTCGACTGTTTAGGTCGACAGCACAGTTTGCATTTCACTTACAACTACATTGTACTTGTGTATTTTAATGTGATTGACTGCATTTGAACGCCGTGATAGTTTACAGTTCATAAGTGCAGCCACTATCTCGAACTGAATCTCGTTTCCCTTTGATTTACGTACTATTTTTTTACTACTGCTTATCTGGAATCCGAACTCGGTTTTCTCGAATCCCCCGCTATGTTGAACAAAATGTGTTTTGCCTTGGCCTCAATTAAGAGACGAGTCCGTATTTCGAGTAATTATGATATTAAAAAAACTGTCTTTTTTTAATTGTTTAAATTACAAAAACATCCGATCCTTAAATTACAATGTTCGACCTTGAGGGTGCCCTGTGACGGCCAATGACCTCTTTGGATCATAAAATCTACATTGAATTAATAACAATGTTGATCAGTAGTCAATATTGTGCACGTGTATATAGAAATGAATACGGCAGACTTCATAACGGGGGCATAGCCAGACTTTCATGACGGACGACGAAAAAAACGCAAAGGCAAGGGAGGGCTCAGTTATGCTGCTAAAGTACTGTTATCGTTTAGTTCATTTTTTTCCTTCTCGTTTCTTTTTACTTGTTAAAGAAATTGACATGTATCAGCTTGTATGAACGTTGAACTTTCTCGTTCAACTGTAATCATATATAAAGAATATTTTTGAGACCAAAATAGTGATCGTGGAAGCCGATTGAGTGATTAATCGCAGTTCGGACTTGTAACGCTCTTCGTTTAAACATTGCGTTTATTTTGTCGTCGAGAATTGTCCTTCAGCAAGTAGCGGACAATTCTCCCCAAAGGAAGTAAAAAGCGTTGCTGGGGAAGCGTGGTTCAGTAGTTTAGTTGCAGGCTTGTCAGAGAAACCTTCCCTGAAGAAATAAGTGTGATTACTTGCAGTTTCCAAGTCGTGATTCGCTTTCCGCAGACCATGCTAGACATTGTAGCCGATTAACGGCAGTTGCTACGTGTATTATCAACTAGGTTTTTACAGTTTTTAATATTTTATACTTTCTAGGTGCACGTATTTTGAACGAGCTTTTTGTCTCATTGATGTTACGTGGGTAAATAAACGATTGATTGGTTGATTAAACCGTCGAATTTAAAATTCCTGTTAATAAAGTTATGTACCTGTACAAAAAGACCGAAAGGTTTTCTGTGTACGCAGTGCATGATGAAAATGTTATTGGTTTGTTGCAAACACAGAGATGTTATAAATTGTGATAATTGGCAAGAGTTGTGTCCGAGTGTAGTTAAAAATCAGTGGTATGTAGGCCTGGGTTTGAGCTGAGTTCTTTCTCAGTGTGATCAAGACCGTAACGTTTATTCTCATTCCAAACTACAGCCGCCTGTGACAGGAATATGGTTGAATTTTATCACGAGATGTACCGATGAAAAATATATTGATACTGAAAGGAACAACACTGTAAAATTGATCCTTAAATTACCATCCTTATTAGTACGGTGTTTTCCTCGCTGTTGTCAAATCTTAATGTTTTCTTTTTAATATTATGAAAGAGTCAATCTTTCGGCTTTGCATGGATTTTTTCGTTTTGATTTTTCAGTGTTCGAGTTCACCTGTTAACATATGTAGTCATTAACAAACCTTACTGCACTAGCGTCAAATCCTTTCAATAAAATCAACTGTGCTTGCATAATAAAATCAACTGTGTTTGCATTGTTCGCCGAAATTTGCATTTCCCTTTAATGACTCATCTTTCAAATAAGATTGATTGGGTGGTAATATTCAGTCCATAAATACTGTTATTATTTCCCGAAGATTACGAGTTTTTTTTTTTAAATGTCATTTTCCTCCACACGAACTGACTGGAAATAAGAATTACGCGTTTGCCTAGAATTAAGTTTATTTTGTCCGATGCAAATGTACACAAAATATTTTCTTTAAAAACGCTCCGTTATTTTTCGATTAGCCGGCGTTTTTTAAAGCGGGGAGCTACGAGTTTGGAGAAAGCTTTTTCGCTTTCAGCGCGAGTTGGATGAGGCTATTCACTCTTGTTCTCTTATGAGAAAAGTTAGCGGGTAAGGGGGAGGAGGGGGGTGGGGTGGGGCGCTGTCAAAAACAACCACAAGATGTATTGCGCTCCGCTAACACTGGTAAGAACGCCCTATGTTTCACGCCTTTGCTATTTAAGTCTTCTTACAGTATATTTTGACGAGTAATTAAGTGTCGAATACACTAGCTTCTCCGTATTACAGCACAACATGTTAGATCATAAATGGTTCAGTGATTTTTGATATTTCCCATTCTCCTTTCCCAATCAGAGAACGGCGCTGAAACTCACGCTTAGTATTTCACGACAGCAACACGCCGCTCTCTTATCTCGAGAAAACCCCGTGGCTACGTCAAAATCTCAGGTTCGAAATTTCCACCGAAAAGGACGGGCGTTTCCCGTGAATGAAAACAGAGAAGTGTTTTGAGACGTAAGAACCTGCATTCTTCTTTAAATAATGGTCCTTTCTGATTTTTAAAAATACGTTATTATTCCCTAGATGCATAATCACACTAGCCGATTTCAAAGATGTAAAATACTTCCCCCTTTCTATTCTCGTCATAATTAATAGGGGAAGTTGCAATAAATTGCAAGGTCTTGTTAGTTGAAACGCTGCCTATGTCGTTAAGAACTTGAAAACAGGAACGTTTGTACTTTGAAAACCGTTTTCTGGACAACTAAAATTTGAAATACATATCTGAAGTGTAACCCAAGGCCTTAAGATAATTGATCATATCCTTGTCAAAGGATTTCGTTCCACAGATGAGCACTTGAATATCACGTAACGGCTCAGGCATCTCACGCGACACAAGCTCTTGACTGATCCTGCCGTAAGACACGTGTTCTCCGTACTTAACTTTAGATTGGTCGGCTTCACATTTCTATTAAGAAAAATTAAGAAAACAAACAAAAACATAAGCCCTAGATAATGTTATTATACCCGGGTATTATAGTGTTACGCTCTGCATCGTCGCCACTTACGAAAAGTTTCATTTCTTTTTGAAAAAATTTTTGCATTTTTCGTGACTTTTTGACAACTTCACTACGAAGAAAAACATAAGCCTTGGATAATGTTGTTACAGTGCTACGGCCCGTATCGGTGCCTTTTTCAAGAACTTTTAATTATTTTTTAAAATCTTTTTGACAACTTTTTGATGGCTTCTGTTTCAACTCATGAACTAACCAATCAAATTCAAGTACTACGAGAGACGACAAACGTCAAGGCTGACAATTTCGCCTCTCAAAGTTCTTTCATTTTTTTCGGCCAGTTAACACGGAAAGCATGAAAAAGTTTTCAAAAAGATGTCAAAAAGTTGCAACTGGAAACTGTTACCGTACTCTAGAACAAACCTGAATTTTTGTAGGCCCGAGGAAATTTGATGTTCACGACAAATATTAGCCCGAGAACGTAGTTCGAGGGCTTATATGAAGTTACGTTCTCGGATTATATAAAGTTTGAACATTACATTTCTGACGGAACCTATCACACATGGGGCCTGAGACAGAAGGACTCTATTGTTTTTACCGTACAACACTAACTTTTGAGCGAAAATTGCTGAAAACGGGCACCATGCGCTGATAGGCGCCCGCTGAGGAGAGACACTATCGCGTCACGTGATCGATTTCGACCAATGGTAGCAAATTTATCGTTGTACTATAATTACAAATCATAAGCGCACAAAATTTGCAACGGTGAATAAAACGTGGGGCGTAAAAATTACCCAAGGACGCCTTCGTTTCCTACATGTGACATAAGGTATTAAAAAAATTAACGTGGTTGTTTTACTAAAAATAAAAAAAAGAGACACTTCCATACCTACTAACACTCCTTTTTCGAGACACCATTTATTCGACCAACTTATCAAAAGTTCGATATCTTTATGACTTACACTGCACACCATCAATTTCCACATAACATAAAGAGGTTCAAATATCGCCAACTCCTTTGGTAAAAAAGGGCTCTCTCAAAGGGCCAGCTGGGCCGTCATCAACGAATTTCTAGAATGAAAATTCGCAACGGCAAGGACTTTATTTACAAGGTCCCTTTACAAGCACAACCGTCTAAGGCCAGGATAGAGCGAAAAAAACTTGCCTACATTCGAGACAGAAACAACACCATAAAAAAGACCAAGCCAAAAACGAGAGGAGCAAGTAGTTCCATTTGGGCAAATTAAGGTGTCATTGCTAAGGTCACAAGTCAACTTCACAGGAAAATGTCGTGTCAAATTTATGGTAGCAAAGTAATGCGTTTGTGTTACATGATACGTCATTTTAATCAGTGGGCAAGTCCCAATCAGCTCGTAAGAAATTTGACAATTGTGTGGGAAAAAAGAAGCCAAAATTGTGGAAGAATTCATAAATTATGGCAAAGTTATCAGCCTCGTCTTTACAGTCTGTACCTTAAGATACAGAACCTCGTTTTTTCCCCCCTCGAAGAGGAAAATCGGTCCATAACTTACGGTACAGACCACGGACTTGGCTTATAAACATTACATATCAGACTCAAAATATGCAACTAACCTCGGTTATTACATACAAGACTGAAAAGTTCCAGTAAGCTTTCATTTCATCAAGTGCCTCCTTCATCAAAATATCGTCATATGTTCGATTGGAGTAGACCAGTTGGATAAACGTTTCATCGAGCTCATTGGCTACGATTCCTTGAATCACTTGCAGCATCGGGGCAATGCCTGTACCTGCTGCTAGCATGCCGATGCGCCGACACTGAAAATCAAAGAGAACAATCATTAGGACCCAAAAGGCCATTTGATAACGACAATCTAGAACAATTACTTTAAAGCTATGGGGGATGCCTTAGTCTCAGCAGTGTATGCATTTACTTAACGGGGTCCATTTTTAAAAAATCTGAAGATATCGGTTGCACTTAGCTTATCACTCTTTCCCTTGGATAAAGAAACAAACATTCTAAAATGTGGTTATAGCAAATTTCGTGCAATAGTCATCCACAAAGGTGTTAGATACCATCAACGCTCGGGGCCTCTCGCACGTTTTGATGCACGAGACCAAACATTACAATCCAGGAAGAATAAAATCTCACTGATTACTGCTTCTCTGGAATCGCTTTTCTGTTTGTCCATTTTCGTTTGCATGTGAAAAAGACCACGTGTCGTAGTTGCGCCAGACTGTTAAGATTCTATGACTGAGATTCTGTGTAAGATGCCCTAATATTTAATATTCTGTGTAAGATTCCTTGGGATCTATAAGATTCTGTGTAAAATTTCTTAAGATTTTATAAGATTCTATGTAAAATTTCTCAAGATTTTATAAGATTCTGTGTAAGATTTCTTAGGATTTTATAAGATTCTGTGTAAAATTTGTCGAGATTTTATAAGATTCTGTGTAAGATTTCTTTAAGATTTATAAGATTCCGTGTTAGATCCCTTAAGATTTTATACGATTCTGTGTAAGATTTCTCAAGATTTTTTAAGATTCTGTTAAGACTCCTAAAGATTTTTAAGATTCTGTGTAAGACCTTTGTACATGTAAGATCTTATAAGATTCTGTGTAGAAAATCTTATAAGATGTTATAAGATTTTGTGAACGATTTCTACATATCGTAAGATTCCGTGTAAGATTTCTCAAGATTTTACGATATTCTGTGTAATATTTCTCAAGATTTTATAAGATTCTGTGCAAGATTTCTAAAGATTTTACGAAATTCTGTAAGATTCCTTAAGATTTTAAAAGATTCTGCGTACGATATAAGCTTTTGTGTAAGATTACTTAAGATTTTATATTAAGATTCTGTGTAAAATTGCTTGACATTTTATAAAATTCTTAAATAGGATTTCACACGATTTTGTTTAAGATTTGTTAAGTTTTTATAAGATTCTGTGTAAGATTTAATGACATTTTGTGCAAGATTCGTGAGATTTATAAGATTCTGCATAACAATCCACAAGAATTTTTTTTTCTAAGATTCAGTACAAGATTCTTCAAGATTCAGATTCTTTGTTACTTTCCATAACATTTCATACGATTCTGTGCAAGATTGCTTATTGAGTGTAATCTTAGAATTCTGTGTAAGATTCCTCTAGAGTTCATAACACGGCTCTGCGTAAAATTCCATACGGTTTATAAGATTCTCTCTGTGTAAGATTTCATACGATTCAGTGCAAGCTTCCATAAGATAGATGTTATAAGATTCTGTTTAATATACTGCAACACTTCAAACAATCACGTAAGTATCACTGTAAAATTTTGTAAGAGCTTGCATACAGTACCGGTCAAAGGTAAGTTGACAGTCCCTCGATTTTCGATCCTCGCGTCTCGAGACTCGAATTTGTAATTTTTTTAGATTCAATGAATTTTTGTAAGATTAGGTAATAGCTGAAAGATTTTGCAAGATTTTATGACAACACGAGTTACCTGATTTGGCTGATATGAAAATCTTCCAAACGGTCCCCTCCATTCAACCATGTCTCCAACTTGCCAACTTTCCACATAACTGGACATCTTCCCATTTCGATACACCTGAAATGAAGCACAGGCTTTGGCTGAATAAGTAAATTATTTGACAGTGGATAAGAACAATCAAGAAAGTACCATCTTATCAGATGGCCCTAAATGAGTGACAAAGTGCTTGATGTGTAAATTGTTGCGTTGGTGTCTTTGTAAGTAGTATCCTATTTAAGACACAATGTAAATAAGTCAAACAAAGTCAAACAGGGCTCTGCTCAAGGTGGACTTAGTTAACCATTGACTGAGGGGTAACCAAGAGATGAACTGGTTTTCCATTCAAAGGGTGGAGGGGGGTTCACAGTGGTAAAACGCAAGACGCGTGCGCAATTCCCGCCATGCCTTTACAAAACAAAATACAGACAAAAGTCGAAAGTTCCACTTAAACGGCAAAACGTAACGCCGTTTCTGAAAACTTACGCTTTTTACTTTGAGCATGTGTTCAGAATAAAGTAACTGGCATCCACAAGTTTTATCGACGCGAAATTTGGTTTATCGGGACATTTCATGTATCGTCTTCATACGAACTTCGCCCTCTGAAAGGTCTGAACTGATTCAAACTTCAAGGTTCTGAAAAACCGGAAGTGACGTTTTTTGCGTTTGACCGCTGGGAAGGAGGGGGGGGGGGACTCCCTAGCTCCCTGAGACTTAACCTCACCATAACCTCTGAGTTTCATGTAAGAGATGATGAATCATCTACAGTAATTATGTGGCTAACTGATAAATCAACAATAAAGTCCTACTTTAACAATCGAATTTCAGAAACAAAAACGTTTTCAAACTTGAGGTGGAGTAAGCCAGTGTTAAATCACTCAGATTTCCCATAAAGTGCTAGCAGGCAGGCTGAAAAACAGACTACTTCTGTTTCTAACACACCTGTACGTTTTTAACAAACAAGCAAATGTAACGCTTTTGTGCAGTTAACCCAAAGCTTTTAAGCCCAAAGGCAATTAAATGGCAATTTTTCCAGATCAGGAATTACAAACTCAATGTCCCCATGTATGATATACCATTCTAAAGCTAATGAAGAGTATTACAAACTCAATGTCCCCATGTATACTATACCATTCTAAAGCTAATGAAGAGTATGTATTCCATAAATCCTGTACAGGGGAACCTCGCGTAAGCGGACACCCGCGGGACCAAGCACACAAGTCTGCTTACAGGAGGTTGAAACACTTAAAGCATCATAGGGGTAAGGTATGTCAGACATGCCCTCTAAATTTCGTGGGCACGTTCCAGCTGAAAACTCGAGGCAATGTGGCTGTTGAAGTCTCTAAAGTGGTTGAAACAAACTCAAGAATGGTAATAATCACTAAAGCTAGACTTTTGTTTACAAGCTCAATGAGAACCCTGCATCATTCTATGCCATCCAAAGGAAACTTATTCCAGCTCATGACAGCTGGTAGATGGAGATAGCGGGAGTTTTTTTGCCACTAGTAACATTTAAAATTCAGTAAAATTCCCATAATAAGCCCTCCCACACAAAAAAATAAGCCCTCCAGAATATCCCCCCCCCCCTGGAATATAAGACTACAGGCTCATACTAAGTTTACATACCAAGAACAATAATGGCATAATATCCTCAAGTGTTTGCATTCCTACCACATTATTCCACCTACGTAAATAGCAATCTGAATACTGTATTTACATCAACCACGGGTTTATCAACAACAGGGTGCCATACAAAAACAACAAGCAATTTGCAATGTATTATACAAGTTATACAAGATAATTGTAAAGTTTGATCCTATTAGAGATCACTGTTTTTGTCATATTTGGGAGCATACATGTTATGTTACGCTACAGATAGTATCTGCAAAAAAGTTCAATTCCTCCACCTTGTACCCACAATCCTTCTGTCACAGCTTTTTCAGACACAAAATCCCTCATTTTCAGACATAAAATTCCTTCCAAATATAAGCCCAAACACTTTTGAAGCCCAAACCTCCCTCCAATAATAAACCCACCAAAAAGGCCCTTTGGACAAATATAAGCCCATGGCTTATGATCAGAATTTTATGGCAAACCAGTTAATCAGCTAAGCCGTACAATACCTTAATGAGCACATCAAAGAAGCCACAAAAGTCTGATGGAGATATGGGTGTATACTGTCGAGTGATGGTCTTGCCTTGAAATTTTCCTCTGGAAAATTAAGTTTGAGCAAAGAGATTTAAGTTAAATTTTATCATCTGAATTATCTAAACTTATTTGTCATGATATCCTATTAGCAATGAGTTGGCTATGTGTTTGTGTATGGCAAGATTGACCAAAGTAATTGTTTAGAATAACATACTCAACAATAGGATGTTATGTGATGACTAAGTGAAGAGGAGTAAAAGAAACAAAAAGAAGAAAAGTACATGTACCATTCAAATCCTATTTACATGTATACTTTTTGAAATTATGCAAGCTTTCTAACGTATGGTATATTGGACAATTATTACATGAAATCCCAGCATGCAATTAAGCCCAACTTTTTCATGTGACTTCTCAATCCCAGAATATGAGCTAATAGTCAATACAGTAGGGAGCCAATCTGAGTGTGTGCCTGCTCATACCCATACAATAATGAGCCATATTACTTAAGAAGGGAACTAATCAGATTGCAAAAAAACAAACTGCAATATGCTGTGCTGATACAAATAATGTAATAATAGTGGTCCACCCTCCTCAAAATTATGTACATGTATTTGCCTTTCTTTTTGAGACTTTAAATAAGCACCTTCTTGAATAACATGCCCCCCCCCCCACCACCCCCTTCAATCTCCCCGAGGAAGTGGTGAGGTAAATATCTACCTCTCTTCACCAGTGAGGTGAATACCGGTAATTGTTTTAGTATAAATTATACCAAACCAGTGGATAGCCAGCACCAAATAGTTCCTTTTTCCGAGAAATAAGGCAAAACTCACGCGCGAAATCCAGAAAAATGCTGGGAGGTAAATAACAAATGCTATCCTGAGTTTGAGTAGCCAATCAGAGTGCACGAAAAACACTATCCACTGCTTTGATACCGTAAACATTTGCGTATAAGCCGCACCCCAAGTTTACAAGCTCAAGCTAGGCATTTCATGAGAAGAAAGAAAACTGGTGACAACATAGATCAGTTTCATCATTCGCAGAGCAAACTGAAATGGAGGTTTTAGTGCCTTCTTCAGCTGTTCGTGGTTATCATGGTGTACAAGGATATTTGGAAGCCATCCATCGGTGAGAAACTATATACTAAAAAGAATAGTCCCTGATTATTTTCAAATTTGAGGGAAAATGAGTACATTCAAAGAATGAATTCCTGTTAACTGTAAGACTAAGTTAAATGACTTAAAAAACAGTTGGGCTTACACAATAAAAATCACCCAGAAGGACTCCAATACAAAATTATAAAAGTGGTGGTTGTGCTTATCATAAATTAACAATGTACACTGTAAGGGGTAAACATTCTTGGTTTGGAAAGTTGACCATCATTACACTGGAGTAATCTTGATGCATGTCCCTTTCATGGTGTAAAGTTAGAGAAACACAAGACAACAACTATTTTTAACTGGTACCTCTTAGGGATGAAAGCGTATTCTAACCACGCTACATGGTCAGATTCTGGTAGATCCTATTAGGGGCTCCTTTAAAGTTAAAGTTAATAGGATTTGTGGTCTCTCTGAGCTCAAAAAGATGTTGGTTCTGTGGTGTCCAAACAGTCAAACTTCACTTTTCTCAACTTTATAATTAACTGGTCATTTCTCAGCGGACCAGATTTATTTATGAATATTTACAAGTTTTGGTTACAAGTAACAGCTGAAAAGGTGTTAGTGATACCTAAACAGGTTTTCCTTATTTTTTTTTTTTTACTTTCAAACAAGCTTTAGTTACACGTACTTCATGTTCACCAGTGAAAATTGATTGGGAAGTCAAGCATGTGGCCATTTTTAATTGCTGTATGTAGATACAGTTTGCTCATCCAAATCCTGCTTGACAATGTTTTCATTTTGCATTGTCTCTAGAAAGCATTCAGTCCTCTCAATTAACCAGACTATTTTGGTCTGGATAATTGATGCTCTCCTTTAACGGAAGTTAGACTGTAAATTTGTATATGGTAAAAAAGAAACTGGAAGCCCACCTCATTATCAGATGTTGGCCAATTTGCAATCCAAGTTTTTTGTTTCCTGGAATCTTAAACCTGTACAGGCAAGAATTACCTGTAAGTCTGGTAATGGACACTAGTGAAAAGGAACGAAACTCTGAGGTGCTGACAACTTCATCATGATCTCCAAGTTGTAATTCTTTGTTAAGAGATTTCCCACTTCTTATTTTGTCACATTCCATCCTCCATTTTGACATTTCCTCTTCATAAATATCAAACACACAAGGAATGCATCCAGTGCCACAGCAGTCGCTGTCTTGCGGTTTTTCTGGAGGTTCGGGAAGACTGAAAGAAACATCTTCACTCTTGAGCTTATTAGAATTCTCCTCAGTTGTAGCCATGGCAACAGGTACACTTTTGTCATTCAGGACATTTTGAACTCACATCATCACTGCTGAACTTTTTGATTCTCAAACGATTTTTTTAATGTTATTCCTCTTCTGTTGAAAAACTGGAGCTTAAACTTATGTGATAATGAGGAAAGGGTAGCTTTAAAGAGGACTGGCAACTTGTGAGAAGTTTGTCTTCAGAGAGTCTGGTTGTGGACATAAGTTAAAACCAGAGTAACAATTGCACAAGTTGTTGTATAGAGCTGGATTACTTCGATCTTTCCACTTCTGCACACTTTAGGTAAAGGTAGAATAGAGATGTTGAGAAGCTTGAGTACAATTTAGGTGACTTCAAGATTAGATGAGTTAAATGCACGTTAAATGTTAGCTGAATTGAAGCTGTAAGTCATATATACATTTGATTCAATCAAATCGAACTCAAGGAAATTCACCCCTTTCAGCTGCAATACACGTTCCTGAAGCCTAACAGCCACGAAAGAAAAAAATAATGCCTGAATATCCTTTGATCCCTTAGTTACTATGTTGTTTTGTGGATTTCAGTAAGCTGCCCTTGTCGCACACGATTGTTGATTTAGCAGCTGCATAATGACTTGTTTCGATTCCCAGAAGCAAGGAAGTCCACCAGGAAAATCCTTCAGAACGTGAAAGCTTTGATCCTCTATCCTCCTGGTCTCGCTTCCTTTTCAACTCCGATTTTTTGGTGCTGTGATTCGCGGGTTTGTCGTTATCCATTATTTATCTTGAAGTTCATAGTACATGTATGTTGACCGCCATCTTGAACTCATCTCGATCCCAGGCTCTCGCTAGCTAAGATGCACATTACGGGACGCAAGGAAATATGGGAATGACGGAGTTTCTTTTCTCCTGGATCTGCATATTTGACCATATCGATATTTAGGCCAGCTCCTAGAACTTTCTATTTCCTTGGAAACCCAATCCCTGTACAAATGCCACGGCGGTTTGGACACGAAAGGATAAAGTGTAGATGCAAATGTCTCGATAGATGCCCTTTAGATGAGATACCTAAGTCAACAAAGGAGTAAGCGATAAGCCTTTTCAGACTGAGATGCTGTCACGTATTAAAGAGAATTGCACCTAAATTAGAAGCTTTCTGAAATAGCTACACGTACGATAAATGAATCGCTGGATCCGGACGGTCAGAATATGACAGAAACTGGATCACATGCCGTCCGATTTAGTCAAGGAGAAGGAAAAAATGCGTCACGTTCGGACAGAGCGCCAGAAGCAGAGCGGGGGTTCGGGCTTGACACCTGGACAAATCATGTGGTATACAATCGAGGAAGTGTAAACGTCTTTTTGGCGCGACTACGGTACGTTTCCCAATATGACAAAAAAAAAAATACCACGGGATAACTTATTTCACGTCGAGAAAAAAAACGCTTATCGTGTGTATGTCTTTATTAGAGAAAGCGCTGGTTTCGATAAATTCTCCAAATTCGCAAAAAAATAAGTGTCGCAAAATGTTGCCCTTTTAAAATCGCGAAATTTTTCCTCGTTGTAATAAAGCACTTTTTCACCAGGCGTAAAAACGTTGGCAGACGAATCTAATTGGTCGAATTTGTTTTGTGACAGGCCAACTTCCTCGCCTTAAGCATACATAAAATGGAAGGCCGGGGACAGAAGGGAACCAGGGAGAAAAGCAGTCGAAAGGTCCAAAGGTGTACGGGAAGTAAAGAAGGGTGGAAAGCGGGAAAATCGCTTGCAATCACTGGAAGGGCATAGCAGCTCTAGACGGGAGCCAACACGAAGGAGTGGGAATACAGAAAACGGGATACAGATTCCTTAGTCCCGCCCCCCTCCCCCCATACAAAACCTTTACCTGGTCACCTCGGGCTGTCGTCTTGGGGTGGAAACCGCTAACACTTAAAATAAGCAAAATAGAAAGAAAGAAAGAAAGAAAGAAAGAAAAATAAATAAATAAATAAATAAATAAAACCGATGAATAAATGAATGAATTAATGAATGAAAATAAACATATCTTGGAGAAAAAATACTTGGTACTTGATCATATTCAGGTGAGAAGGAGGAACTAAAGATCGAAACTAAAGAGACTTGCGTGCCGAGGCATGAAAGGTGGCATCAGTACAAGTGCAGCCAATTAAAAAATCACGAGAAAACCGCTCGAGCTAATTGTACTAAAGGGGAGGGAATTGAGATTGTCTTAAATTGTAGCTTCTTTATGTTTCATCACTTCTGGTGGCGGTCGTTTTCTTCACCCAACACATCACTAACAATATACGAAATCATTGAAAGAGTTCTTCTAAATGTTTCAGTCAGCCGAGTCTCAGCAGCCTATGTGGAATGAAAAAACACTTCCCTGAGATCTTAGTTAATCACCCATATGTTAATTGTAACAGAAAGCATTTGTTGCCAATAGAACATGTAGTAGAATAAACGGGAATAAATACTTGACAAGTTCAAAGCTACCATGGTCAAAGATCAAGTAGGACTTTTACCTTATATATTTTTTGAAGATTCACAGCAGTCCACCTACACAGCTGAGGGAGTTTTCGTGCTCTCTGCCTGTAAGCTCTTTCCGCTCTACGTTATAATCTTCTTATATGCTCCACCTCATTAAATACAACGTAATTATGGTTTCCTCTCGGAATAGTTTAGTTTGCGGTTTAATTTAATTCGTTTAACGTACAACATGTTAGCTATTTCCATTTGCCTTGGGTCATCATGTGAGCGATCTTTTTTTCTTCAGTAGTCCACTCGAAGTACAGCTTCTTTTTTAGTAAAGAAAGAATGGATGTTAATCTCTTTTTTTTCAGAATGGAAAGTAACGCTGGACAGAGGAATCTACTTAACCTTAAATAAAAGCATTTATATCCTTACCCGTCTTAAGGGCGATTTCCCCTTTTATGACTAAACGAATGTGTTTTAAAAATATTTAGAAATAACGTGAACATGACAGTCTAACCCAACACCCAGTCTATTGAAAAAGACAGCTTGGAAATTCCTGACTGAAACAGAAATGGCCCAGTCCCGTGGCCGCCATTTTGAAGAGCCCGCATTTACCACAGCTGACCGATTTGAGCGTCTCTCCGTTAATGAAGCCAAAAATAATGAAAGTACTGTGGTGTTTATTTGTTTTGCTTCAAGTAAGGGAAAAATGCTGAAATGCTAAAGGCAAATAGCAAATTCCATCTTTCGGGCAAAGGTGTAACTTTGTTTTTGTATTATGTTGAACTTTTTTTCAATACTTTTTATTGCGTGCTTAGTCTGATGAGCAAATGTGTTTTTATCTAATAGCTCACCTTGCTTTGACCAAACTTTTCTCAGTGATGTTTATTTCCGGGGGGGTACTCCCTTATATGGCCTTAACGGGGACGTGCGGCCCGATAGGGTATGGTTTTTAGAGGGTTTTGTCTTAAACGGGGTATCAATTTCATCAATTTTTGTCTTAACCAGGGTACCAGTACACGACCTTATGAAGTCTTTAGTGTACAGAAACCTCATTACAAGCCGAATTTTTACCAGTTTGCCAATGTACAGCATATTGAAATAAGCAACAGTGTCTAAGTAGTCCATTCTTGCCGTAAAGCAGGTATGATGTTGGGAGAAATGTCTTAGAAAGGATACCAAAAATCTGAATTCTGTCTTAAACAGGGTAGCAAAATCAGAGATTTGTGTCTTAAACAGGGGCAGGGTTTAAACACCCGGGCCGCACGTCCCTACCCAAGCATCTGCTGAGTGCCCCCCCGGGTGTTTATCGTATACGAACAGTTTATATTACCGCATAACCACGAAAGTATTTCATTGTTATTTCATCAGCAAATCCCTGTTTATTCATCCGTCTGGTCTCTAGATTCTAAAATTATTGCAGGATGTTTATTTTCCTTAACCGCCCTCGGTGATTAGAAACTATATTCCTGAGTAAATAAAAAGTTGCCGAAAGCGAAAAAGTGATTTTTAGCTACGTCAGACGTTTTGAAAACGGTTTCATTTCTGTTTCTCGTATCATATGAGAGGGTCAATTTAGAGGAGTTCAAATAGGCAAAGGAATCGTATTTTATTGTTTTATACATGGTATCGGAGGCACCTCTATTTTCAGCAATTAAGGTCTTTAGCGAAGTTTACTCAAGGTAGTTCGGTCTTAAGCGAAAGCTGAATTCTGTCATGTTAATGAAAATGAAGGCTGGGGGGAGGGAAGTTTACACTGCACGACAGAAAAATTAAAATTTAATCCCCCAATAAAAACAGTGTCTCTTTTTGTTTATAAAGCGATCTGGCTTTGGAGCTTGGACATGAACCAAGTGGTCAAATACATTTTAACAATTAGAAAACAGATGGTTTAAAATGGCGCTATCGATCAACAGAATTATCAGTGACTTTGAAGACATACAGATGCTTGGTTTGGAAGCTATGCTAAGCATGTCGGGGCATTCGCCGAAATATCATGCATTATCGCTTAATTTAGTTCGAAGATACCATCTGAAAATAGACGGTGTGATCATTCATCAACATCAAAACCTGCCGCTATCACTTCATAGTTGATTAGATAGGACACTTGCCTTCAGGAATCCATATGTGCCGCCTTCTCTTTAGCTCACTGTTTAGTTCATCTTTTAATTGTCACATCATGGTTTTATAGGCAACGGAGAAAGTGTGGGAATGTGTTTCAAGGCAAATACGAATGGAAATGCAACTTTCGTGGGAAGAAAGAAATCAGAGTGACATAATACTTTATCATCGACGTCACCTTTGCAATCAGCCTTCAGCTCTGCTTTGAAGGAAAAGGCAAATGGATATTAATAAATTTTTCATTGTTCATTAATCATCATTTATCATCGAACAAGTCACAAGTCCTGTGCACTACCTCACGATTTTGCGGGGGATAGTATTTTTTCTTTACAGAACTAGTCAGATCACGACAAACTGGCTTTTGACCTCTGAAGTAGAAGCTTTGCCGGAGACCCATCTCTAAAAAAATGGAAAATAAAGGGGCTGGTCGTTTATTACCTGTAAGGGGGGGGGGGGGGGATTTTTGGAAAAGTTAAAAAATTTTCAAAATGCACCCCCCTCCCCTCCCCGCCTCTTT
>Ga0126336_10000422_pt1 | contig 16856 bp, 5 predicted proteins | sample SidCmetagenome_FD_92530 | JGI IMG/M metagenome (GOLD analysis project Ga0126336, IMG submission 92530) | Coral microbial communities from El Islote,Puerto Morelos, Mexico - Siderastrea C C metagenome | ecosystem: Host-associated > Invertebrates > Cnidaria > Coral | place: El Islote,Puerto... | reverse complement strand
TTATTTATTTATTTATTTATTTATTTGTATTTCAGGTGGTGGTGGTCGTAAATGGCATTACCGGATCATGTAACAGCAACCAGTGTTCTTATGAATATTCTGCAGGACGAACTCCTCAGCTGACTTCCATATCACCCTCATCTGGTCCAGGTGGTCCCCCCGGAACTGGTACAGTCATTACTCTTGGTGGTTCTGGATTTTCCACTGTAAATGAAGACAATGTTGTCATGATTGGGGGGTCCACATGTGTCATCTTAGCCAGCGCTTCTGACAATATCACATGTCGAGCAGGTAAACGGTTTCGCATCTTTTTGTGGTTACTATCGCCAAATTATAAATTAAAGCCAACCTGCCAACCATTCGTTTCTTTCTAAAGAACCACCATATTTTTAGTAACGAAACATAAGACGATCATTCTGCTCTACATCAGACTATATCCTGAAAGTTTGCGCCATTTCAAACCATTTTCTTATCAAATGTTCTCTTGATAACTTCAGACTATTTGTGCTCGCGTGTATAACGGGAAGTGGCAAGTGTCCACCGCTCTTTGGTGGAAAGCGTCAGCTATGTAACAACAACTTTTGCTCACTTCGTGGTTAAACTTTCTTTATCCTCGATGTCGTTGACTGCATGAATTTGGAGCTTTCTCGTTAGTTCACTGCAAACAGATTGTCGGCCAACAACAGTGTAGTTTGTCTTATAAGGAAACTGCGTGCCATTTGAAGTCTTGCAGGCTCAAAGTTTTTCCTGTGAAACAAACGCACGTGTTTGGTAAAAAAAGTATGATATGGTAAAAAAAATTCATTAACGATTACTGAAGTTGAGAATTAAGCAAAATAATTATTCTACTCATGTTTGTTGTTAAGGATGTGAACATGACCAACTCGGAACTACGCGCATCGTTAATTATCATTCATCAAAACCACCCGCTTTTTTCCTTCTTCTTCTTCTTCTTCTTATTTTTTTTTTTTGTTTCATTGTCAGCTTACGGCCCTGGTGGAAGTCACGAGGTCCACCTTTCCATAAAAGGCAAAGGCTTGGCCGCTAATGATCAGCAACTCAACTTCACTTACGTCATCAGTGCGACCTCAATCATTCCATCCAGCGGAAGCACGGCTGGAGGTAGAGAAATCACCATATATGGCAGTGGCTTTGGAAACGAGAAAAGTAGCGCCGTAGTCTCGCTGGATGGCTCTCCTTGTGACATCATAAGCATCAATATGTCACATATCACGTGCACAACAAGTGCTCATGCCGCCGGAAGTGTCTCAGTGGACGTATCAATCGATGACAGCTCTACTTCCGTCCCCAATGGTTTCCTGTATGATTCGTCATTGGATATTCAAGTCACTGGTGTGAGCCCACTACAGGGAAGTGTCAGTGGTGGCGACGTAGTTACTATTTCTGGTTCCAGTTTTCTGGAAACGACGATGGTGAAAGTGGGAAACGGAGATTGCAATATACAAAGTTGGTCATCGGGGCAAGTTACTTGCGTTACACCACGTCACGCTCCGGGAAAATTTCCTATTAAAGTGGTCACGCCAGGCAAAGGTTTTGCTGTGATTCCTGACGAGTACAAAGAGTTTGAATTCACATTTGTTGTGCATTCCATCTTTCCTCCGAACGGTTCAGTCGCTGGAGGAACGCACGTGTTGTTCACAGGACGAGGGTTCAGTTGTGATGAGTCACGCACTGATATCACGGTACATGGCAAACCCTGCAAAATAAGGTCATGTAACGCTACGCACGTGACATGTGAAACAAAGGACGTATTTACGACCATTGTGGTGGATAACAGTGGATCTCATCCAGGTCAGTTTAACGCAGAACTGAATTTACATATTTACGCCTGTACACTCTCTTTTGCTGTATTATTTGTGATGTCTTACGAAAAAAATGCTTTATTAATGCCGAAACGGGTCGTATTGGCGGTTTCAAGTGGCCAATTAAACACTTGCATCGCGCACAAAAAGAAAGACGCTACCCGTGGTAGGCTAAAAGGAAAAACAAGAAAAAAGAAAGTAATGTAAAGAGTAATCTGCCAATAAGCCCTATTATGCAGTGACTGTCATTTTCAATTTAAAGTAACACTTACGCTGAAACATGAACAAACATAGGAAAATATTGCGTTCTGTGACAGCCTGAGAGACTGAGAGAAAGAATATTGTACGGAAGGTCGTGGAATGTAGTCTCAGGCTCGAAGTAAACTAAATTGAGACGTTTTTTACCTACAACAACAAAAAAATTCACAAATAAAGAGACAGCGGAGATGAAGACAATGTGGGCGCCGGTGAAGCCACACGACAAAATGGGCGTTTATTCGTGTTGTGAAAACTATTTTGAGTTGTTATAGTGTTTTAATGCACGTTTCTTTGAAATCTTTTGTGACTTGGCAATGGTAACAAGGAAGAGACGATAGAGTAAATACGATATGATGATGTGACGGACTCTTATTCGTGGTAAATTTTGTATTCTTTCCTCAGAGTTTGGTCTTGGGTACGAATGGTCACCGAAGCACGTGACTTGCCATCAAGGAGACACCGTTGAGGTAAGTTAAGCAGTATAAAACTTTACGTAACTAATTAAGTAAGTAAACAGTTTAGTAAAGTCTTCACTAAAAGGGCGTATAGTACACATAGTGTTAGTTATACAATAATACTATTTTCCTCCGTGACGGAGGAAAATGCCACAATCTTCAAAAACACTGTTGAGACACTTTTGTAACTGTGCAATTCTCTTCCACACTATTTAATGTTTTTGCTGTTAAAAGTAGACTGGTTGAGGAAGGCATTTCTTAAGTCTTGTCTTTGTTTCATGTACGTTCTCATTCAGGGAAATAGATAAATGTGCGCGCGTTTTGCGTTTGTTTTAATTCCGATTTTGTCAAAGAGTGTATTTTCATTAATTCATACAAATTTTTTGACTGCGCTTTACTGAGAGGAGGGTTGGGGGTTGAGGGGATTTTTACAGTTCAAAGGGCCTTAGGGGGTAAGGATGCTTATTTGATAGACAGAGACAGTGTTTGTAACTAAATGAACACGGTGATTGGTGTGTTCAATACTAAAGTAACAATTACAATGACGTGTACTTGCTTTTTAAACAAATACGTATATTTTTCTGTTTCGTAGTGGCGATGGGCTGGTCAAGAATTTTCTGATGTGATCTACAATGTCCACCAAACCATTGATTCTTCCTCGCAAAACTACGATGGGTCTGGGTTTCGCAGCGGTAGCAGCAAATCTGGCAGTTTCAAACACAGGTACGGTAATAAAGATAAACCCTAAATATAATTGATGCCAATTGAGTCTTGTTTGTCGGGCGACAGTCAGAGCCTCTCAGTGGACCTTTACATGAGTGTTGCTAACCGCGAGATAACGAATTGACATTGAAGCGGGATAGGCTATATTTTGATGATGGGATGCTAGACTACGAGTATTACCTCTCTCTGGCCAGGAATAGTCCAACGAGGAAAGCCTGCAAACGTGCAGCTGCTGGAAACTTGCCGCGCGTGTAGTGTTCGAGCTAGCTCACGTATTATTAGTTTTTATAAGTAACTGCTCTTCAAACTTCTCCTAGGTTTCTAGAGCCAGGTGTGTATTACTACGCCGGCAGTGGATCTGTTATCATGAAAGGTGTAGTCAAGGTGCTTCCATTTAGAACACAGACTGGACCAATCAGCTTCAAAATTGATGGTGAGACACACACGATTCATTTCCATTCCCTTTCAGTTACCATCCACCTGTTAACGATCAAAACGGTCGAAAACGCAACTTTGTAGTGACATGTCCAATGCTGTAACGTCATCTCACTCCATTTTCGTTTGTTGACATGTGAACGGAGCGCCAAATCTCATATTAATAAATCTGTTTTTACCCCTTTTGCTGTCCACACGTGAACGATGAAATTTCTGCTTTAAAAATCTTCATTTTGGATGGCTTTTTTAATCTCTGTTTTCGTAGCATTTTAATTTTGATCGTTTTTGTTCATATACGTGTAGACGAGAGGCCTAACCGTGTAAAAGGTTCCGTTTTCAAGTAAAAACAGTTGCAAACGAATCGGTGAGGACTGGGCCTGAAATCTTGTCTTCAGTGGCTTACACGCATTTTCTCGCGCTCATTGTCCACTGGTGCGAATATCTGAATACAAATCTTGATTGCTTCATTGCATCTATTTTGGTTGGTCGAATGTATTGTTACTTTTGCCTGTATTTGGAGGAAAAATTCCATTTCTGACAACCGAGTGACGAAGGGACCAACTAGAAAGAAATCAACATCCTGACTGCAGGGTAGAGTGGCTCGGGTATTGTAGTTGTCATAGGACGTTTCGTGAAAATTTCAGAGTGAGCGGGAAATATTTGTCATTCTACGTCGGTCAGTCTTTCCTGTTCACTGCCTTTTTCAGTTTAGTGATTGTTTTTTGAATGACTGGTCATGGTAACTGTACCCCTTCCCTAGCCACTGCTTTCTATGGGAAATAGGTTTCCACGTTTGAAGACTAGATTTCCATGCTTATCTTGTTCACATCCTGTGCGTGATTATCCTTGCAGAGTACCTAGTTTAGTTTAACGTTCTATCAGATCTCATTTTTATCATATTACCTCCCCGCCCCCCAGGGAAGGGGGCACTTGACCAATGTTTTGGCATAGGGATGCCGCTACAGGGGTGCTGCTGAGGGTTTGAAACCCTGACCTGTTTAGGACAAAAAAGAAAGCTCTAAAATACCTATCCTGTGTAGGACAACACCCTACATTTTAGGTCCCTGTTCTTTTACACAATTTAAAGTGTTTCAAAGACCAGCAAACGTCCCCAATCTAGGATTGCTGAATACTGTATATGCCATATTTAACGGCAACAATCGTCCTGACCATACCCTGTTTAGGACAGACTCGCATAATAATTATATACCCTGTTTAAGCCAGAGGCCAAAACCATACCCTGTCCAGCGTCATGTTCCCGTATAAGCCATAAAAGGGAGTACCGCTGGGGCACATCATTGACCACTGCTGGCTGACTCGTCCTGAATAAGCTATTTCACATCGAGTGTCTTGTGGTAGTGGAGTCAGAATTCGAAATTTCTAACGTCTACACTATTTTGCTTTTGTTTAGGGTATGAAGCACTTTACAATCTTACTTCGATTCAACGCGCCTCTCCAGCTTGCGAGTCCGGAAGAATTGATGCTGTTCCCGGGTGCAATTTTTCTTCGGCTGCTGAGGATCCAGGCCTCAGCTTTACCTACTCTTCATGTAGCACGCCTAAAGTGTCCTCCGTTTCACCTGCTCAAGCCACAAGCAACACTGATATTACGATTCATGGGAATGGCTTTAGTGATGAGTCATGTCATAACAAAGTGACTTTTAATGGGCATGTCTGCCAGGTTACCTCTTCCACAGAGACAACGATCACTTGCCAGCTTAGCACAGTGGAATCTCCGCCCGCCGGCGAACCGCTTGATGTAGCGGTGAAAGTACTTAATCGTGGCTTAGCCGTTGTTAACGCAGGGCCGGGTCAAACGACTCAGTTTGTGTTGAAGCCAAGGATCACAGCGGTGTCGCCAAGTTCTGGTTCCCAAGCGGGTGGCACTCGACTCACAATAACAGGCAACGGATTTAGCGAGACCAATGATAATAATGCCGTACGCATTGGCGATACCACATGTGACGTCATCAGCTCGACATTCACCAGCGTAGTGTGTACTACACGAACTTCCAACATCGACCAGCCTCAACACGTCAATGTAACAGTAGGTGTCAGTGGCAGCGAGTGCGTTGCCGCTGACAGTTCAGACTGTCAATTTTCGTTCGCCCTCGACAGGACTCCCGAAGTGAGCACAATGACCCCAAGCACCATAACCAGTCCTAACACAGAATTCCGGTTCATGATATCACGTCTTCCTTCTGAAATATCAGACGTGACGGTGAAAGTGGGTAACGCAATCTGCAATGTGACAACAATTGATTCGTTGCTACTCAAGTGTGAGATTCAAGGAGCGGTGGCGGGGAGTCACCAAGCAGTGATCCACGTGTCGGGAAAAGGAAACGCCAAGTTTGATAGTGGTATATCTGACATTGTTACCAGTGAACCTCAAGTGACTTCCGTGTCGCCTTCTCGGAGCAGCGTGAATGGAGGCTTAACTGTGACTATCCAGGGAAATGGGTTTGATCCAACACCAGGGAAAACTAGCGTGACCATCGCAAACGCACCATGTGAGATAGTCAGTGTGACACATGGAGAAATCAAGTGCGTGACACCGCCACACTCTGCCAGTAACTCTGTAACGTTACAAGTCTCGGTTAGTTCCAGTTCTGTTGTATCTTTACGCCGACGCAGAAATGTGGGGAATTCGTTTCCAGCGACCTCTATCGCTTATACTACCGACGCGACACCTCAATTGACTTCGATCTCACCTCAAACAGGAAAAGGCGGTGACACATTGACCATCTCCGGAAGTCGTTTGGACCCTTTGCCTTCGCACGGCGAGGTCGTAGTCCACACTGGAGACGTGCCATGCTCAGTATCCAGCTCATCCGACAGTAGTATTGTTTGTACGCTGGCTGCACATGCTGCTGGCTCAAACAGTGTTAGCGTGTTTGTGCCAGGCAAAGGAAGAGCTACTTCAGGACTTTCCTTTGAGTATAGCTTGAGTATCGCTAATGTGAGTCCCAATGAGAGTGGCTTTGGGGGTGGGCGTGTTCTCCTATTGCAAGGACATGGGTTTGACAACTCCGCTGTGATCACGATTTGCGGCAATGAATGCACCCTAAAATCCGACCACGCAACAACAACAACACAAATATCCTGCGAAGCACCGGTGCATCCCAATCATGCGGCAGGAGTCGATCAACCATGTGACGTAGTAATAACCCTGAATGGCCTAACCTCTACACTTGGAGGGGGTTTTACTTACAAAACCGCAATGACCTCTCAAATAACCTCTGTCACGCCACCCCGAGGAGGGACGGGTGGGGGAACAACACTCACCATCCGTGGTACGGGATTCAGTAACACCCAAAATGATAATGTGGTCACCATAGACGGTACACCCTGCACTGTCACCTCTGCTACTACAACACAAATTGTTTGCACGACTGGAAATCACAGCAGGACCATTGAAACTAAAGTTAGAGTGGACGTAGGATCCAATGGGAAGGCTCTGGATGTTCACGGATATTTCTTTTATGTGGACGTGTGGTCGTCGTATTACACGTGGGGCAATAGACCCCCTCCTGCTGCAGGTCAGATTTTTTATTGTTCTTGATTATTATTATTATTATCATTATTATTATTATTATTATTATTATTATTATCATCATCATCATCATCATCATCATCATCCTTATTATTATAAATTACAGTCAAAACAGCCCAAACGTTTTTGTTTTGAGCAAAAAGTGAAGTTTCTTCAAGGAGTTTGGTTTGTAGAGTCTTATGTTTATGGTTACGAGATACTGTCTATAGAAATTATGGTGTTCCGTCGGTAGGGTAAAACCCTTGAAATTGATATCAGCTCAGTTGATACACTGTATATATGTATGGTTAATTCCCCACCTTAAGATGCCACCTTATTCGCATCTTTAGAGGAGCAACATTTTATGTCACTAAATCAGTTCGCGAATTTGGAGAATTTGTCAAACCTTTGTTCTAAAAGATAAATAAATAGGCGAATTTCTTTCCGTAGTAGGGAAGTCAGATCATCTCAAGTACGATCCCCCCCAAAACCTTCCTTGAGGTTATGTACTTACTTTAAGCTGTTTTGTTAGGGTATAGATTTTTCACCATTTTGGTTTAGATAGGGTACAGTTTTTGACCCTCTTGATAAGAAATAGGTATGTTTTGCCTAATGCTATTTTGGTATCAAAAAAGGGGCTTTTTTAAGAACAAGATCTGAAACCGGACTTAAAAATTGCAATTGCTTTTGTCTTTAATAATTCGGGGCTCAACAATTTTCGAGGGGTGCCTTTCCGGTGCTCAAAAAATTCCGAGGTTTTCTTTCACGGGTGAATCAAGTGCTTTTATTTTCCCACCTTTCATTTAGTTTAATTATAACCCTACCGTAAACGGACTTTTACACTTGTTGTCATTCTTGTCTTTCTCCTCAAATTATCAGCGCGAAATCTGATTACCCCTTTCGATTTTTGTTATCCACAGGCGACCTCGCCGTTATAAAGAAAGGTCAAACAATTTTACTTGATCAAGATACCCCCGTGCTCAAACTGCTTCTCATCCAGGGAGGGAAGCTCATTTTTGACATGGAGAAGCCTTCTCTTCACTTGCAAACAGAGAACATACTTATTACCGATAAAGGAGTGCTTCAAGTAGGAACAGAAGACAACCCGTTCCCAGGAACTGCTACCATCACTTTGCATGGTCATGTGCGATCTCGAGAGATTCCAGTTTTTGGCACCAAAACACTTGCTCTTCGTGAAGGAACACTCGATCTTCACGGTCTTCACGTGCCGATCACGTGGACACATTTGAGTTCTACAGCAGATGTCGGCGCCACTGAGCTTCACCTCATGAAAGCAGTTACGTGGAAACCAGGTGATCAGATCATTCTGGCGCCAACTGGAAAATCTCAGCGCGAGTTCGAGGAGCTTACCATAACTGCCGTTCTCAACGGTAACAAAACACTTCAAATTACGCCAGCCCTGAAGTACAAGCACATCTCAATTGTTCAGTTTTTTGACGAAGTTCATCGGGTGGAAACGCGCGCAGAGGTCGGTTTGCTCACGCGGAACGTGCGAGTGCGAGGTTCTGTACATTCCGAGTGGACAGAAAAAATTGAGGCTTGTCCTCAAGAATTCGAACCAGGACAGTTCCAGACTCAAACGTGCTTTCAAGGGAAGTTTGGCGAGGAGGTTGGAGGCGATGAATTTGGTGTCCAGATAATGATCCATGCGGCTGTGAAAAGTAGAAATTTGGTTTTAGCCAGGTTTAGCCACGTGGAGATTTCACACGCGGGGCAAGCATTCCGCCTTGGCCGTTATCCAATCCATTTCCATCTCAGTGGTGACGTCACAGGATCGTATGTCCGTGGTTGCGCAATTCATCACAGCTTCAACCGAGCCATCACCATGCATGGCATACATAACCTTCATGTAAGCCGCAATGTCGTGTTCAACGTCCGCGGCAACGCTTTCTTTATGGAGGACGGCATAGAAACGGGAAACGTGGTGGAGTACAACCTCGGAATATTTGTCATCGCTTCTTCTTCCGCGTTAAATGTTGATATAACTCCAGCCACCTACTGGGTGACTAACGCAAACAACACCGTGCGACATAATGCTGCAGCCGGGGGCAGCCATTTTGGTTTTTGGTACCAAATGTTTGAACACCCGGATGGGCCTTCCTTTACCCCTGACTACTGCCCCAGGAATGTCTTCATGCTTGAATTCTTTAACAACTCCGCGCATTCTTTTGGCCGCTATGGATTGTGGGTATTTCCGACTTATCATCCTTTGCGTGGAGGGCGATGCAACTCCGTTATTGCTGATCCTGCGGTATTTGGTCGTTTCCTTGCCTATAACAATATGCGCGGAGCGGAGGCTGTCCAGGTTGGAGCAGTTCAAATGCACGACTTTAAAATGCTGGACAATGATATTGCTGGTATAGAGTACGTTTTTACCAATCAAAAAGACGTACCCAGGGGGGGACCCAGGATTGTAAATGCACTCATTGTTGGCCACAGTGAAGCTAGTAAAGGACTGGAACTAAAAGTAAGTAGCAACAGGCATTGTACAGAGACCGGCATCAGACTCCCACAATTCTCCAAACTAGTTGTGGAAAATGTCACCTTTGTGAACTTCAACCTGTCAGAATGTACCTGCTACAGGGCCTGCGCGCAGTGTTTGGAGTTTAAAAAGAAAGGCGGCTGGACTACTTACACGTTAAAGAATCGATTTGTTAACTCTCCCCGCCGAACTGCCTTACAGTGGAGTCACGAAGCGGTCATTGTTGATCTGGATGGAAGCCTTACTGGTTACGTGAATGGAAGCATAGTGCCGAGTAATGCAAACCTACCTCCCCAGCACTGCACTGCTTCAGCCCAAGACAGTTATGGTAATCATAATGGGAGTGTCTGCGATTCCACTATTAAGTTTAGAAGATTTGCTTTTAATAATGCCGCGCCGGCTTCTCTACATGGTAAAAATGTTCTCCTGACCAACGCTTACGGAACAGATGCTGTGCCATTCTGTGTCAAATGCGCCACACACCCTCAAGGCTGGATGTTGACGTTAATCCAAGGGGAGAATTACAACATGACATTTGAAGACGCCACACAGATCACTAACATCACCTACACGGGACTGTTCTATGACCTAGAGGAGGAGGATCATGTTTGGATAAACCACCCGCTTACACAGACACCGGATCATTTTACCACCACCGGTGATTATCAAAACATGACTGATGTTGTCCCATCCGCAGACACCCAGCATGGCAGCTGGAGTTTTGAGAACGAGACAAAAATGTTCACGTACATAGTGTCCGGCAGAAACGGACAGCCCACAATAAACAACAATATTGAACCACGCGCAGTCCAGTTACTCGTTTACCGCTGCTTCTACAAAAAATGCATTACCCCTGTCCCGCCTCCACCCCCGAAAGGCAGACCGGCAAACTTCCTGCGTTGGTCGAAAATTGATGACTGGGCAGGGACTGAGCCTATGTATGGCGGTTATGGGCGAAGGTTACCTAAAAACGGAAGTGACGTCAAAATACAGAAAGATTGGTACATGCTGGCGGATATAGTAGAACTGCCGTATTTGAATAAGCTGCTAGTAGAAGGGACACTGGAGATCGAGGATCACGGACCAGGAAAAGGCGTGGTTATCAATGCTTCCGTCGTGTTCATCACGGGAGGTCTGATCGTAGGATGGCCCGACAAGCCGTATCTGTCGAATTTATTAATAAGTCTTCAAGGCGACGTGTACAGTGAAGAGTATGAGCCCACGAGAGGTGTCAATGTTGGAAGCAAGGCGATCGCTGTGTTTGGATTCTTATGGCTCCATGGCAAACCAAAGGCTGTCTCTTGGACAAAATTATCAGAAACCGCGGAAGCCGGGGATCGTTTTTTGATACTTGCTGAACCAGTGGACTGGACTGTTAGTGATGAGATTGTCATCACTTCAACTACTGTTGAGCCACAACAGACCGAAAAGTTCTTTATAACAGCCATTTCACAAGACAAAAGAAATTTGACGCTGAACGCTCCCCTTCAGTACAAGCATATAGCAGAATCGCACACTGCTGGGAACTGGACATACACTTTAGCAACGGAAGTAGGACTGCTGACCAGAAATATCGTGTTAGAAGGCGCCAACAACCCTTCTGGAGCCTGGAGCCAGTCGTTTGGAGGCCGTGTTCTAGTCGTGGGCAGTGCAAGGATTGAGTACGTGGAGTTCAAGCGTTGTGGACAAGAGGGTTGGATTGATGACTTTGACCCCAGGTACGATACAGTAAAACCGGTATCTAATTTCCCCTTGCAAGATCAAATTACGAATTTGATCACCACAGATAAACAACCAACTTGTACCATATGGATTAATTGAGGCGGTCGAGGATAATATGCTTGCACGTCTATTTGTAAGCCGTACGCCGCCATATGTGTTGGGGTAAAATTATACATCAAATGTGTCACTTTCCTGTTGACAAGCTGTCCGTGATATTCCATATGTTTTCTTGTTGTCGTGAAATGTCATTTTATAGGTGAGTGGGGACTCATAGTGTGATTATACCTTAGTATTCTAAATCTACCTATGATAATGCTTTGATGTTTCCAATTTCAGATTCTCCTTAGCTTTTGTAAACTCTGGAGACGTTGAAGGTAACACATCATATGTACGTTGTAATGCATTCCATGATGGTTTCAATACCGGTATCGGCGTCTTTGGTACAAACAACCTAACAGTCGAGGACAATGTTGTCCACCACACCGTCGGACCTTCAATTCAAGTCGCTGGAAGGTTCAACCGCCTTTTGCGCAACCTGGCAGTGTATTCCATTTCTATTCACACGTACAATGGCAGAAGAGAAATGTCCAACGTTCATTGGCCGGGGGCCATTGAAGTACACAAGGCCACGGACGTGACTTTGATAAACAACACTGTAGCTGGAAGCGAACGGTTTGGGTTTAAGATCGATGGCGTCAGATGCACTTCTCATTACTCTCCGGAGAATTCTGCTTCCGCCGGAAATGAAGTGCACGGTGCCTGGCATGGAATCCATTTGCACTACGTAGAAGGAATTCCCGGATGTTCCATGATAGCTGGCTACTTAACCTGGAGGAATCTCGACTACGGCGTCTTTATCTTTCCTGAGCCCAGCGTCATTGTAGACAACCTTATTTCGGTAGATAACACAGTGGGTTTGTTACCTTATGTATGGGGCCCTCCGGCACTATCACACAACACTGCTAACAAATTTTTCACCTTGAGAAACAGTCTGATTGTAGGCACGAGTCCTAACTACGACTGCGCAGATGACAACATCGTACCATATGCTAGAGTACCATTCGCCAACAGCATTGGAGCAAAGAAGGCCCCAGGAGGTAAGACGTGATGACGCTTTTCTCCCCTTGTAATTAACAAACAGATTCCACGTTGCCGTGCGTCTGTTCAGTGATAGATCACAGGTGACGTCAAAATGTGGTAAGAACAAAAGCAGTGGCACACGAGGCGATAGCCGAGTGTGTCACTGATGTTCTTACCACATTTGGACGTCTTCTGTGATCTGCTACTGAACAGACGCACAGCAACATAGAATCTGAATTTGTTTTATATAATATTAAGAAAAAAGTTTTTAATGATGACGTAATCTATGCATCTGTCTTCTAATAGATCATAAGTAAGAACCAATCAAAATGTATGCATAATTGAGCTTATTATATAAAAACATCAGTAATAGGTTAAAGTTAAATTTCGACCACTTTGTAGGGGATAATAAACGGATAAAATGGACTGCTCTACAACTTTCGTCCACAGGTTCGGATAAAATCTAGAGATAATAGCGTTACCAAGATTGTGAATCCAACAATAAAGATTTTTTTTCCTTTCACCAGGTGGTAAAATTGGAATCACCATCACGCACTTTGCTTCAAATAAGGCAAATGGTCCGATAATGGCATGGGAAAGCCCGCATAGCTACCCCGCGATTAATGGCTACACTCTCTACGATGAGGTAACTTTTTCTGGGTTCCAAAACAAATGTGGCAAGAGGCATCGAGCAATAATGACCAATACGTGGGTGGGAGACATCATGCACCCGCTTGACGTACGAGGTTTGTTTTGGACGACTGATTTTTTTCCCTTTTTTAATATCTTAAAAAGTGTGAATTTCGGTTTCCAAAAATAGAGAATTTAACAGCACCAGGGGTCTGGCCACACTTGAGGATTTCAACCACACACTCGTAGCAAGTTAGAGCCAGCTTGTACGGCATAATAAATGCCAACACAGGGAAGCACTGTTTAAAAGCTTTCATTTGAATGTCAGACTTTAGATTTTCATTCACAGATTCAAACGTTAGAACCACCCTATACAACAGATACGACCCAAGTAAGAGAACAACTCAACAGCTTTCATTTGAATGGTCACACGTTAGGACTTCTTTCTATATGTTTTTCTCTTCCTGTGTGTTACTAGACACTCATTTTCCGTCCAAAGAACAGTTCGTTTCATTATAGGTCCAGTTAGTCAAGTAACAATTTTGGATCAAGTTCCGATTATATATCCAGACGAACTGACGGTAAGCCTGAGAAAACAGCCGACGTTTCACGAGGACGCCACTTGAGCCCTCGCAATACGACGTCTGAGTAACGAGCGCAGAAATTCCATATTGATGACATGTCACTACCCAGATCTTGGTAGTGTTTCTGATTTGTTGAAAGCAAATTCCAACCAATCAGAAGCACTACCAAGATATGGGTAGAGACACGTCATCAGTATGGAATTTCTCCGTTCGTTACTCAGACGTCGTATTGCGAGGGCTCAAGTGGCGACCTCGTGAAACGTCGGCTGTTTTCTCAGGCTAAACTGATGGATGCATAATCCGTCTTGCGTCAGTGCTAAACGAGTCACAAGCCGCATAACCGTCTGAACCCACTGTGCTTACCCAAGTTCATCCAGACGTGTTATGCGAAAGGCTAGTATGAATAACGAGCGATAAACAACGATAAATAACGAGCAAGGCGCATAGCGCTGAGATGGTTATAAGGGTGTCATGGCGATAGCCTTTTCCAGGCTCCGAGATAGTGGGAAAAACGCGATTTGAGTAAGCGAGTGCGAAAAACGCCCCCTATTCTCCAGATCCCGCACTTCTTATTTTCGCGTTCCTCTCTAATTTTCGTGACGTCCTTACTATCTGAGAGCCTAGAACAGGCTACATTGGCGTCATATCCAACAAGTACGAGTGTAATGATGTTTTATTTAAGTCTCAACTTTAACAGTCGTTGCAGAATCTTAACATTTTTCCGGACAAACCGTTTGCTTCGCGGCGAAAATTTTTTAAAGTCGCGGCACTTGACGGGGCATCCAATTGCCTTAGAAGGCCAAAAAGCAGGGTATTTAGTAAATAGACCCTTCCGGCGGCTGGCATATGGAAGGATAATGCTCGAGGCAGAAGGATTGGCCGAAAAATGAACAGTTGGCCGAGAAGCGAAGCTTCGAGGTAAGGCAACTGCGAAATTTTGAGGACAATCTTTCAGCCAAGGGCATTATCCTCCAATATACCAGCAAGCCAGAAAGGGGTTTATTTATTTTATAACCCTCCGATTAATTTCCTCAACACGCTTTATTGTGGTAAAGAGAAAACTGACAGCGAGGGTGACACAGCACATTTGCAGCTAAACAAATCCAATTTGGTTACGTTACTCGATCTTATTACACTCTTGTTAGACCAGAAAAGTTAAAACCTGAAAAAGGGACTTACTTTCTTGTTTCTAATTTCTCTCGACAATTAAATCGAACGACGGATACCAAATCGGTGCCGATTTTGCACCACGTGATGTGTTTCATCCAATGAGTGCGCGCGAAAATTAATCGGAGGGTTATAATGGCTGATAAACTGCATGCAGTGAACCAATGAGCAATCCACAAATTCCATAACCGAGATTGAATAATTTTTCAAATTATTTTTTTTTTTTCCTGTTTAGGCCTGCGTTACGATTCTGTTGACGAAATATCAAAACTGTGGTTTGACGTATCGAATACTCAGTGGATTAATCCGTCCGATTGCGTAGACATGGATTGCGACGCCAGGAGACAGCTTCTCATCCGGGACCTTGACGGCTCTCTCACAGGCTCCGTAGGGGGAACAGTCATCTCCAAAGCTGAGCATGAGTGGGATGGAAACAAACGGTTTGGACTGGGTAAGATTCATTAATATAATACAATTGAGAGCAAAGTTGTAATTGCAACAACCAGTTTCGTAGATTTTACGTTATAACAGGCTTGACATCGTTAGCTTTCTTCACGACTTTCTTTCAGCGTTGTGGAGAAGAATGGCCAAAATGCTTTCGTTGTTTCTCCGTGTTTCGTATCTCTGACGCAACAATTAAGGCAGGAGTTTGAAATAAATTGTTCTCAACGGAACAATTTACAGAGCTTATTAGACGAAAATCACCAATCTTTACAGGTTTTTATATCAACTCAAACGATCTTTGGTTTTTGAATCCTTTTTTTTCCCTTCAAAACGAGTTTCGCTTTACAAGTTGTATAACAATGATTCACTTCGAACTTCGTTCAGTAAAACTCGGTCGCACGTCGTTTCCTCAATTCTCTTTTTGATTCCTAGAAAAAACAAATGTAAGACAATCGAGTGTGTTCTTTTGTTTACCCTAATGCTGTCCTTATGTCATATTATTCTTATGTCGTTTGTGTACACCCGCCCCTAAAGGATTTTTGCACAGCACTGTCCAACTTGTTAAATGTAACGTTTTGATACTACAGGGGATTACCGCATTCCCAAGCCAGCTTTGACCGCCGTCGACGGAACCCGGCTCAGCATATCAGAGGTCGCTCCTAACAAAGGAATTGTTCGTGGCACACGTGACCTCAGCACGTGCTCGTGGTATGGTGACTGGAATGCGTACAAGTGCAGCTCACGTGAATACCGCATGTTAGTTATTGAGAGTTTAGATGCTGACACTGAGACGAGGCGACTCTCCCCGGTGGCGCTGATTGGAAACGGTTAGGGGAACCTTTTTTAATAATTTAATAACCTTTGTAAGACTACCTTGTAAGCGGGGAATAGAACCTGTTGCCGGATGCGGGGTTTCGGAATTATTCTGGAAGTATGGTGAAAAATTCCTTTTCGGTCCGCAAAAATACTTCCCTCAAAATTTCCTTACATTAATAATTATATCAAAAGCTTCAAAACAATGTTAACCTGGCTACCGTTAAGTTCGGTAAAAATAAAAAAAGAGTTGTTACAGTTAAGTCACAGGTTCAGTTGCAGTTGTTGTTTCCTCGATACGTAAGCGAAACCGGTCAAATTTTTAATCGCACTTATAAGTCCTCTCTTGAAAGTATTCCTCTTTCTAAATTGCAAGAATTTATCAAACCCAAAAATCATCAATTCGCAAATCGCCAACACAACTTTCAGAGGAGTTAACAATCTTCTTTCTTTGCAACAGGTTACGTGAATTTACTAAACGGTCCCCAGGACCACGGCTGGTGCCTGGGTTACACCTGTCAGGAGCGAATCTCCACATTTTATGGAATTGTCGCCACCGGAACAAATTATTCTCTGTATTTCACATCCAACGAACCACAAAAACTGAGGCTGCACTTGTTGAACAGTGGTGCCACTGACGTCATCAGAGTTGGATTGTTTTACCAAAGACCTCAGAGACAAGATGTGT
>Ga0126336_10000421_pt1 | contig 16870 bp, 11 predicted proteins | sample SidCmetagenome_FD_92530 | JGI IMG/M metagenome (GOLD analysis project Ga0126336, IMG submission 92530) | Coral microbial communities from El Islote,Puerto Morelos, Mexico - Siderastrea C C metagenome | ecosystem: Host-associated > Invertebrates > Cnidaria > Coral | place: El Islote,Puerto... | reverse complement strand
GTATGGATAAGCGTTTGCAATCCATACTGTTCATTACCATTCGCTCAAACAGTGATACCTCCAGGTTGTACTTTTGGGCTAACTCATAAACCGTTGCTTTTGGGCGGAGTTGTTTATGGTCTCCGATGAGGATTGTGTGCTTTGTGTTGTGCGAAAGAGAAGTAATAATGTGGGCTTCCAGTACCTCGGCAGCCCCTTCGATGACAACGATTTTGGGAGCCACCCTCTGAAGCACTGAGTGGTATTTAGCTGCACCGCTGGTTGTCATCCCAACAACAGTAGCCCGACGTATGACTTGTTCCTCTTCTTTAGATGTGACTGCCCGTAGCTCTTCACAAAGCTGTTCATATTCCTGTTCAGCTCTGTGAATCTCCACTCTATAGCGTTCACGATAGCTCTCGATCCAGAAGAGGTACAAGCGCAGGCGATCCGATTGCGATAAACTCCAGATGTTTTCAACGCCTATAACCTCATCAGTGGTCATCATTTCTGCCTTTCTCAGTGCTTCTTCCAAAGAGGAGATATCTCCAGTGATTTTGATTGGAATATTTTTATTCTTATTTTTGTTTTCCTTCTTCCTCTTCTTTGAGGACTTTGTTTTGTCCCTTTCGTCTTCGTTTCCAGTTACCATTTCTGAGCCACCTTTGCTTTCCTCTTTATAATTTTCGCCTTCCTCTTTCTGCCAGAAAAATGCATTGCCTTTCTTCTTGCGAGTCACAGTTGTCCAGCCTTCATCGTTTCCCTCGTTTATTCCCGGATGGTCTTGTCCTTGACTGATTAAGTCATCTGTTTGTTGTGATATCGGCAGTAGCAGATCTTCATCACCTTGTATGCATCTTTGATATTGTATCAAATCAGCTTCCCTTTCTACTGCGATGGTCTCTTCATCAGCTTCCCCACCGAGTTCTTTCTCCATTTGAGGGCTCTGAGTTCCTTTAGTGATATCCAAAGGTCGAGAATCCAATTCGTTTTCTTCGTCTGGCCTGTCTCTGTAAGCATGTGGGGATGACGGATTCCCCAGTGAGCTGCCGCTTTCTTGAGCTGACAAGCTTCCTGGTAATGTGCAGTGATGAGAGATGTCGTTCGACTGTTGCTGCTGCAAGTCTTCCTTCGGCTCAAGACGTATTTTTGTTGTCTCATTCGTTACCTCCAACGTCGTGGAAGGATCTCGTGTTGCAAATTTTAGTTGTTTGTGTGTGTTGTTTTCATCAGCATCCTGTGGTGCCCTTGCCAATGTGGCCTCATACGATGCACCTACATCTTCCAGGATTGATCCATCTAGACTTCTTTTAGTTTGAACTTCTGTTTTTGTCTTCGTAGTTTGGTTACAAGAGCCCAACAGCTGGTTGTCGCACAGCCACAACTTGAAGGTGTTACTTGGGGTTCGACACTCACTTGCCACGTTAGGTGGGAACGTGGTATTGTACAGCTGGTCTGCATGTGCGGAATGTAGCAACTCTTCCAAATCGTTGAACTCCAAGAGCTGTTTGTCTGCCTTTGCAAGATACAACTTCCAGGTTTGCATTTCTCTGTCATTTTCTTTCATCTTTTTGTTGACTTCATCGCGTTTTTCATATAACCTGTATCGGTAAGTAAACTTCTTCAGGTTGCAGGGTTCTAGTTTCTCGCTTTTGCTTCTTCCACCAACACGTATAATTTGTCGACTAGGTAGAAATTCCAACACCTTTTCCAAAAACTGATCCAGCGCGTGGTTTGTGTAGCAGACCATCAGCATCGGTGAGGTGTGCTGAGGATCCCAAGCCGTTCGGTTCTCAAGTAAGCATCTTACAATTTTGGCTCCAACGTAGGTCTTTCCTGTTCCTGGAGGACCTTGGATAACAGAGAATTCAGTTGTGATTGCAGTTCTTAAGGCCTCAAGCTGGGAGCTGTTCAGAGGAAGCGCCTTAACTGAGGGCCAAGCTCCAGGCTGCAGAACAGATACTGCTTTGGCGTTTGCAACTGACTGACTCAGCATCATCGCGTCTTAGATATTCTGGGGGATCGACGTCTGCACTGCACTCAACCAGATATTTTTTGAAAGGCAAAGTTGTTTCATCCAGTTCCTTGAGCCCTTTAAGAACGTAGCGATAGGCCTCAAAGTAGGCGGGCGACTCAACCATTTGGTAAACGCAATTACGACTTTCGATTCCTAAAACATCTTGCTCTTCGAGGAAACGAACTCCGATTCGTCCTTCCTTCAGCAGCTCGGGGTCTCGATTAGAAACCGTGGCGAAAAGCATCGTCTTGAAATTGTCGTTTGAAAGACAAAGTAATGAACCATATATCAGTCGTTTTGAATAGGCCCATCGCCTGGTGTCCAATCCGGTAACATCGATTTGTACTTGATGAGTTATTCCAGACCACGTGAATTCCTTGCTGGGTGAGATTTGTACGCTGCGGTAATTCTTCATCAACTTTTTGCGCTGTTGTCGTGGTACGTTTTGAACAATTTCGTGTATACCTTCCCTTAATGGCTCAAGAAAGTCCTCTCGTAGCAGCCTGAATTGCACGTCAAGATAGTGCTCTGCATTCTCATATTTTCCTTTCGTAATGTTCTTACGTAAAAAAGGCCGCTCTTGAGTTGTGATTTCTTTGTTCGTGGGACAAATCGGCATGTCTCTAAAATCATTTGGCGGCTTTTCACCTACCCTGTTGGTGTAACGTTTGCCTTGCTTCTTTCTTTCGCCTCTGATTATGTCATCTCTGGCTTGCTTAAAAGCATCTAACTCCTTTTGAAGCTCCTCTTTTCTTTCAAGGTTCGACTGATCCAGGGCAATTTTCAACTGATTGTAAGGCAGGTCAACGTATGAACTAGGCAGGTGCGTCAAGTACTTCATGAATACTGTGATGAGACATTGGATGAACTTTTGTCTTACCTCGGGGTCGTTCAAGGTCATTGACGCTTGAACACGATCAAGTAAACTTGGAATTTTGACGCTCAAAAACGCGGAGCCCTTAAGTGCAGCTAGAATCTTGTTTGTGTTCTCGCCCGGTGGAGCCCTGCATGCAACAGCCAACGTACAAGTTAAGTCAAGGATGAACTCATCGCTGTTGTGTTGTTCCTCTTGTGATCGAAGTAAGAACTTCAGCTGAGCCATTCTCTCATTTAGCTGGTGGACCACCTCTGTAGTATCCTTTTCTTTTAAAGTTTTGATGGCGAGTGTGGTACTTTTTCTCGGGAGCAATCCACGAGGAAAAGGCCGTGTATTTTGTTGTGTCGATAAAGTGGGATGTCCAGTCACTGGATTAGGCCTTCCCGCGCGTTGGTCGTGGTTTATACTATCTGTATTATAAGACAAACGCATTAATAAATAAATATTTTTGTTAGTTCATTCCACCTTCTCATAGGTGACCATTTTAATTTCAAGTCTAGATTGGCCACTAACGAATGGCTTCATGTTTGATAATTTGGCTTCAGAAGTTGCAGACTCTGTGGTTTGGCTTTCCTCTTCAAACGTCTCGGAAACTCCTTGTCATGCTTGCATTTTCTGCTACTTAAATAGGAAGAGGATAGTTCTACTGAATTCATACTTCACTAACTGTGATGCGCATTTTTTTATTATACTCACCTAAAGACTTGCCTCTGCCATTGAGGGACGTCACTTGGCCTTTTTTGCGTTCCCGTGATGCTCCTCGCCCACGCCCTTTTTGAGCTTGCTTGTATTTGTAGTGATTTTCTTCTGAAACAAAATATGGAGTGCTTCTCATTGTAGGCTAGATTCAATCTCATTTTGTTTTGAAAGATTTTTGCAGTTTCTGAAATTATTTTGGACATTACACAGTATATATAGATGTTTCTTTTTACAGGTTAGGAAATTGGTTGTGTTTCATAAACAACTTGCTCCCCGAAGCTCTCTGATGTTTACACATTTGCTTTATCCTAGAGAAATCGTTCATCTCGACACGTCAAGATAGATTATTATACTTTTATTCCACCAGTTTTGAAACCTGCAATCAGGGCCTCTTTTTTTGTTTTTTTATTTCTTTCTTTCGAGCGAACTTTCTTCGAAAAAAGAGGGCGCCTAGTTATTCATTCGCTTGGTGTGTTTGCACTCACGTATTGACCTTCTTCAACAGGACCAAGCTATCCAAATCATTTAAAACGACTATTCTGATTAGAAACAGTTGCCTTACTATTCTAGACTTCAATGTTTGAATTTAGAGTGGGCTGATGGAAAAAATGCTTTCTTGCCAGCCCACCTCTGCTTCGCAGCTACGACCTCAGCCAGCTAACGTAGTTATTAATATTTCCGAGGTAGCCAGCTAGTCTTTGGACATTAATGGTCTTTGATATTGTATGGAAAATAAAGGGAAACATTCGAATGACCTCTGAGCATCATTTGGAAATTTCTATATTTTGAGCATCAGTCGAAGGTCTTGGGAAATAGATCGGAAACGTTACTTAACATTCAGCTGTCCTTGTTCTTGAGTCAACTGAGTATTATTGATCTTTCCAGGAGATTTCATTTTTCCAATTTCCCTCAGCCTGAAAGAATTGCCTAGACAGGCGAATTGGAAGAGTTGTTGCTTCGTTGCAACAGTTCGTCTACCTTCTGCATTTCTTGGCATTCTTTTGTTATCGGCAGAGGTTCCGCTTGCCTCTTTTAATGCCGGAAGTTCATATTTCATTATCTGCTGCAGTTTTTTTTTTCACCAGCATCTGCTCAATTGTGTAAAGCTCGGTTGTAAACCGGTCAAACCGGATTACTATACTGAAGTGATGCGTAGTGAAGTACGAATGCAGAATATGTTAAGGCTAAGGCTTACTAACGAGCAAGGCGTGGTTTTCATTGGCTCGAAACGATTGGCTGCAACATGTATCCCTTAGTTTTGAAGGAACTGTTAGTATTACTTAACTCATGCAGTTCTTAGAACCGCTTTGTTGAGAGGCTTCATTTTGTGTGCGAGTCAGGGATCGTTTCTGCCCCTTAGTCAATGGCGGAGCCACGACGTGTAATTTCGGTATTTTAACCCGTCAAAGTCAAGTGTGACCAGTTGTTGAACTTTAGTTTTCTCAGTATGTTGCTGTTTATTATGCTGCACGAGGTTGTTTTAACTTTTGGATCTGTGTGTTACTTACAGTTACTCACACTTTAGGATTGAATCCTAAACTGTGACCATTCAATTGAAAGCAATTAAGCAGTATTTTTTGCAAAGAATTCATAAAGCTATTGAACAGTACTTCTTTGCAACGAATGCATAGTGCATGGTGAAGTTCCTCAATCATGATTCTCAAGATGGCACACCTTCTGGTTCTTAGCTTTTGATTCTTTGCATAACATTCTAACGTGTGTCCAAAGTATTTCTGTGAGCAGTAGTTTGTGGTAATGTCGTTTTTCAATTTTTGCAAGTGACAATTTTAGAAAGTTTGCCTAATTGCTACTTCGGTACCCTCATGAACACACACCTTCAATTACTTCAACACCTTTGAGAGATGACTATGGACACTCACCAGGACTAGGCTCTCTTCTTTCCTGGTGTCTCCACCCGTTTTCTTCCAACTGCCCTCTTGCCCAGCGGCCTTCACGCTTGTGACTGCCATCTTGAATAAAGAAACCAAACAAGTAGTTTTACCTCTCTTTTATGAAGAATCGACTGGCGCACGTTTTGTTACATTAATCAGTGGACAATTTTGTAAGACAGCTTATCTGTACGCAATTCTCTCTAATGCTTTCGACTACCTACACGATGTGAAAAACAAAACTTGTGGAGCTTGGGAAGATTTAATAGTCTACGCTTGATAAACTGCTTTTAAGGCTCGCTCAAAGATTAATTGCTAAAGAAGTTAACGATGACGACTGGTCAAAATAACTCTTCTTGTGTGCTCTGTTAAAAATGACAGCAAACAGCTAGGTTTTTTTTCAGTCGATTAAGAGCAAGCGCTTTCCCGCGCTTAAGTTGTTTCGATGGACTTGAAATTTAGAGATCATTGAAAACATAAATTGAACCAAAGGACTATGGAGTGATAGAAAATCTTCGATTGGATTTTTGATTATGACCTTTTATGTCGAAAGAGGAAAATACACGCCTTATTTAAGCCCATATTATTCGAAATCAAATGAAGCCATTTCTGTTAACTTTTCGCTGACATTCACTGATAGGTATCACTAAGAAGAATAGACCATAAGCTAAAAACATATTTCCCTCAGTTCTGGTAAACATAAGCTGGAACAGCTCGAATAAATTTCTTTCACTCTCTCACAGATGTTTCTTAAACAGGCACACAGAAAGACAGCTATGTGAACTACAAGTACCATGAAAATCGACTATATGTAAAAGTAACAATGACGTCAATGATATAAATGTGATGATGAATCCTAAGCCTGGTCAATATATGAGAAAGATGTTTTATTCAGCTTATGACACAGGCGACTCGGACATTTATATCATTGTGAATATGCCACCTATCGACCTTTCAGTCCTAGCAGTATGCAGGACGTCTGTCACATGAACCTAGTTTAATGGCCTTGTAGCTCCCACGAGTCTCCTGTAGCTCAGTGGTAGAGCATCTGGACTAGCAACCAGAAGGTCATAGGTTCGACTCCTGTTGGGAGAACTCGGATTTTTTTCCGAGTCACCTGTGTCATTAACTGAATAAACTATCTTTCTCAACAATGACGTCATTGCGTCACCTTGGTAACCCCGATGGCAATAAAATTCACTTCACCATTTTAAAATCTGCTTTCAGAGCAAAAGTGTGGCAGTTGATTGACCTGTATTATTTCGTTTGGTGGTGTAGTTCGTGTTCAAACGTGGAAGGTATCACCACTAAGAAATCCAATCGAACGACCTCGTGACTTTCTCGTGTTGAACGAGAAAGTTGTTCTACACGTCATCATCACCGTCCATCACCTGCCAAATTAAATACCTGGTTTTTCATCAGCAGCTGTTCCACAGGCGCCTTTAGTACCTTCTTTTCCTGGCAATGGTTTTTCCCTTCCTCCTTGATTTTCCTCCAATGGCTCATTGGACTCTAAAACGTTCAGGCACGTGCAAGAGAAAGCGTTTTTGTGATCAATCTGCTTGCGTATGTAAGCATATTAAAACGCTTGACGTGTGTTTACCCGCTTTAGGTTATTTATGATTTCTAACTGTTGTCTTTTGCTCTCTGCGCAAGGCCCGTGCTAATCTGCCGCTCTGAATGGGTGGTGATTAATCAGTTTTTAACAACGAAATTTGCTTTACGTGAAACTGGAGCTTTCAACAACTGCTATATTTTCTCGTTTTATGGTAATCGAGCTAAATTTGTTTCGTAAAGGATGGTACAAACGGTGAAGGAATTTTCACTAGCAAATTTACTATTTACATTTAGGAATGGAAATAGAACTGCAGCATTTTTATGAATCTTGGCTTATAAATGAATCCTGGTGTCTAAAAACATTGCAAAAAATCATTACTGAATTTTGGTGTATAAAACACTTGGGGTGTAAAATATCACATCCTAGGGGAGTGGAATAGGATAATAACGGCTAATAATAAACTGTTTGCAGCTCGTAAGTAAGGGATAACATTACCTTTAGAATCGCCACAATCCCTGTTGTGTTTATCGAAGCCTTTCTTCCATTTCCCTTTCTTCGAGGACATGATGCTGAGGAAACAACTGTTATACAATGAACGTTAAAAAGGATAATCTGGATCTCTATGACTTCTTTTTTTGTTTTACGTAAGTAAGTAAGTAAGAGAGTAAAGTAAGTAAGAAACTTTATTTACGTGTCAAACCATGTAGCTTGGGATAATCCCATACTAATTAGCGGACACAAAATAATATACAAAACTCAAGATAGAAACAAAAATGTAATAGAACTATTAAAGAAACTGATACTAATCTAATAAACTAGTAGTTGCTAATGCTAATCTGATAATCTGATAATCGAATATTGAATCACGTATTGTGTTTGGCTTTCACCGTGAACAAACGATAATGTTCAGAGCTTGACTAGAAGGTCTCATTTCTTCAACGATACAGTTTGTTAAGTTATTCAGTCATCGTGTGTTAAAGTAAAACGAAAAATTGTTCACAGTTGCGGCTATTCCAACGTAACTTAAGGCATCTGTTATACCTTTTGAAGTTTGCAAGCTTTCATAACCCTTTCCTTAACTGCTGAACTTAAAAAAATTAATACAGGACATTTATATGTGTTTTGCTTTAGTTACTTTAATTGATGTTTGGCTCTCTTCAAATCCATCAGTCCCTACTTGTCCTTTTCCACAGATTTCCAGAGCTGAAGTTAAAGAGATGTGCGGTGGCGTCCAACGCGCTGAATATTAGTGACAGTGTGGTTCAAGGTTTGGTCCCTGCATGGTGTCGTGCTGCTTCCTAAACCTTTAAGTACCAATATCCACATGCATATTCTCCTCACTGTTCCCCATATAATTCTTATGTTACCAGTTTGGAGAATTTGATTAAACATCAAGACATTTCATGTCTGGCGATCATTTACTTTATTCTCATGATCTGTAAGCGCGGGCCCGAGCATGGCGGACGTGGGTTTGGAGCAGAGCGATTCAACCCTTCCTCCTTCGACAGTAGAGACACTTATCATCTTGATTCAGTATGATACAACGCAAATTTTAGTCATCCTTTAATGCCAGCTAAGAACAATAAAAGAGGAGACCGTGGTTCTATTGAAGAAGACGTTAACGCCGCCAAAAGATCCAATATGGCGGATGCTCACGGAGATGAAACAACGAGTGAGCCAGGAGAAGAACCAAGCCTAAGTGAAATCAAAGAAATGCTCACCGATATAAAAGCCACAGTAACATTAATCCTGTGTGAAAACACGCAGCTCAAGGAAGAGTTAGCTGAGTTGACAGCCGCTTCTCAACTAAAAGACAAGGAACTCCGCGACCTCAAAGCCAAACTCCACCAAACAACTACGAGTAACACCAGATTGAAGACAGAGTTGGATTCAACAATAACCTTGCTGCATTCTACGAAAAAGAATTTGGAAGATCAAGCCATAGAGGTGGATCGCTTAGGTGAGTCCCTGGATAATCTCGAACAACATACGTGTAAAAATAGTTTAGAGTTTCACGGAGTTTCGGAGGGGGCGTACGAGACTACAGAGGAAGCTGTTCTCAAAATTGCTGAGGCACTTAATGTCGAAGTCGCCACTAGTGACATTGAAATTTCACACAAACTAAAACGTAAAAACAGCAACAACATTATAATTGCCAAATTTTGTAGCCATAAAATTAAGACAAAATTATATAAAGAAAGGATCAAGTTAAAGAACTTCAAAGCTACAGATTTGTTCCCTGGTTACGCCACTACTGCAGGAACCAAAGGTCGTTTGCTCATCAATGAGAATCTGACCCCGTACAGGAGAAGTTTGGTCGATTCTGCTAACGGAAAACGGAGGGATGGTAATGTGTGTGGACAATAGACGGTAAAATATCTGTCAAAACCTCTCCAAACGGTACTCCCGTCAGAATCAATTCAGAATATGACTTAGATAACCTTTAAATGTAAAACATTCAATTCGTTGTACTGAATATTAATTGTAGGAAGGGTTAAGCTTCTTTGGATTTCGATGAAAGTTAATTCTCTTTGGAATATTTTTTTAAAATTCCTTATTTTCTTTAATTTATGTTACATATGTGTGATCTTTTTTGTTAAAGTAGGTCGAGAACACATGCTACTGCTATTGCTACATGATGCCTCTCAAACCATTTTGGCTTATAATAATTCCTACTTGTTTTGGCAAAGTTTTGAATTGACAATACCCTACTTATTTACTTATTTATTACATGTCGCGCAAGTTAAAATTACTTTCTTTGATGTGCGAGGATTACGTAACTCAACCAAAAGAAGAGCAATATTCTCTTATTTGAAAGCGCAAAAAGCTTCAGTCTTTTGTCTTCAAGAAACATATTCATTGCCGGAAGACGAAAAAGTGTGGTCTGCGGAATGGGGTGGCAAAATGTTTTATTCTCACGGAACAGCTCACTCAAAAGGCGTTTGCACTCTTTTAAATCCCTCTTGCACTTTTCAACTGAGTAGCATTCAAACGGACCCTCAGGGGAGATTTTTAATTGCAAAAATTATAATAGAGGAGGAATTTTATTATACTACAAACGTACATGCCCCAAATGACTTTCGCGACCAAGACGACTTGATCAAAACACTAAGCGAACAAGTTATATCAAATACTGACACCTCGAAAGTTATCATTGCAGGTGACTGGAACACCACTCTCAATCAGATTGATAAGCGCGGCGGTCTGCCGTGGAAACCAAAAAGCTACAGAAACGCTCTAATTGACCTCATGGAAGAGAAAAATCTTATCGATATATATCGACAACTGCATCCCAGCTCTAAATCCTTCACGTATGAGTCAAGACCTTTGAATTTAAAATCGAGAATCGACTTCTTTCTTATCTCTCGGCCTCTTTCAATAGCACCTGAGCACAAATCTATCTTTTTAAATATTGAAATTAAAAGTGAATTCCAAAGGGAACCAGGGCTACAGAAATTCAATAACTCTTTCCTGGAGGATGAGAATTATAAAGAACTCATTGCATTCTACTACCCACAAATATTGCAAAAATACTCCGACGTCGTAGACAAGCAGCTTCTCTGGGAACTAATAAAAATGGAATTACGTTCGAAAACTATCCAATTTTCAAAAAGTAAAAGATACAATTCAAAATGTTAAGAAGAAATCCTTCAAAACGAGTTACAAGAACTTGATGACAAAATTTGTAATGGCGGTTTCTTTGATCAGGGGCTCCTAGACAATTACGAAGCTTTAAAAAAGAATTAAAACGGATACATGAATCAAGAGGCAAAGAGGCCATGTTCAGATCGAAGGTGCAATGGGCAGAATTAGGAGAAAAGCCAACCAAATACTTTTTTAATCTAGAAAAAGCGAACTACGAGACAAAACTTGTCCGAGAAGTAAAGCTGCAAAATGAGAAGGTGATTTCGAACTCTGTGCACGTTAATAAGGAAATCATAAATGCAAAGAAGATCCTCGCAGTTATTAACGCAACTTATGCAGTTGCGAAAAGAAAGCCAATTTAAAGCAATGTCAATTTACAATAGGAAATCGAACGTTTTTTCAGGACCATGTATACCTCTACAATAAATGGTGAAAATGATAATCAATTATCTCAACTGAACAAAAGTTTTGAAGACTTTATTGAAGGTCTCAACATTCCCAAATTGGGTGATGATGAACAGCACTCTTTAGAAAAAGACTTGACTATCGAGGTGATAAAAGATGCGCTAACTTCTTTTGCGGACAATAGGATGAATTTACGAAGGAATTCTATGAAACCTTCTTTGAGCTTCTTTGCAACGACCTTCTTAATTGTTACAACGAGGCATCTCGGAATGGGTCATTTTCAGTCTCTCAGAGAAGGGGTACTATTACACTTATTCCTAAAGGCAATGTCAATGTCACAGATGTGAGAAATTGGCGCCCTATATCCGTCTCTACTCAACATCGACTATAAAATCCTAACCAAGGCATTGGCAAAGAGAATGGAACAATGTTTGCCAAAATTGGTCCACCCTGATCAAACAGGATTTGTTAATGGGAGATACATAGGCCAGAATATAAGACTTCTGTGTGATTTATTAGAATACTCGAACGTCAAGAACTTTCCCGGGATCTTGCTTTTTGTTGACTTTGAAAAGGCATTTGACACATTAGAATGGAGCTTTATTTCGAAAACCTTAAAAGTGTTTAATTTTGGACCCAACCTCAGAAGATGGTTCTCTGTAATCTATAACGGTGTACAAAGCTCTCTGAATGGTGGATATATGACCAATTATTTTATTTTATATGACCAATTATTTTAAAATATCAAACGGTGTACGGCAGGGGTGCCCATTAAGTCCCTCCTTGTTTATTCTTGCGGTGAAACTGTTAGCTCTAAAGATCCGCAAAAATCAGACCTGCAAATGTATAGTTCTACCAAATGATCGAGAAGTTAAAATCTCACAGTTTGCGGACGATACTACCATTATAACTAATAATACAGAATCTCTCAAGTCACACCTTCAAATGATTGAAAGATTTGGGATCATCTCAGGCTAAAAATTAAATAAAAAGAAAACGAAAGCAGCGTGGTAAGGTTCCATGAAAAACAGTAAATCTAAGATACTGGAGTTCAAAAGGACAAGGGATCCAGTAAAAGTTTTGGGAACATTTATATCATATAACCATGTTAAGAATGTTGAAGAAAATTCTTTACCAAAATTAGAAAAATGAAAACCAAACTAAATTTATGGCTTTCGAGGGATCTTACGCTATACGGTAGATCTTTATTGGCTAAAACGATAGGCATGTCTCAGTTAGTCTATGCAGCATCTATGCTTTCCGTCCCAAATGCAATCATCAAAAGTGTCCAAGCACAACTCTTCTCCTTCTTGTGGAGAAACAGAAAAGATAAAATAAAGAGAGTAGTCGTGTATCAACCCCTCACAGGAGGGGGACTAAATTTTGTTAATTTTTCTATGATGGTTAAGTCTCTACGTCTAGCTTGGATTAATAGGTTACTGAGTGAATCCGACGATTCATGGAAAGCAATTCCAAATTATTACTTTTCAGAGTATGGTGGTTTGCATTTCCTTCTCAGATGCGATTATAACGTTTCCTCCTTTAAAAATGCTTACCTGCCTTTTATCGAGAACTTTTAGAATACTTTCAAGAACTTAAAATGAATACTGAAGTTTTTTCTTATGGAAAATTTTCATTGTGGAATAATAAGGTGAGAGATTGGTTTAAGCGCGAAATTCTCTTTGTACATGACGTCCTAAATGCCGATGGGAACTTCTTAACGCTTGAAGAATTTCAAAACAAGTTTAAGATAAAAGTAAATTATCTTCATTACTTTCAATTGATTGCAGCAATCCCTTCAGACTTGAAAAGGCAAGCTATGGTATCCGAAAGACCTTAAACGAATCGTTAAATACAACAACGGTTTCTTTCTTTCCAAGAAGCACTCCTGTAGATTTAGCGGAAATGTGCTGCAAAAATTATTATAAAATTTTCAATGAAAAATGCACCATCGAGCCAACTGGTACAAAAACTAGAAAATCAAATTTCCCGATGTTTTTGCAGATTGGAAAAATAATTGCTCTTTCATATATCAATCTACCAAGGATAATAAATTAAAACAATTTTCTTTCAAGTTCCTGCATAGAATAACAGTAACCAAAAATGAACTCTGCAAATTCCGATTGAGTAATGATGAATTGTGTAATTTCTGTCAAAATCCTGACTCCATAGAACATACATGCTGGACTGTTCTGTGGCATCAACCTTTCATTCTGAAGCGTTAACTTGGTTTAACCATGTACATAATACTAACATTGATCTCTCAAATAAGCAAATAGCGTTCAATGACATTTCTTCTTTACCGCAGCTGACCAAATACCCATAACGCAGACTGCACTTATTTGTCATTCTTTTGAAACAATACATCTATGCCTGTAAATGCTCCGAAAAGAATGCGAATGTACAAGAATTTCAAAGGAAAGCTTTATTGCAGTGGCAAATAGAGGCATGCGCTCTTCCATAATACAGGGTTTTTAATATCATCTCTGCTAGTAATACTACTAGATAACGGAAGTATTCATGGGCTGTGCAGTAGCATTTGCTTGTTTGTTTGTTTGTTTTTGTTTTTTTCTGGATTTTTTTGGGGGGGGATTTTTTCTTTGTTTATCTACCTTTTTCTTCTTCTCTTTTTAGAACAGATTTAAATGTAACATGGTGATAGAACGTATTAAATCACCGTTATGCATTTGTAAGCAATACAATATTATTTCCTTGTTTAAATATTGTTGTAATTAGTTAAGTTATGTTTGTAACATGATTTTTTTTTTCAATAAACATGAAGACGAAAAAAACATGATCTGTAAATTTGATCGACTAGTGAAATTGTAAGGAGAAATTAGACGCTTGTCACTCGTGGAGCTTAAAGGGTTAAACTCTCCTTACAATGTGAAGTAAAGTTTTTTTATAACCTGTTGCAGACTCTGAGGTAGCAGGGACGGCAAAAAAGGAGACGCGCGGCATCTGGAGAGAAACGGGTCGTGCTATCCCTCCCCGGTGGGGGGCACTACACGTTGTATTTTGCTCTTTGCTTGCTTGCGCCTTTCTTACTTAAGGATCTTGGAGCCTGAAAAACAGGTTAAGTTCTTGTCACGTGACTAAAACGCACGACACCATTGAGTGACTTAGGCAGTGGCCAGTTTTAAAACACCGACCTTTTGAAAATCCAACGTGCAACAACTGCAACACCGACCTGCCCCCAATAATATGCAAAGTATCGATGCAGGCAGTTAAAAGCAACGCTGACGAGAGGAAACTGACTGTTAATTATGAAATGAAATTTATTGGAGACCTCATAGTACGTCTACTTTACCAATGAATAAATGTCAGGTTTGTCATCAAAGTTGAGGCTGCTAAGGCCAACCAAGGGAGATATTTGCATGTCCCTTCCAAACAATCCATACATTCAGTGGCGCCTTTTCCAAAATAAGGTCGATTATCAAGAAATGTTCGTCTAAGATAATCCTACCCTCCCACCACCATTGAAAAAACTAATAATGATTAGTCGAATATATGTTATTTTCCAATGTATAAAACAACTGATCTAAGGAATATGATAAACATCACTTATGGACAGTTCATTTAGCTGGTGCCAGATGAATCGTGATAGTCTAGGATACTCTAGGAAGTCTTGTTCAATGCACATGATGGAACTCAAGTCAACGTGATTGAGATACCAGGGTTGAAATGCAGCGTAAAACCAAATTATCGTGTATTTCATCTCGTAATCGTACCTTACAAGTTAAGAAACAGCAATGTTGTAACTCGTGATGGTTACAGGTTCTGGCTTATCTTTTGCGGAAGTATTTAACATGGTTCAAAGTCCTTCTTAAGTCAAACGTTGTTATGATCAGTTCATGAAATGCAACTAACTTTATTTAAACATAATTTTGAATGAAATTTTCAAGGTCTTAAGATTCAATTAAAAAACGGAGCGGTTTTCTGTTTCTCAGTTTTGTAGAATAACTGTTTAGGAAAGGAAGATTTGAGGTTACAAACTGTTGTTGTGGGACGGAGTGCAAGAGTGATTGCCGACTGGCTTTGCATAGGTGTTTTTTTCTGCCTGACTAGCCACGTCTGCTCGTGTCGCTGTGTGTATTAATTTAATCTAACAACGTTTTTCGAATCTCTAACGCGAGAACGGAAAATAACAGGTTCTCTGTGACGACTGTTATCGATGTATTGATCCCAGTTGCAATGATAGTAAAGCAAGGAATCACAACAAATCAGACAGTTCACTGTATAACTCTGAATCGCATACAACAAATGTTCCTGGCAACAAATAAAACTGAATTCCTGATATGAAACTGTGGAGATTTTTGCCGCAGAAAGGACGATCAATGAAAGAAAGCGACAGAAATACAAAAATAAGGTGCGTAGAGATACAATGTATCAATAGTTTTAAATTTTCAGAAATAGGGACAGACAAGAGTCTTGTTTCTGAATTAGCTGGAGAAAGTGTGTTCGTAACATGCTTCAGTGTTCAGTTAAACACCTCGTACGGAGTTCATGTTATGCCTGGTATAAGGTTTTTGGAAAGATTCTCTCATGCATTGGAAATAACCTGGTATAAAATGGAAATAAAATCCCGCCGTTATACTCTCTGGATGTCATTCCTAAAGGCTACAACTGTAGCCGGGAAGTTTTGGAAACAGAATTCGGTGGCAACTTTAGGAGAAGTCTGATTACAATTTTTGCCACTTGGGAATTCTAAAAGGGTTCTAAAGGATAAATTGTAAAAACCTTGTAAACTGTAAAAGCTGTAAAAACCTTGCATAATGTATTTACGTACAGGTTTGCTCTCTCATCTCACGGTTTCGGTGTAAAGTTCGTGGACAGATCGCTCACACTTTTCGCTGTCTCGGATGTGTCACTAAGATCGCCTTCCATTCGAAAAAAGTGAGACTTAGTTAACTAACATTCATTTCACTAGAAACTCTAATGCTTTGTCGTTTCGCAGGCATAGGTCATAATATAAACTTATCTTTAAAATGCCAACAAGTAAAAGAAATGGAATGAATATAGTTTCGTTGCATACCTCTACCTCTGAAGGCACGCTATAAAGAATGGCTATTTGCTAGAAAGGTGCTGTTCCTTCTGTTCCTGCAGTTCAGATTTCTTGCAGAAGACATACTGTAAAAGTATTCTCGTAGATTTAATTATGTTTCTCAGAAACTGAACTCTCAAGCGTTTAAACCCTTCTTATTTGTGATTCCTAGCAATTGCTTTGTCTCGTTGACATTTATCTTTTCCAGGAAAAGTCGATCGGGGAAAATTTTGAATGGACCACGGAATCAACAACGGAGGAAAGTGGAATGCTGTCCGCGTGACGCTCATGAGTGCTTGCGAATGCGTTACATGCAGGTGTCAAATGTTAATAATAGTCATAATAATAATAATAATAATAATAATAATAATGACAATAAGTAAAAAAAATAAATAATAATAATAATAATAATTTCGCTCTACCCTCCATTTTCTAGATGTCCATTTCCATAAAAAACATGTACGCACTAAGTTCGTGATTTATCTAGCTTCGTGGCAGACAATGTGGATGTTTAAAAATGACCACAAAATATGCTATCCTTGAAAATTTCGGTTGAGGATTGTACCAATTTATTAGATTTGTATGGAAAAGGTGACTCTTCCACCCTTCCCTCCCTCCTAAACCCCCCCCCCCCCCCCCCCCCCCCCCCCCCCCCCCTCCGAAACAACTCACCTCTCCCCCCGGGTGGGGGGGAAATAAAAAAAACACGCTTTCAGCAGTTTCTTTTTCATCCTTAAAAAAGCATTTTTATTTTTTT
>Ga0126336_10000420_pt1 | contig 16880 bp, 16 predicted proteins | sample SidCmetagenome_FD_92530 | JGI IMG/M metagenome (GOLD analysis project Ga0126336, IMG submission 92530) | Coral microbial communities from El Islote,Puerto Morelos, Mexico - Siderastrea C C metagenome | ecosystem: Host-associated > Invertebrates > Cnidaria > Coral | place: El Islote,Puerto... | reverse complement strand
TGCTAAGTTACTAAGTGGTGTCCACTGCCCCTCGGTCATTCTAGCGTTTCATCGCGCATGTGCGGACTGAAAACTGAATACCTAATGAATTACACACTTTGTCCGCGCTGAAGACGTAATGCAAACAGTAGTAGTGATATATAAATTTGTTGAAAGAATTACGCGCATGAGAAATGCAAGAACTCAGTTTGTTATAATCTGATAATTGTGTTTCGAATTTACACAAGTTAAATGACCTGAAATTAACATGGCTTTTGGTATCGAAAGCTGTATGTGGGTTTCTGGCGTTTTTAATGAGAGATCGGGCCACACAGATACCTTTACAGCTCTTTATATCTCTTACTGGAAAAAAAGGAGCATTTTTGTACTTTTAAACAACAGGTGGAAGATTTGAATAGGCTAAAAGAAAACAACAGGCCTGGCGGAAAAGCACTCTCCGTGTTTTGGTAATTAGCGCCAGTTGTTTCATTGAAATTTTCACCGCCTCAGTCACACTTATTGTCTTTACAGTAATTTAAATCATCCATTGTTGACTGGAGGCCCTATCTGTGAAAATTAATAGCCTGTTGCAAATGTTGCCTCTTCAATTTGCCACGGATTACTCAGCTGAGATCAAGGTGATTCGCGCAGAGCGTCTCGAATTGGTAGAATTTCTGGGAGAAAACCATCTACAGTGGGCTAATACGCTAATTTATGTAGCGAATACCTCTTCGTTGATGCTGTAAAATGTGACAGGGGTTTTGGAAATACACTATCATCTGCAGCAGGACGTCTACCTAATGAAACCGATCTGGACACAGTGGAACAAGAACTCATGCAGCAACTTCGTTAAGAGTCACAACAATATTTTTAATCAAGAAAAGCCTTAAAAAGTAAAGTCCCTAATATAAGTTTAATATACAGCACAAAACAAGGTAGCTTATGTAGTACTATATGGTTTAATTGAAAATAACCTTCGCATCAAGAAAATCGTTTGCTGGCTCTCAAAGGGTGATGCACAATTTAATTGAATTTAATTGTTTTTAGCCCGCAGATCAGTAGCTATCAGTGACTTTAAAGATAGTATACCAAAAAACGTGCCCTATTCTTTAACATTTCCTCAAACATGACAAACGAACCGGAAAAAAAAAACGGGATGATGTTTTTTGAATAAATTGGGTGGCACATGTAGAACCTAAAGGGAAGACGTGTTCTGGTAATCAGTGTAAATAGCATCAGCGAGTAATTTTCGTCATCTCAGACATCTGGGTGTGATTTGTCGCCCCACATTTACAATAAATTTTACTTTTTTTCGCTGTTGTTTTCATTTAATCGGTGGCCAGTCTTATCCGAAACAGTTTTCTTATTAATAATGTTTGCCATCTTCAGTGTATTGTTTGTTAAGCAGAGCTCAGGCTTAGAGGTTAAAACTATTGTGTACAGTCAGCTTTGAAACAAATTTTGCTGTTTAAGTTTGACATTGAAAAATAGGAAAAAAAGAGCGTTTACCCTTTAATTTACACTATAAGCATGTTGTACACCTTTCTTAGAAAAGCAGAAACGATTACTCATGAAAAGTGTAACATTAATATTATCTCAGTTCTCAGCTTTCGTTATTGACCAGCTAGACCTAAAAGGATAATGGATTCTAGTGGACTTGTTTCGAGTTATTGGGGAAAGAATGTTTTGACATTTGAGGTAATTAGTAGGGGTCATTTCATGTTGGAGTTCATTATTTAAAAAAATGGAAAGAGTCTGTCTGAATGCCCTAAAATGACACAAAACAGCGAGAAAAAGCAGAAAATCTGTCAGTAATTAGCTAAATTTAACTACAGGATTTTAATGCGTGCATGAAAACAAAAAAGGTGTGAGAATAAGAGGGAACGATCAGATAATTTAGTCATAAGCTAAGTTCATAAAAGGGTTTGAACAAAATAAAATGGAACAAATTAAAGTTGCAAGAAAGGGGTAATGTGATTTTATTATCAGAAAAGTGTGGCTGGTACCTTTGAATCTGGAATCCACGATGACTGTGTTTTAACATCTGCAGCAGTACAGCAGTACAATCTCAAATTCTTTTTCTGTATGGATTTGACTCTGAGTAAAATATCGGCATTACTTTCACACTTAAAACTAATTTCCAAACAACTCGTGTGCTAATTAGTTTCTTTGTTTACAGGAATGTGCTGAATATAAATGAGTTCGTAAATTTCTATAACTTGTGCGCGGTTATTGTTGAGCATCTTTGTCAAGTTATGATTGGCCGATTTATTTCAAAGGGATCAATATAAGTTGGCCTTCAAACTGATCTTGACCATCGCTTACAAAAGTAGCCAAACAGAGAAACAGACAGACAGAGAGAGAGAGAGAGAGAGATCCAAACCGTGTTAAAGTATAGTTCAAATTTATATTTACGCAGTTACATTTATATGGTGTATCTACATGGCTGAAGTTTACGTCGATCCGTTTGAATTCGTGGAGGAGGCGTACGAGCCAAATCGGGAAACAGTAGACTTCTTGGAGTCATTTATGGAGGAACTTTTTGGTTCTGACTCAGACGAGTCAGGCAGAATTCAGTGATTAACTTCGTCCTTGTCATCGTCTTTGCGTCCCACCAAACACCTGATGACATTTCTAACGTTAAAAAGGTACTGTACTGTTGTCTTCCTCGATCACGCGGGCGGCCATATTTTTGTGATTGAAATATGATACCATCATGACAAATCTTCCATCTTTGTACCACCCCCTGAAATTGCGATGTTTTTAAAAGTTTTTTTCTTCTTTTTTTAACTTTTTTAGGACATAAAAGGTGTGGTTACGATGTATTTTTCTTTTGTTAAACAGGCTTTGCTAAAGCATGGAATTTCATTTCACCTGAACACCTAACTTCATGCTGTTCTGGGCGTAAATTTCTTCTCCGTTCTCTCTGGCTATTACGATTTCTTTCCCTTTGTTCATCTGTAGAATAAAATACAAAAACATAGATGTTGACTATTTGGTGGCACAAAATTATTTCCAATCACAAATAGATAAAAATCAAGAATACTGTACCTGACATGTTTACAGTTCTCTGTCGGCGTCTCTCAGTTTTCCTCTGGCGTTGTTCTTCAGTACCATTCCGTCTTATTTCCTGTTGCCTTTGTTGCGCTGCATCAAGATATTCTTCAATACTGTCCCTTCTTCCTTCTCGCTGCCTTTGGCGCTCTGCGTCAAGATATTCTTTAGTATTGTTGCTTCTTCTTTCTCACTGCCTTTCGCGCTCTGCGCCAAGATATTCTTCAGTACTGTTCCTTTGTCTTTCACGTTGTCGTTCCCGTTCTGCTTGACGCTGCTCTTCGGTAGCGTTTCTCCTCCTTTCCTGTTGTTGTTCTCTGTCTCTTTCTCTTTTCCTTCGTCTCTGCTCTTCTGTCGTCATATTTTTCTTCTGTCTCGTTATAATATTTAAATTAAAGTTTTGTAAAAGATAAACAGACTTTGAAAAGTCAAGCAAAAAAGATGCAAAGCAGTTTGCCACGTCAAAAGACTTGCGCGATTCCTCGCACGCCATTGGCTAGGAGCTGCGCGAAAATTGAATCATGTAAGAATGTCATGAAATGCGACATACGTACGTATGTATGGCGCACGCGCCCACGAGCCATTCCGCTTGCCATGACCATAAAAACTCACTAGCACACCTCTTAGTATGGCTATGGGGCTCCACTCCCGTGGCCTTCGGCTGCGGAGGAGTTTTGCTACAAATGGAAAGAAAACGTTCAAAAGAATACTGGTTGCAGGAAGGGTAGCAAGTACAGCAAATGTAAGTAGCAAGCGTAGCAAATGTAGCAAGGGTAGCAAGTGCAGCAAGCGTAGCAACGGTAGCGAGTGACCAAGTGCAGTAAGCAAAGCAAGAGTAGCAAACGTAGCAAAGTGTTATTGTTACTAATAAAACATTTAAGACTTCTATATTCCCAGGCTGATAATACTTTATGTGTGTAATTTTTATTTTTGTTGTTGCCAGGGACTTCTCTTGGCATGGCCGATTTTTTATTTTAAAGTGTGTGGCCAAAGGTGGGTAAAAAATCTGTAGTCCTCGTTTAGAAAAATTTTCAACGCCTATTTTAAGAATAAATGCCACAGCCAAGATGGTTGAAGGGACTATCAACTGTAGTTTTAGCCAACACTTTGGTAAGTTAATGTTTGGGTGATATGTCATTTTGGATGTATTATTGGTAATCTCACAATGCTTTTTAAACATGCAGGAAGTATATTTTTTAAAATTAACAATTTTGTGGGCATTAGCAACAGCCACTGTTGCCAAAATAATTATTATTTTGGTGACCGTTATGTGAAGATATACACACTAGGAGCACCTTATGGTCCCAAATAGAAGAATTAAAAGAAGACTAAATCTTCAATGTCTGTGAAATAGACCCCAGTAGCGTTGATTACACTACTGCAGTTGGTTTGGCGGTTGTGTTGTCACATTCATGTACTAAAGTATGGGACAACATCACCATAAAGGTGACCACTGTGTGGATGTCACCTCTTCATCAAACTTGACATTTACATGTTATTGTTCCCTCATCAGACGTGGTCGTCCATCGACAAAGAAGGATCAACAGATACCTTCATGAATTTCATCATTCAGGATTATTTTTTAGAATCAAGGTGTCATGTGGGAAATGCAGAATAGTCAACGATTGCAAAACTGACTCAACATTTCACAACCAAAATTGATGTAGGAGTGCAAAGAGGTAATTCTTTTTTACTTGCTCGACCATTCTCTCTACACATCTCTCCAACCTCAACCTTTCTTCGCTGTCGCAGTTAACCTTTCTTGCTGTCTCACATGGGAAGGCGGACATTCATACTATTTACATAACATTTATTTTGAAACAAATATTAATATTTATGGTTTTGATTTGTAACACATGTTTGACTGCAAACGCTTATACAATTATCAGGAAAACAAGGGAGGTAGATAATGATGGTCTTATCACCCTCAATGATTTGATGGAGAAAGCCAAAAGTTCGTTACATTAGATTTAACCAGGTCTCTATTTCATTATTTTTATAACATGACTTGAGGAACAAATTCCTGAAGAGAATCCATGGTGAAATTCAACACCCTGCCTATCTCTGTCTGTCTTTGTTTATCGGTAATAAAAGAATTTTTATTAGTGCGACACAAACAATTGTACTTAGGTATATATTCCTTTGTTGCAGGAGATGAAGATTTTTATTTGCAGTTGGTGGCAGTTCCAAAGACAGTTGGAATTTATTTCAATAAACGTCCTGATGGTTCGTTGGAAAACCAGGTTCACAGGACCAATACTACCCAGAAAAAGGCCTATCAGTTCCAATACGCTGGATTCAGTGACTACACTGTCAGCCTCATAAAAATTGGTGTGTAATTACGTGATGACATAATTTATTGGTCTTGGTGATCTGCTTGTGATATTAATCTTGATTAACACTTTTAAGTTTAAATCTACGTAATTACAATTACTGAGAATTAATTGAAAATACTTTCTGTCATTTGCTATACAGCCTGTGGACTAATAAAGAATGTTCCCGTAGAACAGGGCAACAAAGATGACAAAGAAGAGGAACAGATACCAAGACTGAATGATGGAGAAGTAGAACTGATAAAAATGTCGGCGAGAGAACTACAAAAAGAATTAAATGGTGTGCCTTTTTTGATAACTATATAGTCTTTTATTCTAATAAGTTCTTTGCTTTCATTACGTGTTGCAGCTAATACACCTATCAATGAAATCTAACAAGCCTTTAAAGGGGCTAGGTCGCAAGGTGAGAATGCACAGTGAGTTACTGTCATCAGTCATCATAAATTATACTTCGAACAGTCGTCTCCTATAACAATGTGTAACCAACTTTATTTCGATCTTAATCAATAAAAATTACAGCGTGTTCAAAGCATAAAGGGTATATAGTTGAAAATTAACAAAGACCAAGTCCCTGTACGCTTCTCCTCTCCTCGCCAATTTATTTCACTCTGTGGTAAGCATGCCTGCCAAAGATCGTGGTGTGGATAATCTGACTCTTAGCCCCGCCATAGACGGTCAATCATCAAGCACAACGGTTCAGCCAGGTGCCCAATAAGGTAAAGAATTTCTTTCAGAGCTTTTAAAAGATCCAGATGCATTAAATATGCTCCGGAATGCTCTTTTTTCCGAAGTCCCGAAAAGAAAAGGATGCCGGAGCACTCAAGTTTCATTATATGTCTTTAGATTTAGAAACCCTGGGCATTTAAGAGGCCAAAAAGGGAAAATAAACACTCCACTGAGGCCATTAATGGTGATGCAGAACTTGAGGAAGTGACCCAGGGCAATGAAACCTTGGATACAAGTAACAATGATGATCAAGACATCAATTCTGCCTCTCGTTGGCAAGCCAGTAAGCAGCTTGCCTCATTCTTAGGAACTTTACACAAACTGCTATCAGCATTTGAACGTAAAACTATATGCCGGAAATTTCCATGTCCTGATGTGGATGCTATTTATATCCCTACTCTTGATGCATATCTTTCAAGCACTGTCCATGGCGTTAAAGCTGCAGATGAGGAAAACAAATTTTTGCAAGATCAGCTTCTAAATTCTCTGGGCCCATTAAGCATCATGTTTGAACACATTCAAGGTTTCTTAGCTAGGGAGAAACCAGACTCAAATATCACTTTATCGTACACCCAGATGTCTGAACTGGGGTGCCTGGTGTGCAAAGCCATGAGACTGGTTGGCAATTCATCTGCACTTCTATCAGAACAGCGCAGGACAACTGTGCTTAATTAGATAAATGCTAAAGGAACACTCGTCTCTTTGGCATTGGAGGAGTTCCCAAATTCTAGCAAAAACCTGTTTGGCAAAGGTTTTGAATCAAGAATTAAGACTCGCCCTCTGAACAACCCAACTATGGTTCCACAATGCGAGCAGCCGCCGCAGGACACACAATTCTTGGCTGCTCAGCTCCGGGACCTGGCCAACGAGGCCGTTTCTTTGCAATGCTCTGGCAGTCTCCAGTTGGCTAATTCCTCAGTTGAAGTTCCTCCTCTCTCCCCCGCTGGCGGCCTGCATGTCATTTCGTCCCATGCAACCAGTGGTGTGGAACCATTCACCAAGCAATCTCCGCGTCTGCAAATCCAAGATGGCAGCTCTGCTCAACAACAACAACTAGAACCCAGTCCCTCACTCGCTTGCCAGAGCAACGAGGCTTTGCTGCAAGGAGCTATGCCTCAAGGTGACTTTCATTTGCCACTGCTTCCTGAGAAACTCCGTTGCAGGATTCTAAAAATGTGAGTACATTGACGTTAACGAGCTTTTGTCGGATAATATGTATCCTCACCCCACTTACGCCTTATCTCAAAGCAACTCCACCCTGGCAATCAACCCCCAGGATTCTACTTCCTTAACCTTTGTCCCCTCTCATTGACGGAAACGCCGCATCGATGGCTTATCTTCCTCGCTGGAGGCTTGGAATGTCTTTGTATGCACACCTCTTTCACGTTTTCCACACCTCGCCCCAGACCTCCTAGCCTATCAAGATCAGATATGCAAGTTCAGCCCTAAATTTAAAGCCTCTGCCTGGCTCATGTACAACACCGCATTTTGTTACATGGCTGCCTCCAATTCCTCCCTGGCCTGGTCCAGATGGAACAAGCAACTAAAACATGACATCCTCAAAGAGGAGGCTTAATGTGACAGCTGTCACAACTACGGCCATCGCACTCTGGCCTGTCCTGCATCAGCTAAGCCAGCCAACCCAGTCCTTTTGTCCCTTACCAGCTGCCCTCACTCGCCTGACACACCCCCATCCCTTGCCACCGCCCACCCAACTCTTGTCCAGAAGCTGCAGTCATCTGCCATTTGTAGTGACTACAATCGCCGCATCCGCCACTGCCCCTACTGTCAGTTCCAACACATATTGCGGAGGTGCTGACCCTCGGTTCCAGTGCCCCAAATCATCTTGAGCCTAGTTTTCCTGCCACTACTCTCCGACCTACTTCCACACCTGTCAACATCTCACAACTTTCTGGAGGTTCAGGGTCTCCTTTACGACCTCCGTTTTGGCTTAACATCGGCTGCAGCAGCCTGCACTCAGCTAGGATAACACCTAATTTACAATCAGCACTTCTCCATCCCAAGCCGGTTTCCCAGGCCCTAACAAAAGAGCTCTCTCATGGCCACACTGCAGGGCCCTTTCAATCACCGCCACTTACAAACTTCCAATGTCCCCCCTTAGGGGTAGTACCCAAAAAGGATGGTACCTGGTGCATAATCATGGACCTCTCTTCCCCTCGGGGTTCATCCATAAATGATCACATTTCCAAGGATGACTACACGCTGCACTACACAACCTTTGACCACACTCTTACTCTCATTGCCAGACATGGCCAAAAAGCCCTTATGGCCAAACGACATTAAACATGCTTTTCGTCTCTGTCCAATATGCCTGGAGGATCGCAAACTGCTTGGTATTCACTGGAATGGCCACTTTTACGTTGACCTCTGCCTCCCCTTCGGCTTGCGGTCCTCGCCCTATGCCCTAATTGCTTGGCCGATGCCTTCCAATGTATTCTAACACACAATCACCACATCCACGACCTGATGCATTACCTCGAAAACTACTTCACAGTTGGTCCTGCTAACTCAACCCTCTGTGCAAACAACGTCCTCATCATTGTGCGTGTGGCCTCCGATCTGGGCATCCCACTTGCTCCACACAAGCTTGAAGGCCCCACTACATCCCTGGTGTTCCTGGGCATCACGATTGACACCACTCGCATGGAAACATCCCTGCCTGCCAACAAACTTTGTGGGCTGCTTGTTGAACTCCAGTCTCTGTCTTCACGTAAAAAATGTCAAAAGTGGGAACTGCTTTCCTTGATTTTTTGCGTGTCATATTATTCCTGCTGGTTGAATATTTCTGCATTGCCTCAGCTTCCCCATCATCATATCACCTTGAACCAGGAAGCCCGTCAAGACTGCCTGGTGGCTCAAGTTTCTTCCCTCCTGGAATGGCCGTGCCATTATTCGTGACCCCTTCTGGACCAAATCAGCAGACCTGGAACTGTTCACCGACGCTTCTGTGGGTTATGGCATCTATTGCATTAGTCACGAAATTGCTAACTCCTGGTCCGACTACTCCATCCAATGGAAGGAGCTCTACCCCACTGCTGTTGCTTGTCTTCTGTGGGGCCACCAGTGGTCTGGGAAGAAACTCCTCAGCCAGTCAGTAGTGGGACTGTAGCGGGACTGCTTGATCATGCACCTTGTTCGCTCTACATTTTTTAGTGGTGCCACTAACCACTTCACAGTGGCGACTCTACCTGCCGCTCTAACCTGGCTGGCCTCCGCCATTATACTGCCTTGTGCTCTTCCAAGCATTGGACAAGTTTCCCGGTGACAGAGACCATGCTGCGTTATTTTCCTGCCCATTTGTCCACTCAGGTCTCTTTCAATACCATCACATGGCAGGTATTCGTTATGCCCACGCTCAGAACACTCTGCCAGACCCCTTCTACATCTCCTTCTCCATGGTATCAAGGGCAGCTTGGGACTCTCTTTGCTATGCTGCCTCCCTATCACCATGACCCTCCTTCGCCAATTTAAAGGAGAGTTAAGAAATGCTCCAGACATCTCCCCACAAGACAAACTAATGCTGTGGTCAGCCTTTGCCATGGCTTTCTATAGCTTTCTATGCTCCAGTAAATTTACATCACCATCTACCACTCAATTTCACCCGATGATGCATCTATGTCTCAACAATGTTTCTTTCACGGCTGAAGACTGATTTAAGTGAAATAAAGAAATACGGCCGGATATTTTCCAGTGTAATAAGGTTGACATCGCAGATAAAATGTATGTGCTCCGAATTACACTTTAACCAATTTTTAGTTGATTAACAAATCAACTACACTTTTTCATAGTCTGCCCTTTGATGGACCATAGAAATGGCTTTCGTTACTTTTTTTAAGGACTTGCGCTTTATAGAACAAAAAAATGTCTATGAATGTAGTAATTACATGGAAAAATTATAGGTGGAATTGGCTTTATTTTCAGTTGCAAATTTGTCAAAGCAAAACATGCACGTATATCACGCCATTTTTGTGGTCGTTTAACCATCCGTGATTGCACTTCTCCATTGCCTGATATCAGTCAGCGCGAGAGATCAAATTTGCGCAATTATTGTAAAAACTGTCATTGACCATAACCTTGAAAAACCTTAAACCAATTGGAATACGACAATTCAGACAGTTGTAAAGCATAAAACAATTTATATCATGTTGAAAATGGAAATGATTACGTTTGAAGGCTCAAACAGACGAAGGCTTAGTTCATCTACTTTCAATAGTGTCGTTCTGTCAATATTTGTCTTCTTTTGCTCAGGGAAACTGATAGCTGATAGCGGTTTATCGTTGTGCCTTTGTTTCCTGTGTCCTTGCAAAAAATAAAAATAAATAATAAAATCCAAACCAAGCGAAAAATGTTGGACATTTACCTTTCACAGTGACTGGATTGTTTCTCCGTTATGTAGGTTCTTCTAGGGAATTGCCGTTTTTAGTGTGAGAAAAAGAAACATACTTTTTCTCTGAGTCGACTTGACAGCAGGTTTGTGACATCTGATAATTAAACACTGCTATGGTGCACGCACAGATATGACTACGAGATCTGATCTGAGTACGAGGGTCAATGGTAACAAGCACTGAATTTGCCTTCATTTTTTTCACTTCCATCAAGTCAATATTGTAATGTCATGTTGAAACAGAAACAGCCAGCCCCACTCGCTGTCAAGTTAACGCAGAGAAAAAATATAAGTCTATTTCTCGCACCGGAAATGGCAATTCTTCAGAGCTTGTATCATGTTTCCTCCAAGCGCTTTAATTTTTTAACTACAATAGGTGGAAAATAAATGCCAGAAAGAAGGCCCTTAACTGCGGCAACGAAACAGAAATGGGAATGCAAGATCTGTCCCTGCCCGGGAAACAGGTCCAGATTGTGGGTGCAAGTTGGAATGTTTCAAAAACGTAGACGAAGAGGAAAGGAAGAGGATCTTGGATGCTTTCAATGGGCTCGCACTTTATAATCTCCAGAATGTGTGCTTGAAAGGACTGATTGACAGCCAAGAAATAAAGCGGGTCAGCATGCAAGGGATGCACGGGAAGGCTGATGGAGAGAAGCAACAGAAGAGGAAATGTTCGTATGAATACTGGGTACACAAAAGAACAGAGGAGAGTGAAGGTAACCACCAGAAATAAACAATATTGTCATATTATAATTATTATTATTAATAATAATATATATTAATAATAGATTATAATCTAATAATAGATTCTAATATAATCTAATAATAGATTATAATAATATAATAATCTCTGTCATTAGAGTGAATTCGTATAACCCATTCCTTATACGCTAATGAAGCGCATAATATTCTAATGACCGGTTTGGGTATGGCACGAGCGATTCACGATTGAAATGCGTGCCTGTGTTCAGCATACACCGAAGAAATAAGCATTTTTAAAAAGATATGGAGTACAACTGCAGAAAAATAATACTTGGTACACTAGGTTTCAAGTTGTCATTTCAAAAAGGACGCTACTAACTCCACAAGGCAGCTTGCTTTACATGTACCTGTAATCACACGACTTTCAACATTTTGAACATGCAACAGTGAAGTAAATTTCAGTTCAACGCTTCTCTCGCGTAACCCACATGCAGCCCTGCGTTAAATTAAAAGGCTGACTATCTGACGCCTGTGGCAGAGAAACACTTGTGCCGATACTTTCTCGCGTGGTATGCAAACAGTGCAACAAAAGAATAGCTCATTTTAAGGCTTGTTATTTTCAAATGTTCACAATTAGGAATTTGAAGCAATGGTTTCAGATGTGCGTGCTCACTTTTTAAATTGCTCTTCTCATTAGCATTTAGTGATTCTCATTAGCATATAAGAAACGGGTTATACGAATTCACTCTATTATGCTCCCGAGATGGCGTTTTCAGCCATTTGAGAGAGGGTAATGATGTGCTATGATCTGTGTGTACAAAAACATAGAAACTCGTTTTATTCCTTTCGTTTGCAATTTCTAATGCTAACGAATTCCACTCAATCTATGTAATAATGAAAGACACAAAGGAAGATTTTTCAGCTATCCATAGATGCTTTGCGCGTCATTTTTTGTTCAAGAGGGGTCAAGTTCTCTTCAAGAACGAGCACACATGGCAGAAGTTGCAAGACCTTTGGAAGCTCTTTTTTCAGTATTCAACACGAGAACAGGTAAGTGTTTACCATTTTTCATTTGTACTGATCTTGAGGCTGTTACATATGATTTGAACGAGGCTTGGTTGTCTGTGTATCGAAAAATTCACCCTTTCGTTTCATGTGGTATGTATGGCTGATTCGCTTTGTTTCTTTGTGCTTGACCCCTTGACCCACTTTTGCCTGTTTTGGCTTTAATCCTGGGTACATTAGCATATAATTTCGCCTGATGGTGCCCAGAGGATACGTCTATTTAATAGAGTACTATGTCCCCTTAAGTCCCACTTTTTGTATGATTTTAAGTTCGTTGAATTTTGTGCAAATTGGCGCCAATCGACATACAAGTTCGCTTCGAACACAAAATCGTCGCTTCAGTTTTCACCACCAGCCAAATAAATCATGCATTTAATGAAGTTTCAGCTCGATTTTAGCATCCTGTTCACATCTAGTGAGTATTTGTCTCTCTCCTTGTGGTTAGGAGTCAATGGCTCGATTTGTTTTCACTGGAAGATTGGTGAAATGGAGGACATTGAGGGTGAAGGGGACAGTGTCAATAAAAGGCCACACATGACTACTGGAAATACTCCACATAAACCAGATGATAAACGCGGGCAATCTACCAGTTCTGTTCCCTGTCGAAGTGAAAAAAAAATGAAGCTTTCCACGGACTCCAGCAAACGTTGTAAGTACTAATTTACGTAAATGAGTTTATTGCTATTGCATGGAAGGATTATTCATCTTCTGTTCAAGTGGATGTGATTATTCCATTGCATTTCTCTTGTAGTTCCAAAGCAAAACGAACTTAAATTAAATTTATGACTCGGACGACACATTTCTTTCTTTCTGTTTATATAGTGGATGTGATTCTTCTATTATATTTCTCTTGTAGTTTGATACAAAATGAAATTTAACTGAACTCAAATTTATGGCTTGGAGAACACATTTCGTTCTCTGGTGTTAAAAGAATGTAAGTAATATAGCTGTAACAAATTTCTTTGGGATAAATTGTTTCCATAAAAATTCAAAATTGGATGTTGTTTGTTTAAAAATGCAAGTCAACTATGCTTAATATATTGATGGCGGCAGTGAAAAAAAAAGCCCAACAGAAGCCGAGGAGGATCTAGCACAACCTCACTTCGACGTTACGTCCCATGGTAAGATTGAACATCAACCAACCAATGACAAGGATATCGATGATAGCACTCAGAACTTCGACGACGTGGTAACAGGCAGTGAAACCATTTATGAAGGGTTTATTTCTGACGATGAAAGTGCAGGCAACAGGGAGCGTCCTGATGAATTAAGGCAAGATATAGAGAGTTTTGGGTAAGGTCGATCGTTTTTCTGAGATCAATGAAGAGGACGAGGAAACTCTGTCTGCTACTCGAGGTGATGAAAGTTGTCCACTCAAAATTGATGATTTGCCTCCACTGGAAAACAAAGATTCAGAGTATCTCCCACAGCAATTATTTCAACGTTTCCATAGGAACGTGAAGAACCTATTTCCCCGCCACCTCCCTGGAAAACCGAATAGTTTTAAAGATTACCTGAGTGGAGTTTTTCGAAACAAAAGGCGTCATGAATGCCAAAAGGTTGGAAATCTTAAGACATTGCAGTAGCACCACTCGTTTGCAAGAATCCCAACTAAGAACTCTGGTGGCTACGTCGTTTCCTCCTGTGACGGTTGGAGATATGGCGGGAAGAGACGTGCCTGTCACATTCGAGGGAGACTGTTTCCCCCAGTTCAGCCACTTAGAAAAGAGCAATTTTCTATGCGAGGTATGTGTACCGTATCAGAAATGGGCCATGGAAAATGGCAAACCCCATGCAAGACTAAGATCGCGGAAGCAAGCCTCTGTTGAAGCAATACTTGCAGGCACAGCGTGATTGCAGTTCTCTGGCCTTGTTCAACTAAAAGAACACGCTGATTCAGAATACCATAAGCAGGTCGTTGATTTCTTTAAGATGGAGGATGACACCACCACTGGCGTTGAAAAATTGGAGGAAAACAGTTCAAGTGTTAAAGATGACATTTTAGAGATGACCACCAAATCAGAAGATGGACAGCGAAATCTTTGTACAAACAGAAAATAGATTCTGGGGAAATCTGCTGTTTTCAATCATGGGAAGGACATGAAAATCGTTGTGATTACCGTCAGTGGTGTGTCAAACATCCACTTGATGCAAAGGAAATTTCGATAAAGGCCAGTGAGAGCAACAGGTCAATCTACATCCCCATTAACTGCAAAATAGCTCCATTTAGTAAGTGTTCAAATCGATGCAAGCATAAAAAAGCCTTGATCCTCTTTGTACTGGCGAGGCATACGCTAATGGGGAAAATCCTTATACCTGTACTAATTGCGCCAAACAGCTTCAAGATTTGAAAGACATCCTGCGGCACAGAGAGAAAGGCCGGCTGGCCGGAATTCAAGACAATAGGAATTCGTGGCTTTAACCAATGCTACGCGAAGTCTAAAGAAATGAAGAGTGCACTCAAGACAGAACAAAATCGTAAACAAGAAGCAGAACGAGATCTTTCTCGGCTTACCAGGGTTAAGCTAACCACGTCAAAATGGGAACGAAGTTTAATGGATTCGTGCTTGAGTTGCAACGAAGAAAAATTAATTCTTGATCTGATGCGTCTCTTCAAAATGGAAGTGTCGAAGACAAAGCCAATTCAGATAATGGTCATTCGAAATTTAACTGCAAAGTTATCGAAAGGAAACAACAATCATTATTTGGAAATGATCAAGGACATCAGCAGTCTATTTAGAAATGAACTAGGCACAACCAACTATTCCTTACTAGCTGATGTGTTCGGTCTTGCAGGCAATACTACTGCATGGAAAACAAGTACGGCTTGACCCAGGAGTTAACAACATGGTAATTGACACAGCAGCAAGTACTTACAAGGCTTTTCCTGTCAACGAAGCAAGTGATGGAGCAAGAAGTTTGAGGTGTCTTCAACCTCGTTTGACAAAATCTGGAGAAGATGTTCTCTTAGGAAATGCCTGGAACCCCCGGATGTAGAAAACTGGACTGACGAAATCATTCAGATTCCTCGCAGAGATGCCTCAAAAGGCGACAAGGATGATTATGATGCTCTGAAGCGCCTTGTCGATGAAATGATCAGTAATCAGCAATCTGCAAAAAACGTGTCCATTCACAATTTTACAGCTTTGGCGACCATAGACAAACCATCACTAATCTACTGTTTGTGGCCAACGGTCGACAAAGGATACAAGGCCAACCATCTTTTGAAATACTGGGAGATGTTGAGAAAGCTATATAAGAAATAGAGTTCTATTTAAATGTATTTAAATTCTATTTGCTATTTACTATTTGAGTTCTATTTGAAATGATGGTATGCATTCTGTTTAAGTTCTATTTGGATCCTAGTTAAACACTATTTAATTTCTACTTAAACTCTACTTAAAATCTATTTAATTTCTACTTAAACTCTATTTAAGTTCTATTTAAACTCTACTTAAAATCTATTTAATCTCTACTTAAAGTCTACTTAAAAGCTATTTAGAACCTATTTAATTGCTACTTAAACTCTATTTGAAAGCTGTATTTATTCCTATTTAATTTTTATTTAAATTCTATTTAAACTCTATCATATATTTATTTTTATTTAATCTAAAATCTAGTTAATTTCTATTTAAATTCCTTTTATTTTCTACTTAAATTCTATTTATTTTCTACTTAAACTCTATTTAATTTCTGCTTAAATTCTATTTGTTTTCTACTTAAACTCTATTTAATTTCTACTTCAATTCTATTTATTTTCTACTTAAACTCTATTTAATTTCTACTTAAATTCTATTTATTTTCTACTTAAACTCTACTTGATTCCCACTTAAACTCTATTTAAATTCTCTTGTTGAGATTAAGTTCTCTCAAAATTTGTCAAGACTCTATCGTTACTCAGAAATTGAACCAAGTAAAGGCTGGATATATAGAGAATCATGTAACAAACTGTTTTATTATGCAAATTGTTGCAGTCAAGCACTGAAAATTTTTCATTCAGTAAATGCATATGTACAACCTTTAACTTTTAAATTTAAAAGAATGCAATCAGCAATCTGGTTTGATTGAAGACTAGATCTGATCAGTATCAAGAAACATTTCAACAGGTAAGCTCCATGCATTGCTAACACTGCTGTATATAAAACTGCTTCTACAAAACTCAGCTGTTACTACAGAAATACATCAATAAGGCTAATAATACATAAGCTTAAACTTATAAGGCTTACATTACTGAGTGGACTGGAGCAATCATTTTGTTCAGCAAAAAATTTTTTAAAAGTAATTATTCCCTTGAAATCTTTTGCTGTTAAAATTATTTAACTAAGACTGTGTCAAAAGACTTGATCATTAAAAAGTCAATCAGCAGTTCATGGTGTCGTGTAGTAAGCAGTCGCATGATCCAAAGAAAAAGGGCAACGACAGAATTTAGTGTCGTTATTAATTTAAGCAACTTAGCTGATTGAGCAACCCCTATTAGTGACTTGATATTCCTTTGGTGATGGTCCAAGTGCCGGTCTCTCTCAACAACATTGAGTTGACTCGAACACAAACTTGCATCATGTCTATATATCGATCTGCAACAAAACATTGAGTGGTCAAAATCAGTTTATATTTGA
>Ga0126336_10000419_pt1 | contig 16881 bp, 7 predicted proteins | sample SidCmetagenome_FD_92530 | JGI IMG/M metagenome (GOLD analysis project Ga0126336, IMG submission 92530) | Coral microbial communities from El Islote,Puerto Morelos, Mexico - Siderastrea C C metagenome | ecosystem: Host-associated > Invertebrates > Cnidaria > Coral | place: El Islote,Puerto... | reverse complement strand
TTATAAGTATGTAATTGGGTTGTTTATCCCTATGCCGGGCAGCCGGATTTTCCATGTGCGTGTCTGTTCTTGAAAAACAACCTTTTCCGTGTTGATACGGTAGTTTCTAGTCGAAAATATTACCTAAAATATTACCTAAAATATTGCCTAAAATATTGCCTAGGTAGGTCCGTATAGGGAAAAACTGTGCCCTTGGTCTTGAGTACGGCCCGAGGCCTGCGGCCTCGGGCCGTACTCAAGACTGCGCGGGCACAGTTTTTCCCTATACGGGCCTCCCGGCCGGTAAATAACATATATATAAAAACAGAAAACTGACATAGATGTGGTAGATTCTAAAAACAGTAGGAAGTTAAAAAAGGCTAAAATGCTAAAAATTATGAGTGAAAAATAACTGCATCTTTCGCCCAAGGATCACACCTCCACCGAAGAGGGGGGAACAACTTTGTAAGATGACGTGGGTTCAAATCCCACCGAAGTCAAAGATTTTTCTTTGGGTCTCTGATGACCTAAATTTCTTAACTTGGGCCAGCAGTCCAGGGGGAATTCATTGGAGCATTTGTTCACTTTCTAGCACTCACACATGTCCCAAATATTAATAAATTTTCACCACTTAACAAGAGTGCTACGCGGCTTAGAAACCTTGTTTCCTTGACTACTTTGAAAGAGTTAGGGGCATCCAATCAGAAACTTTTAATGAAACACTTGAATACTTGAATACCTGGTTTCTTAGATTATCTCCGTACTTTTTAAAGGCATATTTCTGTCAGCTAACACGTGTTGATCTGTTCGAAGTTTTTAGCTGAAAATTTAAGGAGTAGAAAATTCTAGGAAACGGAATCCTATCCGCCCAATATTTCGAGCTGATAATGTCTTTCCGAAAATGCTAGCTGACCTTATTTTACACTCCAAACGACATATTTGTCCCCCCGAAAATAACAGGAATTAATGTCACCTTTTTACGAAAGTCTACGGCGATGTTTCGCCAAAGAAATCTCTAGTTTTCACTGCAATTAGATTCGAATATCTCAGGCGATTTAGGTCTGCCGAACAAATATACCGCCGAAACGAACTGTGGGTGCCCCTGAAGAGTCCATTGATACGACTACATAAGTCAACCGAAAACCGACAACTAGGGGAGACTTTCCTGACTTAACAACAAGAATGGAATCAGGTGAAAAATCTAAATATGTGATGAATATTTTTACTCCTTTCAACCTAACTATTTAAGGGTTATTTTAATATAAAGACTTTTCAGCCTAAAGATTTAACCACACGTAACTTTTAACGCGATTTAACAATTTTCGTCATTTTCGAACAAAGTGACGAAACGTAAATGAATGGTTGTCACTATGAAATTGTCAAATTCGCTAAAATAAAGGGGCAGTATCATGGGTATTTTTTCTTTTATGCTCAAAAATGTTCTAAAATTATATCTAAGTACCTTTTTCACACATTGTGAAGGGGAAGATATCAAGCGAATTTTCAAAGGAAGAGCAAGATACAGTCATTGTTAACGGCAATTTTATAAGGGAAGAGTTGCGGGAGAGTCGGCCCGACGTGAAGCTGGAATCTGAATTTCCATTCTGGTCATCCGTGGCTAACAAAGTTATTAATAGTTTCCGTGCACTATAAAAATGCATATTCTCCTTACTGTTCTCCATACATTTCTTATGGAAGTAATAAGGAGAATTTGTCTAAATATCAAGACATCTTATCCTTGGTGATCCTGACTTCCTTTATTCTCATCATTTGAATGTTTGAACAAGTAGTGATAATGTAAAGAGAACTCATTTTCGTCACTGTTAGGGCTTAAAGGGTTAAACAAAACTCAACCATAATTTTTAGGCTTCCTTTGACACAACTAAATGCGTCTTTTGGCTTATCAAAGAGATACTTAAGATAAGTGTAGTGCCATTAAGTTAAGATGGTTGTCGCCAAAGGTATTAAGACGTCCGTTTAAATGTAGAACAAAAGTGTCTGATCTAAGCATCCTTCTGTAAGTAGCGTTCTAGAAAGAACCGACCAACTGCAACATGAAATTAAACTTTTAAAAAACAATGGTACAGAAGTCTCTAAAATTTCACATGGGATTTTAGGTAGGAACTAGCTGCATCCAAAACTGTCATCTGTGTGGTTAAAAAGCCGGATAAAATTTCCATCCAGTCTATCCTTGTTCCCACGATTACAAGTAACAGCTGAATTTATTGACCGCTGTAGCTAGACATTGCTACAGGTGACCTATTGTGTTATAACAATGCCAATGAAATTCTCATAATAACAACTCCTGTTAATTCCAAAGAGCCTTTTCTTTTTTAACCCGCTTAACGTCTAGAGTGATTGAGTAATCGTTTTCCGGCAGGTTTCAGAGTAAAAATAATAGCCGAGAACTTTTTTTCTTTTTTCACTTGGGATTTTTTCCCTACTTTTACTTTAAAGTTTATTTTAAGGATAACAAGAATTAGGAACTAAATTTTAAGTTTCCAAGAAACAATTCAATTGTATAATGATTACACACTTGAAAGAATTTGCCGTTCTATAAAAACAAAAGGGAACAATACAAAACGACTCATGACTCCTCGAAATCGTGCGGGAAAATCGAGCCGTTAAATAATTTTTTTAGAAGACATTCATATCGTGGTGTATTGTAAATAATCGAAGCTAATTGGCTGAATGGTCATGGTCTGTTCCTTAATAGACAGCGATCGACAGCTGACATACGACTACTCCTTGAAAAATTAAAAAAACCGTTCAATTTTTTTTAAAATGAGACCTTTCCTTTCCGAGCATGTGATATACTGATCTGATATAATAATATACAAAACTGATATGATGATATACAGCAGAATCCAAATAACTCGAACTCTGAAGGGAAACGAAAACAGTTCGAGTTAGCGGGGGTTCGAGTTATCGGGGTAGATTGAATATTTAATTTGCCATGTTATTAATTAATAGTTAACTGGTTTTTCAGCACTTCAGTATACAGTACAGTGCAAATTAAACTTATCTCGTCAGAAACTGTAATACTATTATACTTTATTGTGATAATACAGTACTGGAATGTTACTCAATTATACTCAAGATCATACGATCGGGAAATGGCTGTCAAATACGTGATCTGTTTGTTGCACTAATTGAAATCAAATTACTGTAGTGTTGGTTTTAGTGATTAACTGATCCGATTACAGGACAAGAAGAGCTAATGGGATATTTCGATGGGCATCCGTAGCGACTTACAAGAACCAGAATTTGAGTTATCGGGGTAGATTTTGATCAAGGGAAACGAAATCTAGTTCGAGTTAGCGGGGAATTCGAGTTATCCGAGTTCGAGTTAACCGAGTAAAAATGACTAAAAAGTGGGGTGAAATCCAAGGGAAATGGGACTTAGTTCGAGTTAGCGGGGGAGTTCGAGTTATCCGAGTTCGAGTTACTGGAGTTCTACTGTACTTATCTCTTCAGAGAACCCTTTCAGCCTCTTGTTAAGAGACATTCTAGACTCTTGGTAAGAGTCATTTTTACTCATACCGCATAAATATCGAACGGTGATCTGACTATGTAACTATTTCAATATCATGTAGAACAAGAACATATACGCCGCAGTTTCTCAGTATCTGATAGCGACCGGATCAGGGGTCCTGCCTGATCTACTGCTTGCTCGCCTGTATATCGAAGTCATAACTGGATCTTTTGTTAGAACGTTTTCTAGCCACAGATGTCTCTGGGCAGCAATACATAAGACTTCGTCTTATGTACTTCTGATCTGGGTGGTATATTTGGCAAAAGCTGACAAAGGGAGGCCGGCTGCAGATTACGGTTTTTGTAAAACGAACATTTATAAAATCATTCTTCATAGAAGAACGAAAAACCCTGTAATGGAGAATTGTTATGGAAAAACACGGCACACCCCAATTTAGCACATCACCTATTACGAAGTCAATATTTTTGATCACCGCATAGTTCACGCCAAACATAATACAGAAATTAAAGTCACGAAAATACCCCTTCACCAGCCAATTAATACGGCCTGATGCAAATATGAGAGCGCGCCGGTCATCAGAGTGTTCATTATAAATACGTGTGGATATCCCTAACCATAGCCGTTTAATGAAACTTGCAGTTACTCTCTTTTTGCTCTCTTTCATTTTTTTGTTTGTCTACTTGTTTGTTTTTTATCTAAACTATGGGATGAACTTATCTCCGGAAAGCAAATTTTTTTAAGGGTATAACAATTAGAAATTGTTTCAGGTTTTATTTAAAAAAAGGTACTGCAATTACAGTGGGACCCCCTTAAATCCAGTCATCAAAGGAACACAAAAATCTGGTCATATTAACTGGATGGCTGAAATAAAGGCTATTACATAAAGGAAATCAATGCAAGAGCTTCTGTTCCGGCCGCGAAAATAACGATCGAGGAGACCAACGGACGGCGTAGCCGTGAGACTGGGTACTACAGTGTTGGACTCCTTAAACAACAAAGCAAATAACCTTGAAAAGCGCAGTTATAAGTGTGTGTCATGTTTGACAACTAAATGCGTACATTTTTTAAACCTTCGTCATTTCTTTCCTCAAATATTGTGCATCAAATTAAACAAACACCAATAACGATTGTGCAGTTTGTTGTAAAAGCGCCAAAAAATAATGAATATAAACATAGCGGTTAATTAATGAAACATGCAAAAATGATCCGGTTGTACAGAAAATGAAATGAATTATTGTGGTTGACATTCTACGGAGAAAGTGGCTGTTGATTATGTCTTTGGAACTACGACGTTTTCCTTTGAAAATCGTAAAGGTTTTCACTAGATTTTGCTCCAATAGTTCAGAAAAAAGTAAACGTATTAAGGCATTTAATACTTTTTCTTTAGATGTACAGTTGTATACAATCACTTGCACTTTCGTCATAACATTTAATAGTTTCACGCACACTATACAAATATACACAGATATCAGCTGTAACTTTAAGGTAACATTTGCCAAAAACGGTTAATTGTTTATTTTTTGTTTTCAAAATCATTACCGCTATCACGCAATGTGACATAACATGTCAATTTAGCTTGTATTGACTCTCTAGTGACGGCTAGTCTCATAAAATTTTACTACGTAGTTTGGTTGGCGCCTGTACGCCCGTTGCGTATAAACAGCTTTTGCCAAACGCTTTAAGGAGCACGTTTGCTTAACGCAGCACAACTCATTGTTTGACTTTCCAATATTGGCTTGGCGTCAGTACTTTTAGAGTGTACCCAACGGGTCGTCAATTGATATGTAAATGCTAGTAAGCTCTTTTCAAATAAAATAAATGATCTGTGCGAGCTTATATTCAGGTATATCTCCTTCAATGCACCACCAATCAGATGTAAATCCGAATAACAATCCGTCAAGGTTTTTCCTGTAAAAATTTCAGTTAATTCCGATCGGCTTCGCTAAATATCCGCACTTTTGATGAATTTACTAGAGCGTGCTGCGTTCCGTGCTTTGGCATGCTGTCTCAGCACTGTTTTCAGTTTTGCCTTATGCATGGTTCAATTCTACCTGTTACCATGCCCCCCCGGGCATTCCCCCGGGGATTTGCAATTTTGTTCTCACTTGGCGGTCTATTCCCCACCCCAGGGCACGTAGAAAGAGACAATTCCCCACCCCCGAGACTCCTCATCGACCACAAATACGTTGTTTTGTGTACAAAACATAGATTACGATAGTGATTTCCGTACGATAGCAAAACCAGACGTTTTGACAAGAACTTGAACGCTTTTCTAGAGTTTCTTGAACAAAGGATACTACATGTATAATTTAATAAAAACATGAACACTATATTTGAAAAAGAAAACTGAAGAAAAACCTCTAACCGCACTGGCATACGGCTAGCGTTTAAAGAAATGGTCTTCGCCATGTGATTTATTCTAATTATAGCACATAGAGACAAGAGGCCCGTGAACAAATTGATGGCAGCATTTTAAAGGAGTTTTTCTTAGCTTGCTTCATAAGAATGAACACTGGACTGAGACCTCTTTTTAACATAACGCCGCGCATCCGTTTTCATATAGAGTCTATTTAAATACGCTGAAGAAATATTTCTTTGTTTGTGACGAACGCCATCCATTCGAGTACGCATCAAACGCACATTCGTTTAACATTTTATGATAAAAGGAGCTTCGAATACAGATTTAAAGTTTGAGAGATTATTCTTCTCTAACCAGTCTGCTACAAATTCTAGAAATCCTCCCTGGAAATAAGCAGTCTTCTTCACGCGATCCGGCGTCAACCGAGAAGTGACGTGCTTCGCAAGAACAACAGGAAGTTATTTTCGATTTGACCCGCCCCCCTCCCCCAGGACAGGACGGCTTCAGACAATTCCCCACCCTCGGGACCGAAGGACTGGACTTGTCCCCGGGGTTGCCCGGGGGGGATGGTAACAGGTAAAATTGAACCATGCATTAATAACTGCCACTTCCAAGGCTGGTCGCTGGATAGCTTGTAAGACAGTCAACACGTGACTCGATCATGCCTTCTAGAACCAGGTGGCCTTCCTACGCACCAACCAGTTAGGTATCCAACATCTAAAGCCATTTTAATTTTTTTTAAGAGAATCTTCCACCTAAAACCCGTTCCACCTAAAACTGATATTTGTGCCAGTTAGGACGAAGTCATTCTAGAAAATTAATCGACTGCCGGTGAAATCTCTGCCATTCACTGGTTTCAACCAAAAATGACAATATTTCGTGTTATGTTAATTTTAAGCTTCGTTTGAACTATTTGTTGTCAAGAAACAAACGTCAAAAAATAAGGCAAGAAGACATAAAAGATAACAATACTAAAACTTGAAAAAAGAATCATACCTGATAAGTTACCACTATCAATACCTGAAAGACATAGACAAAACCACTGTCGTTGAAATGGAATGGGCAAGCTATGAAAAAGCCAATTTTGAACCCTGCAATTCCTTCCATTATTTGCGAACATGTCCCTACGACAAAAAGAGCCTCAAATTTTAATTGTTGTCCTCATACTGAGGCAAAATAACATTTGAATTCTGGATCTCCCTACGATTAACCGTACCACGGCAACGTGGTACGGTTGTGTGTCAATATACGGAACTTTGGGCTATCATCTTACTCCGAACAATTTATCAATTTTCTCCCAGGATTAAAGAACCTCGCATAAAAAATGTGGCTATCCAGGCTATCTAGACTGGCTATTTCAGACATTGTTTGATTCATAAAAGATTTTATTCGTTCATTTGGCGGCGGACCGCCTCTCATATCTATACAGAAGGTTTTAACAATGGTTGCGCTGGTTCGCGGCTAAAACATGTAACAAGCCACCTGCTCATTCATCCAACGTATTACACGTGACTCTTTTTCAAACGTAAACTATTACTTTGAAAAAAAAATTGGACTGGCCTAATTATTCTTTTTAGTAAACACTCTGAAAATAACAGTTGAATCTGTTTTGTAAACTAAAACCATGGATAGCTCGCTCTCTTTATGTCTCTTTTAGCAACGAAATATATATATTTGTAGCTCTTATAATCTCTCGTACATTTTTGAATATCAAAAGTTACTTTTACATATTGTTTCACATAAATACACTGTTATTTATATCAGCTCTGCTTAATAAAGTATAAATTTTAAAAGTGTTCTTTTAACACGAAATAGACTAATTTGTAGCTCTATAAGTTAACTAGTTCCACTGTTGCATAGTTCAGTTTACACAATAATTACATTAATATCTACAGTTCTTTGCGACTGTCTTAAAACTGAATTAGAGCGTGAACTTGTTATAGCTCCGAGCCACTGGGTTACTTTAGCTATGACAGTCAATAGAATACTTGTTCTCTCTGCGACTCTATGAGATTCTTGAAAGGCATGTTTTCTCTAATTTGCTCAGTAACTGCGTCAGGAGCAAGCCGTGTGTTGATGTTTTGCTGGGCAGTGTTTGCGGATTTCTCCAGGTAGTATGCATGATGGATGCGAATGTGAGTGCGAAGGTTGCTCGAGCTGATGAATTTCCAGTTGCAGATGTTGCATTTATAAGGTTTTTCTCCAGTGTGGGTAAGAATGTGCGACTGCAAATTTCCGGACGTTGTAAAGGCCTTAGAGCACTGCTTACATTTGTACGGACGCTCCCCGGTATGGATACGAACGTGCCTTCGCAGATCGCTAGAACTCACAAATGCTTTAGGGCAATACTGGCACTTATGAGGTTTCTCGCCTGTGTGGGTCAGGATATGCCGTTGTAAGTTGGTAAGCTGGGCAAATCCTCGGCAGCAGATATTACACGTGTAAGGTTTCTCGCCAGTGTGAATGCGGTTGTGGATTTTCAGGTGCGCGGCGAGGGCGAAGGCCTTGGGACATTTCTGGCATTTATACGGCTTCTGGCCGGTGTGGATCAGAACATGGCGTTGGAAATTCCACGAGCGCGTGAACACTTTATTGCAATGTTGGCACGTGTAAGGCTTCTCGCTTCCAGCAGAATCTGCATCTTTTTCCTCTTTTACTGACGGAAAATCTACCAAGCGCTCCGTCTCAGGGCCGCGTTCCTCTCTGCTCCATGCACTTATCCTCTTCTCCTTCTTGTTATGGAAGCCATTTTGTCCGTTTATCTCCCTGCTCGCGACGATAACATGCGGCTCGCTATTTGCTACGACCAATGGTTGAGCATAAGGGGAAGTTAAACGATACAGCTCGGCTTGTGAGGAAGCAACAGTTGGAGGAGTGTCTTCTGTATTATCTGCAATTTACCAAAGATACAATGTTAATATTTTATATCAACGATGTGTTTGATAAAGCAATAATTGAGGGGTACAATTTTACATAACTGTATTGAGGTAGGATTTTGCGGCTTCCTCGAAGAAAACCGCAACAAATAGCATACGTTGAATATGCGATTAGAATTCATCATTTATCATACGCAAAGTGCACTAAGGCAGCTTGAAAAACGAAGGCTGCTTGTAGTTGGCAAACGAGCCAAATGATTTTAATGCCGAGTGGTAGCTTTAGTGGGATTAATTCGGTTTTACAAAGCAAAACAGTTCTTTCTAAGGACTGTAAATGACCTCAGTTTTGTTAACACTTCTCTTCAGAATGTTCTCATAGCGCTAATTAAATTTCCTCCTTGGTGAATCGGTCTCTGGTCTTCTGTTACAAACCTGCTTGCTTTTAATTATCAGTAGCCATGCAATGTCATGTTACGCAAATCGTAATATCAAGTAACATTGCTCAATTAATGCGAAAAAATCCTTACTGCGGTCTGTAAGCGTTTTACACACTGGAAAGATCTTTGAATGAGCTGAGCGAGTTTAAACCCCGTTACCTTTAAATTGTAAAAACAAATTCTGTTTGGGTTTTATGATGAATGTTTAATGATTTAAATACCATTTTAGAAAAGTCACCATTACCACGAAATTCTTTCTTGACGCATTCAAACAGTTTTCCTAATCCGAAGGTCTTTCAACGAACCGCAAAGCTAAGCCGAAACGTTTTAACGTTTCCATAAAACTCTTAAGTAAATCTTAAGGGCAACGAAGCGAAGGACAGGTTTCGGAACCGAGGACAAAAGCTCAGTCGTTTAGTCGTTAGTCGTAAGCTATGATGTACTGCAATGCAATGCAGGACAATATAACATCCTTTCGATAATTGTAAATTAGCGATAGAAGTGAATGCTAAAAACACTCTTGGTGTGAAATCGCTTTCATTGATTTTTCTCAACGCCAAGACGCAAGAACGAAGAAAATCTCATCGTTATTTGTACACCGCGAATAAATAATTCAGTACAAGCAAGGAGCTACTCCGTAATCGCAAAACAGGACTAATTACGGACTTGCTTTTTTTCTTTACACGTTATACTTAGGTCCAGATTGAATTAAAACACATATAAACCTCTACTTTCTCCCACCCTTTACATTAATTTACTGGGCTGATATAAAACGTTCTGAGACCACGTTTGTGTTTATGGTTATTATTGATTTCGTTTTGATGCTTTTTAAAAGACCCATCAGGTATTTTACGGGTAGCAAGATCGTCTCGTATTTAAAACGCTCAACAAAGGAAAAAAAGAATTAAAGGCAAAAACGTATTGCGAATGGATTGGACACTTAAGCCGACTTTTATAAGATTTTCTCTGTGTCGTTAATTGTCACCAACTGAATTAAAAACAACTAAGGAACTTTCAAATAATGGATCTTAGTTACATCTAGCCCGAAATAACTTGTCACTTTCCATGCAGTGAAATGGGCAATTAAAAAATGATTTTATCCCGATTTAACATTTTGCCGTTTTTGGGATAAATTTTCCGTCTCCCTTGGAGTGCTGTAAATTTTACTGCCGACTTACTTTGGCTGAGCTTGTATGTAAAAAGGCTCGACACAAAAAACTTGTAAGAGCTGAAAACGGTTGAGCGCACATAATTAAAGGCTGAGGGTGAAACGTACTTACCAAAGTATGTGATGTTGCTTTTCTTGAATTCTTTCTTCTTGATTAAAAATGAGCGAGGCATTCTTGAGCCGAAAGTTTAGTTGATAGGATTGAAGAAGGATGGAAGTCAGTCCGAACGCAAGTTTCTTGGGGAATGATTAGAGCTCGATCACCAACTTTGGTTTAAATGAACTGAGTTATGTCGCACAGGTTATTATAGGCGCGGAGCCTATTGGCCAGGTGCACCGAAGATTTTACAGCGGTCGTAAACAATTTCCCACTTGCTAGCCCTGCGCAAACTTTCATACATAGAGACTGAATGCCCCTTGATCGTATCACGACAAAAGAATAACACAAACTGCTATTTAAAACAACAAGCGCTCCGTCATTCTTCTGGCCGGGTATTAATTTATTAAAGACCCGCCCCGACCCCATCAGGAATTCAATGCTTTACAGGTTGCGCAAAGACGAAAAATGGCCAAAGGACTAATTCCACTTGACAATAGGCCGCTGTTAGCCAATCTAAACCAGGATATCTCATTGCGCATGCATGATAGAATAGGTTGTTTAAATCTCAGGAGGCTTGTTCGCTGCTAGTGGCGCCAGGATCTTAGCCAATCAGAAAGCGCGGTGACAAATAACTTTAGCATGAGCACAACTTTGCAAGAACAATTCTACCGATTAGAATTCGAAACAAGGAGACCGACATAAATTGCGCAAGGCAGACAGCCAGGACTCCTTCCTGCGTTTTTTATTATAGCAACGCATTCCTTAGCCGCTAGAGAAAGTTTTTTGTTCGAATGAAAATGAGTTGTTGTCACGTTTGAAAAGAGTTTTAGAACACCTCACTGTAAACTTAAAGCGACGTTCTTTTGTGCTCTGCGTTATGAAATTTTAATTTGAAAATATTTGGAAGTATGTTATTTGTCAATGAACCATGCCATGTCAATTATTCATACAATACATGAACTGCCTTTGTCCTTGGTCGGCCACTAAATGGGGAATTTGAAATATAGCCTATTTATCTCCACGTTTCAATTAAAGAACCACTCTCAAAATACGTGACTTGTCGCTCGAGCGATATATTTGATTTTACGCGGCCAGACTCGCGAAGTTGGTGCGAACGATTTATCAAGTCATTTCAAACAAGATCGACACTTTGTTCGCATGAGCTAATTACCTCTGAGAACATGCCTTTGTTTGATTTTGACCACTGCTAGCGTTGTGCACTTAGCAACGCCACCCGTCGCACTTGCCAGTGCCACTTGTTCGTTTGGTCAAGGCACGTGCACTTTAAAACAGGTGTGATTCTACCCCCGTGCGCTGCGAACAAAGACGATTCGACGTTCTCACAAAGACAATAGAAGGAAATGAGCAATAATTTTTTCAATCAGTTCTAAAAACGCGACTATGAAACACTGAAAACCTGAAAAAAACGGTGAAAGAAGCAAAGCTTTTTGGCTGCTAATACTTAAATTTTTGTAGCATCCCGAGTTGAACCATGCACACGGATATATTTAAAGATGGAGGCAAAGACCTGATTTGAGCTCAAGCCTGCAAGGACATGGGTGACCATTGTCAATGTATCATAAAGAGTAAATTAAAAGGTTCAATGGTTTTATATGTGAACCAGTTCATTATCAACCGTGACTTTCCTTAAATGCTTTGCTTTTCATTTCATGGGGAGAAAACATCAAGACAAAAAAATTAGAACGGGAAATAATATCGTAAGTGCGTGTTCCCGACAGAAGCTAACGTAAGCGCGCGAGTGGGCGAACAAAACCTGTCATCTCCTAGACTAAAAGGTATATCAAGGTTTTTGGCCACAGCTTATCAAATTGCCCCTTCGAATTAGTCCTAAAACCAGACATTTCAGTCATGATTTAAGGTTTATACATTAGGATAATTGACGGCGCTTGTGCAAGAGCCGCTAGAGAAATCAGTAAAGAACTGAAATGACACCATACGTTTCTAGGGAGCGAAAATTCAATTAAAAAGAAATTGTATCGGACTGCCTATGTTGAAGCAATAATGCTTTCTGATGAAAGGATGTTATGAGATAATAAGGAATCTCAAAAAAAAAAAAGGACGCAGGCTTGGTTTCAGGGATGTCCAGGAATGTATTTAACTTAGGTATGGGTCAATTAGTTAAACAAATCAATTTAAACTATTTGCCCCTTTCACTAGCAACGCCGGGATAGGTGCAAACGCGAATCCATGAAATTATTGAGAAACGCTTATGCAAGCTAAAAGAAAGCAAATTGTCTCGGTCCTTGTGCTCGGGTTTGCGTTGTAGAGAGTTTGCAAGGGCTCGTGTACTTGTGTTTCTGGGTGCGTCGCTCAGCTGAAAAAAAAACACGATTTACCCACATCCAACGCATTCGCTTTCTCGGATTTCCCTTTCTTTTTTGTGGGTGAAAAAAGGATTAATGCTTGCATAGACATCAGCAATAGCCTCCCTCGAAGCAGGCACAGGAAAACAATTAAGCCGTATGAGCGCAATGAGATGTTCTGACGTTAAACTGGCTAAATTTCCGTCTTGATTTTGAGGCCTATTTAATAATAAGGCACTTGCGTAAGAGACAATTTAATTTGAATTTAAATCCCACAAAGCTTAAAGAATCCCTAAAGAAGTCACATAAATTCCTAGAGGATAATTTTGATTGCGTGCTTTTGATTGCCGAAAAAAAAACGCAAAGAAAACGGAAATGTATTTTTCTTGGGTTCAAGATGATACGGCAGTTTTGTTTAGATAGGTTACCAGTTCTGTGACAAAAAAATGGCAGGTAATAGAAACAAAAAGCACTACTGGTCAGCAAATATTCAGTATATATTCAAATGAACTGGAATTCTGTCAAAGAAATGCTCGATGAACATTTGATTTTTGAATACCTAAAATATACGATGGCGTGATTTAGCGTAGGTGAAAGGACTAAGAAAGCGACAGTTTAGCACGTGCTACGCAGTGAATTCATTTGCCGTTAGCAACAACGCCTTTAGTAGAGGTCAGTAGCAAAACCACATTACATGATAGAGATTTTGGTTCAAAAGGATCCACGCCTATGTTTTGTGAAATCATCAGTATTCAGATCACTGTCTGTTATAGCAGATGGCCGTATATGTGGCTCGTGTCTTGAATTGCACGATTACTTTAGGGAGGTGAAAAACAATAACAGTAAGTTCTCGAAAACAAAATGTAAAAGTTACGATATTGGACTATTAACGTCCCCTCCGGCATTTTAAAGTAACACTGTAAACACGCCACGCGATATTTCTATACAATACACGGCATCCCGAAACAGAATAGGACTTCTACTTCCACAGTTCCCGCATTTTTAAAGGTTGTTCTGCCGGACGAAGTGAAGGCCTTTATGCGTGATTGCCTCGTGCGTAAATGGTGAACACGAAACACCACAGTTAAGCCTTGGGTTGAATCTTATGTGCGCACATGCAGAAGTTCGAAACTACAAAAAAAAATATTTGGAAAATTAGAATTTTACTGAAAATGAAATACTATTTTAAAAAAGCTATTGGCTTTTCATTTTAATGGTGGCACCTAAGAGTTTTCATCCACAAGTTCTAATAGCATAATCCCTTGGCCACTGTTTATTAGGAGTTTTCTTGGAGGGATTAAACTGGTAAACTAGCATATTTTCTTCGCTCCTTTTTGCCTTCAATAAATGCTCAACTAGAAACAAACTAGTCTGCACAAAAATATAGGTAGATTAATTCACAAAACAGTATCCAAACCCATTTTGCTTAACTGCTTACCCACTTAAATCTTGATAAAATGTTTTATGTCAAAAATGTGAAGTTGATAAATTCAAATTGTCACTGTGCGTGAAGAGGGAATATTTGAACTCAGCGAAAATCGGTGGAGTAGTGAGATGCGAAAATAAAAAGATCGGGAAATCGAATAAACACCGAAATAAGAGAAATATGTTAAAAAAATGTTATTTTGATCAGTGAGTTGTTTCTGGTACAGTGGAACCTTGACATAACGAATTGCAAGGGACTGGCAAAATGTGTTCGTTAGAACTGGGAATTCGTTATATCTAGGTTCTTTTCCATACGTTTTTACTAATACTGGGCTGAAGAAACTCTTTCGTTATAACGGGGTCTTCGTTAAAAACGGGTCCTTTATATCGGGGTTCCACCGTAAAAAGGAATAGCCTGCGGAATGCGATGTCATCGACATCGTGTTATCGTGGAATCTATCGGTTAGTTCGTTTAATCATCGGGATCCATCGATTAGTTCGTGTAATCATCGGAAACTATCGGATTCTTTGCGGTTTTTGCAAACAATACCCTTGAACAATAGCGCCATCTGGTGCTAAGATTATCCAAACGAACAAAGGTAAATACAATTTAAAGCTTCAATAATAAGTGTCAAATTAATAGGCAAATTGGAAATTCAAAGCGGAAGTGACTGTTGTCCCTCTTAAACTCTTTGTTCGGTGTCAAAAAATTGTGCTACATATTTCCACGTAAATTCCTGGCCTATCGTTCTCTATGAAGAAGTTTATTTGAAATAAGAATCGAAGTATACTGTGATGTATTTAGTCCGATTCTATAGACGATTAACGTGTTTCTCAAACGAGTCGTGACCAATCTGCGGTCGACTGTATCCAGCCATTACTGAACCTATTAGGGTAAGATAACAAAATGATTTTTGTTTACTCCTTCGCGACTTCTTAGCTTTGTTAGACTTAACGATTACTGACATAGTTTTAGGTCCCTCAGATTAATTCTGGTTTAGTGTTGGAATCAGGCCCGCTTTAACTTTCGATTTTTTAGTTTTTCACAAATAAAAACTGACTAGCTCATTATTAGTCAAGAAATTTGTTAGCAGCAACGGTGTTAAAGTGGGGAAACGGAGAGTTAATCGGCACGCACTGAAGAGAAATTCAATTCAAAATAAACTACTTCATCGACCTTCACCAATGATGAAAAGTTTTTCTTTTTTTTCCCGTTAAATCAGTTACTTTCTAAATTTTGTTTTTGAGAGAAAGGAAGCTTTGGTTTCCGTGCATTTATCATCCAGCCAAAAGAGGTAATTGCTTTCGCCATGTTTGTGCGTGTGACAGGTATACCTGCTGCAAAAGGCATGGAAGAATTCTGCCCTTTTAAACATTTCCCCACGACTATATTTTCAAATGAAGTATACATGTTCTCAGAGTCGTTTTGTCTTACTTTCCTTACAGCTCGACAAAACTGATAAGAGATGCAACTTTCTTTTTTTCATTTGCGAGCAAAGAAAACTTAAAAAAAACAGGCTATGAGAGCACTAAAGGAGCAATAATAAACCACAGAATACTTAACAAAAAATTGTAGACTAATTTCAAAAGATGTCTTCAGTGAAATTCTTAATGTGACGAACAAATCCCTACAAATTCTACAGTCTATTATTGGGCTTCGACATCTCAGTTTCCTTTAATCCACCCACTCACTCGTAATCCACATTGATCACAACCGGCTTCCCCGGCCATCATTATTAATGTGCACTTCTTCCTTTGTGCGACATTATTCCATTCATATACTTTGACGTCTCTTTCGATTCTTCCTTTTCGAGAGTTGTTTTAAAGTAATCTAATATTTAGCTTACAGCGATGCAAAAAGGAAGATGAAATTAATATCTCGACTTTACTGTAAAATCATCAACAAAGGAGTAAACATTTTAAGCCCTCTTTAAACACGGGAATCAAAACCGCTGAAGTATTACAACGTTGTTGAGAGTTCAGCCGGTTTTGTCAAGATTCTTTTTTTCTAAATACGCTAGACAGTAGGTCGGTTTAGCAACCAAAATTAACACGATTTAAAAATCATATCATCTTTATAAATAGAAGATCTTGGAGTTGGCTTGGGGATTGTGAATAAAAGAAGCAGTAAACGTACCACCAGTAGGCAGAACAAACGACAAGGCATATTACGCAAACAAAAAGCTTCTTGATTTACAGTTTAAGAACTTTTTATTCTGGGATCTGCTTACATATTTCTCTATACAGAGCATTTGCCTTAGTGATGTCAATGAGCTAGACAGACTTCAGTTTTTATCCACCAACTAAGGTTGAAACTTTTGAACGACAGGTTCATGTGTTCGGCTGACCTTGGAACCTTTCAGCGATTTGGAAGTACTTTTTTGATGACGCACCGCAAAACAATTCAAGCAAACCAAATACAACGAATTCAAAAGACAAAATGGATCTTAAAAGATATTCAATATTGCGGGTAAAAATACTTAAATATTGGACATACACCTGGAAATATTATAATTCGTGCCATCTTATGTGGCAGAAACTACTCAGGGTAAGTGAGATTTAATTTGGAAAGAAAACCCTAGTCTTGGAAAATTACAAAGAAAACTTCTCAGATTAGTTTTAATAAGAAACGTCGTGCGCATTGCACATGGAAGAAATTTCCCTTGTTACATTGACCGTATCCGAACCGTATTTATGCTAGAGGGCCTTAAAACCGT
>Ga0126336_10000418_pt1 | contig 16897 bp, 18 predicted proteins | sample SidCmetagenome_FD_92530 | JGI IMG/M metagenome (GOLD analysis project Ga0126336, IMG submission 92530) | Coral microbial communities from El Islote,Puerto Morelos, Mexico - Siderastrea C C metagenome | ecosystem: Host-associated > Invertebrates > Cnidaria > Coral | place: El Islote,Puerto... | reverse complement strand
ATTCCAAGCTGAGTTGTAAGTCACCGGTTTGCTTGGGGTTGAGTCTTTGACTGTCGGCACATCCATTGGCCACATTGTCAAACATGAACAAGGTACAATTTTTATCTTCGCCCCAATCTCCCAGTTCCACCATATTGCCTTTCTTTTTACACCAAGCCCCACTGGCTTGCAGAAATGGAAGTACCCCAGATTATCTCGGGTGGCATCATTGTGCACCAAACGCAGGGTTTCATAAGGGTATTCTTCTCCTTTGACAATCTGTCGAATGGAACTCAGACCAAATTTCTGGAAGCAGAAAGGATCTCGGGTCACATCTCCATTGAAGGCTCGACTGTCCACCAGGGCTACAATCAACCGATCGAGCACTCTGTTTTGAAACAGGTTGGGGATGTCAAAGCGGGTCAGGTTGCCTTGCATGCTGAAGGTACGGATTTCACTGCGGACGGTCGGGTAGGTGGCCATTTCTTTGTCATTGTGTCTTTTGGAAGACAAACTCCTGTAGACGGTTTCATTCAAACAAAGCTGACACAGATGAAAACGCAGTTTCACATCGCCTTCCATCAATCGTCCTGCCAGACCCACTCCATTCAAAAAGAGATTAGGGCTGTTGAAATGAAATCTCATCTTGATCCCGGGGACCAACACTTTGCCTGTGTGAAACACTTCCAAGTGAGGGGTAAACACCACACTGTGGGTGACGCCTCCAGCATACTTGGCAACTTCGGCTACGGAGGCGGCCAAGGCCGCTTTGTGATTGGCAGTCAGATCACGCCAATGTTGATGCGGGGTGCCATAGTTGGTATTGTTTGCTGTCCATTGGGGTGGGAAATCCACTTGATTGAACCAACCTTGAGGTCCCAACACCGTCTTGCCATCCTCTTGGTCAAAATTCAACAAGCTTTCTAGGTACGCCTTGTAATGATACGTGTCTGATTGAGGACTGATCAACGTGCCATTCAACTGCAGGTCAATTTGTTTGATAATAGAATGGGCCAAATTGTTGACGAGCCACAATTTTTCATTGGCCACCAAGTTCCCGTTATCACTCTTTTTCAATCTCAATTCCATGGTAAAGTAACTGCGCCCCAAATCCACAAAATCGTCCAACCCCGGAATGATGAATTCCATGGGATTGATGCCGGTGGTGGTGGGTTAAATGGTGACCATGCGATAGGCATTGATATTAATGTCGGTTGGAGGCACCTTGAAAACGCGCAAAGCCGGGTTGATGGTCCCTTCGGAACGCGCGTGAGCTGGGGCGGCTTCTGCCATGTTTTTTCCTTTAACGTCGTCGTCGTCGAGTGGTGGAACCATGCCGTCGTGAGGGGTTTTTATACCGTCATCGCCGTGGGGCCAAACGTTGCGCCAAATCCAACCATCCTCCACGTTGTCGTCGTCGTCTCACGAGTTTCCAAAGAGGAAACAGGCCCCCATGTTGAGGTAAACCACGATCACTACGAATACGTGGAGGACGCGAATGCACTGGATCCATTTTTTAGACACCAAAAATATCCCGAGTTCGTTTGACTTTCTTGGGAAACAAGGCACTCGCCAAGCGCATGGCTTGTTTCACGTTCTTATTGCCCAATGCTTTCTTGGCTCGTTTGGTGATTTCCTTTTTGATGACTTCTTCGGCTTTTCGTTTAACGCCCCGTGTTAACCCCGTTTCCAATCCACTCAAGGTATTACTAGGGAGTTTCAAAGGATTAAGGGTCCTTTTAAGGCCTTGGACACCGCCCCGCGCGATATCCCTGATCAACCCTTTTCCACTTTGATCATACCACTCATCCATACGAAAGCGTGTCGAACTACCCCCTCGCATGGTTTCGTCTTCCTCTTCACGCGTCACCAATGATCCCTTTGTTTTTTCACGTGACTCGTCTCTTTTATACCGTGGCACCTTTCATCGTCTTTTTTTCCGAGTGGCCGCTTCCATTGCTTTTTTGCCTTCGTAACCCACCGCTCCACCCACCGCCCCCAAAGCAGCGGCTTTACCCGCAGCCACCAAGGCTGGAATGAGAGCTGCAAGAGGAAATAGACCTCCTCTTTGACTTCTTTTTTTTCTTCTTGGTACCCCTCGCTTTCGACGCGCTCTTGTCTTCGACATATTGTTGTGACTGACAACCCCTTTTCAAGGGACAGTTTCTTTTTATGTCTTTTTGAAGTGCAACGTGACAATGGTGTTGCCCTAGCCAAACTTGACCAAGTCTCCCCCCATTCCAAACGTTTCGACCACTTGAACTTGAATGATTTCAACGACTTCATTGCGAAACGGTAGGTATTGAATGTGCAACGGTTCAAAGTACATGGTGCCTCGTCCTTCCCGCTTGTACTGGATTTCTCGCAACAAATCGGTCACGCGATTCCCCACAATACTGCTACCTGCCACATCGAAGTACACGTGTAGCGTTCCCGTGGGTTCTCCCACCACCGAACGAAACGCCACATTCAAGTTAGTGAAACGCCAATTCACGCTGAAACTCAACCAAATCCAAGTGGTACCAGCACCATCCGTGATTACTTGGTAATACTCCGGGTCGCCTTTCGCATTTTTGAATTCAATGTTACTGTTGTTGGGTACCCGTCCATCAATGAATTCCCTGTTCAAGTTGTGGCCAAGTACCCATTGTCCATTGTCTTGTTTTTCAAACCACCCCATTTTCTCGGCCATGACATGATGAATGGAAAAGTGGGGTACGAACATCTTATTTCCGGATCGAAGCACGTACTTGTACCGCCTGACGTTGCGATTGTCCAACACCAAATCCTCTCCTTCCCAGATAAACGTCGCACTCGTCTTTTGTCCACTCTCCGTATTCGGAGCTCCATGGAAGTCCAGGTGACCATAGCTCATACGTTGAGCCTCCCAATGCAAATAGGCTTTCATGAAGGTCACTCCGTTGACAATGGAATCATCATGTTTCAAATCGTCCATTTTCATATTGAAGGTACGGACCGTACGCCCCTGGGATGTCAGCCGGTAAGAAGAGGTGCCAAACACGAACTGATCCGCAGGCAGCAGATTAAAAATGTTCACACCCGTGCCCGGCAAAGAAATGGCACACAAGCCTACTTGCCATTGACCGCCAGGTAACCGCAACGGCTGGGGTAAACGAATCTTGAACCAGTTGGCTTGGTTGTTGGGAAATTCTTTTCGGTTGGCATGACTAGGTAACGTCACATAGAACGACATCCTGTCTTCGTCTGGGGTTCGTTTCACACCACCTCCCTTTTAAAGTGCAGGGTTAGGATGGTATGCCCTTCGCCAAATTGCACCAGATCCCCATTGATTTCAGCCATCTGGGTTTCCACGATTTCCACCACTTCGTTGCGCACCGGTACATATTGAATGTGTCGAGGTTCAAAGTGGGTGGTTTCTTCGGGATGGTACTTGATTTCTCGCAAGAGATCCGTGATGCGATTGCCCACCATACTACTGGTGCCCACATTGCAATACACGTGCAGAGACGTGTCGGGGCAAATTCCGTGGAGGGACGAAACGTCTCGTTCAATTGGACGAAACGCCAATTGCATGTCACACTCAACACCAAATAACCCCCATCCACTTTCCAAAACGTCGGTTTATTGTCTGCATCGGGGACATCCGTCGGCGTGGGAATCATGTCCGAATGAAATTCTTGCAACAAATTAGGTCCCAGTTGAAAATGCCCCGTGGAGATTTCTTCGATCCATCCCATCTTCAAGGCCAAGGTTTGTCCCCATAACACACGCGCTACTTGTCTTTGGGAATCCACATTGACGGTATTCAACAACAAATCCCCTTGCGAGGTCCATTCAAAGGTCAGGTACAACTTGAGTCCATCGTTCTCAGCCATTTTGTTTTTGGGTTTGGTTCGTTTGGTGCGTTCTTGCTCGTAACGATACACCAGTTTTTGAAAAAATTGAGATCCTGTCGACGAGACCAAACTGTCTTTCATGTCTTGACCCATGACTTTCAATTCCTGACGAAGATGCCACCATACATCGTCCCCTTGGTCGTCTTTGGCATACACTCGTTCGTGCCATCGCACGTACAGCAGAGGATCTTGATAGCTGACAAAATGTTCCCCCACCGCCGGAATGGTAGGTAAGGACAAACTCACCATACCCGCGTGCCATCCTCGTCCCACAAATCGAATGGGTTTGGGCAAACGATTTCTGAAATGATGGGCCCGGTTCTCAGGAAACTCGCGTCGACTGGCGTGACCCACGTCATGCTCTCTTTTTCCTCTTGGGCTGTTGGAGGGAGGTCACGTCTTCACGGGCAATCCAACTATTGTACTTGTCAGGCCACCCTTTCCACTTGACCAACAGGCGATCTTTTTGGCGCTTAAGTACCTTTTCGATAGGAAACAAGGCTTGGTCGGACACGTGCACTTTTTGTAAATCGGCGTCGTAAAACGTGCCTTGGACTGGCGTGTCATCCCATTCGCGAATCTTATGGGTGGGTACAGGACCTGGCGTGACGCGATGCTCGACAAACACTTTTTCAGTCCAACCGGGTAAATACCCTTTTTCAAACGTACGATGAACCTTGTTGAGACGCACACGATCCCCTACGTTGAATTTGGGTGGGGCGCGTTTTCCTTTCAAACGTTTGTCATACAGCCGTTTCCACACCGCTTCTTTGTTCTCCCACGTCACGTCTTGGGGGGCCATGCCAATACTCCGATGACGCTTGGCATTGTAGCCTTGGACCAAGTTGGGTAAGACATCGTCAAACCGTAACGCGTTGGCAGTCGTGAAATAGCGGTACAATCATTCTTTCAACGTGCGGTTAAATCGTTCCACCACACTCGCTTTTGCATCCCCTTCAGTGGCAAAATGCTTGATCCCCTGATCCTCGAGCCAACGTTGAAACGTACGGTTGTAAAATTCCGTCCCTCGATCCGTTTGCAACTGGTTGGGTCGACGTCCTTGTTTCAAGATCTTGTCAAAGGCTTGGACCAACGCCACCCCAGTTTTGGCTTTCAACGGTTGCACCCACGCGTACTTGGACAGAGCATCCAACACTGTCAGTAAATACCGAATGCCCGCAATTATACTTGGCCAAGGGTCGTACTTCCACCAAATCCGCCACCCATTGATCATCTAATCCCCCCACGATGACCGGCAAGGTGGGAAAACGACGACGTCGAGGTTTATGCACCGTGTAGCCCAAATCCCGTTCCAAGACTAATTGTGCTTTTTTCAAGGGGATTTGATGCACCCGAGCAAACTGTTGCACTCCCCCTAAACTGCCAGGGGCTCTAGGATCGTGGTAACGGGCTAACCACTGTTGCGAGACATCTAACTTTTTTCGTTGGGTCTTTCGAGGTGCCATACTTTCTGACGCTCATCCCACAAGGTGTGTATGGTAGGCACCGTCTCGGGGTGTGCCTTTTGAATGGTTCGATACCACTGCCAAGCACTCGGGTGGGGTTTCAACCACAAGACAAACACCACCCATCGATACAAGTTCATGTCCACATGGGTTCGTTCAAAGACTGAGAGGATGCGTGTCCTCGGGACGAATCTTGGTAGGAATGGGTACTTTCTCGCCTTCTTGGTGGTCATGTAAATATTGGCAAAGAATTTGATGACATTGCCATTGAACAAGAGACAATAAACAATCCCACCCATACCACATCAACACAGACTCCATGTTCAAAACACTTTTTTTTTATTCGTACCACATCTGCCTTTTATAGATTTTTTTTGGAACTTCAAAATAGACCATGATGGTCAGTCTCTAGACCTTTCGGCCAGTTCTCTACAATGTCACTGTACTTGGGTGGAGGTGGGGTCGGGGCCACCAACACCTCTTGACGGTTCTTGAGGTCTTAGATTTCTCGCAGCAACTGGTTCTCATAGTCTGTCAGGGGAAGTTCTCGCTCCACTTCCCCTGGACGTCTCACTCGGGGTGGGGGACCTGGGATGTCATACCCACGTTTGGGATAACCCTGAGCATCATGGGTCGACAAAGGAGGTTCTGCTTGATAGGCGACTTTTTTGGGTGGATTGTCATGAAACCATGTCCAGTACTTGGGACCCAAAGGTTGATCGGCCCACCGAAAGAAGTGGCACTTTTTCTTGGAACAGGTCACAAACAACCGATCGGGGTTGTCTGAGGAATGGCTCTGTTGATGCATGGCAGGTTCACGGCAAAAGCACTGCAAACAACTCCACATGTCGCACACTTCTGGATGAGGTTGACGATACACGGCTTTCATATAGTCAGGGGCTTCGTCTTGACCACAAAACAGCAAACAAGGTTGAATGGGACATTTGACATAGTGCCATCCCTTTTGAGTTTGACGTGCCTCCAAACGTACCTCGTGGCAAGGGCACACCATGTAGTCCACCGAACTGGGGGGAGTTGGGTCTTTGGCTTCCGCCCATGCTTCTGCATTGTCATACACGTTCGTCACTGTGAATTGAGGAGGAGGTGACGTTTGGGTGGTTTGGTCCACCATACCATTCAATTCCTTCATCATTTCTTCCACAGCGGCTCTGGTTTCTTCCACGACCTCTCGTACCACAGGATCATAGTCCTCGGGCGTCACCAAGGTTTCATTCTCTTTCTCCTCCTTCTTCTTCCTGGCAGGGTGAGAGCTTTTGGTCGATTTTCTCTTTCGACCAGGATTTGGATAACGAGCTGGAGAGACATTGCCATATTCCAAATCGGTGGACATCCTGCTAAGGTGAGTTGGTGTCACCCCACCGTGCATGGCTTTTTATACCCTTGACCCCTTGGTCTCATGGGGTCTCACTTCAGCTTCTTCTTCTTGATTGGTCAGATTTCATTACCCTATAAGGTCCCCTTGTTTTCCCATTGGTCAGTTTGTCTTGGTCGTTTCCCTGTTTAAGACGGTCTTTCCTTCCCTTTGGCTCCATTCGGAGCGGATGGACTACCACAAAGATCTCAAGCGTGAAGACTTTGCTTCAGACGACGACTATCTGGCCGAACGTGTCAAACGAGGTCTCGCTGCCGGATTCACGTTCCAACAGTGTCGACATCATCACCTCATTGATTTGGGTTTGGCGCTAGGGTCGAGCCAAGCCGACATTCTTGACCTTGTGGGACCCGACACCGGTTACATTTTTCCCAACGAAAGCCAGCCATCGACATGATCAGAGAACAAGATCTAGAAGCCATGCAACTCAATGTTGGATTTGGGCATGTGGTTTACGCCGGGGGAGCCAAAGGCACCGACGAATTGGTAGAACAAATGGCTAAACATTTTGGCATGCAAGTGGAAGTCCTTGTTCCCCCCGATCATCCCCGAGCCCAATACGTCACTCCTTCCACGGTGGAAGTGTTGATGCTTGCCAACCCTCATCTTCACCAGGCGGCTCATAAACTGGGTAAACGGATGCCCAGTCATTTTTACACGCTTCAATTCTTGCAATGCAATTATCAAATTGCCAAAAAAGCTCATACCATCTATGCTTTTGGAACTTTGGAAAAGGATGGCAAACGTGTGAAAGGGGGAACGGGCTGGACCGTCCAATTGGCCTTGGATCAAGGCAAAGAAGTTTACCTCTTTGATATTCCCAGTCAAACATGGTACCGGTCGGACCATTACTACCAGGTCAACGACGAGTCGACCAGTCTGGTCACGGGCAGTCCCACCCTTCATCAAAGCAGTGCTGTGGTGGGTTCCTGGGATTTGGACAACCCAACCCGCGAGGAAATTCAAGCCTTATTCAATCGCACGTTCTGTCTACCCGAGAACATAGACCAATTACGCGTGGAACTGGAAGACTTTCATTTGTAACTATTTTCAAATTGTAAATGACTTTTTTAGTTTTTACTTTTTCAATTGTAAATAACTTTTTTAGATTTTACTTTTTCATTTTCAATGTGTAAATAACTTTTTTTAGTTTTTACTTTTTTCCCATTGTACATAGGAGCGCCCATGCGGCGTGGCAAGAGATGGACACGGACACTGAGTTCATTGTAACATAAAATCTTCTGTTTAATTAAAAAATTCAAAAAGCTCACATCACTGGTTTTGCACGATGGTATTTTCTCTCTCTTGACTCACATACGCCTTGACTCACAATGTATTAAAAATGTCAACATAAAACAATGTTGAGGGGGGTCCCCCCACCCCTTCCCCACCCCTCCCAGGGCACCACGTGCCCCTGTTTTGTCATTGGTCCATTCAATCACCCCACGTGACCTTTTTGTCTCGATAAAAAACCCTCATTCACTCCCCGTTTCCTATTCCATTTTCTTTTCACTCCAAGCCAGCAAGAAAAAAAAAAGAGAAGTGTATGGCAGACAAGATCAGTCCTGAAGCGGTATAGATCCTACGACGTTTGGGAGAAATCAAAAACGAACTACAAGAGCTCATCCGACCGTTACGCCTCCAACTCACTTACCAGGAACTGTGCCGACTCCACCTCGAATGTATCATCACCAACACCGAATTTCATCTCTTAACCAACCCTCTTTTCGATCCTTTTGCATGATGACCCAGCCCGGGGAGTGTGTAATCTGTTTGACACCTGTCACCAGTGCATCCACCTTGGCCTGCTGTCAGCAACCCTGTCATGCGGCCTGTGCCACAAACTGGAAAAAGCACCGTCACACCATCTGTTGTCCTTACTGTCGACAAGTCGTTCCCATCTCGGTCCTTCAAGTCATCCACCCTCAACTATGGAAAGAAGACCCTCATTTTGTGGCACAAGTGAAACATGTCTGGAAAGACAATCGTCTTTGGTACGGCATTTGTCACGGTGACAAGGAATTCCTCGAAGGATTCCGGGGAGAACTCCAAGACCCGTATGAACCCGACAACAAAACACTCTTGGTCACACCAAAAGACAAGTCATTCCACGCATGAAGACCTGTTTGAGTTTCTTGTAAGGACCCAGGCCCCACGCGGTTCCGGGTTTGGACTTTGGACTCTATCCATGGGACGCGCCGCTGACCACTTGGGTCCAGGCGCTCACGTTCCCACTTGTAAAAAAAGGAAGTTGATTAAAAAATGTAATTTTTTCCTCACTTCAATTGTTTTATGTCCGAGCCCGCGATCCCTTTTTCTCGACTGGTCTGCGGTTTCCCCACCCAGACCACGTGACCTCCGTCCGCCATGTTGGATGACGTCACTTCCGGACTTACCTGAATATTCACTTCCGTTGATCTTTGACCCCCTGGTTACCATGGTGATTTCAATGACGTCAGCGATTATCACATGATACCCAGCATACTTTGCGCACCTCTTTTCCATCCACCAATCAGAAGCCAGCATTTTGGTCACATGACCTGCTCTCGACCAATCAGAATCCTCGTTTCGAAAAGAGGCCCAATTCCCCCTATGAGCATACAGTACTACTGTCAATTAGCAACATGTAGTTATGTTGTTATGTAACACTTTTCCTTTCACGCACAATCCGGACAAAATTACAGAACCCAAGCAATCTATTTAAGAAAATCTCTGATTCCTTAAATCACACTTTTGCAAATGTTAGATTATCTATTGTATAACAGGCACTTTGTGCATAAAACAATTTATACATTGGCGAAACAGAGAGGAGACTAGGCGACCGCTTCAGCAAACACCTGCGAGATGTTGAAAAAAAAGAACGGCAACTAAAACTGACATCCAAACCAGATACTCGAAACTTCAACCACCCACATTATTCTAGCCAACACATGACTGGTGGCCAATTGCCTTTGTCACCTCAGTTCATAAATCCACATTTTGCCCCACTGTCTGGGGCAAAACTAAGATGTTAGTTCAGCCAAACAGTCTGTATTTAACCATGCAGTGTTAAATTCTTAACTGACAATGGTCAGACGACGAATGAGCAACCATCTTGTAATAGACCCATTCAACTTTGTGGTTTTAGTTGCCCCAGTCATATTCTCGCAGGGCACACGATAATTTCTCTTAAAAGCAGTAATTCTCCATGTTACATCACGATTATATAATACGTATTTCCCTATTTTATATTATTGATAATATTCTTCATATAATAAAGGTAATTAACGTAATTTTTCGCTTACCATTGACAGTAATGGAAACACTCGACGTGCTGTTGGCCGTTCCAACGGTGCTGTTAGCCATACATATGTACTTAAACACTCCTCCAGGTGACATTGTTCTTCTCCAAACTCCTGAACTGCTGCTGTCTATCAGCATATTGTTCTCATACAGCTGATAAGTATGTACCACAGCGTTAGCATTAGCTGAGCAGATGAAGCTGACGACATCATTCTGACAGACTCTTGTTTCGTTTGCCACTAACAGCACATTCTCTGGCACCACTAACAAAATTTTTAGCAAAACATACTCATTACATGTAATCATCATTGACTGTTTCTCAGCTGAGAAGTCAGGGAATTAACTTGATAGATGCAACTTAAATTTAAGTGATCATGTCCTTCTGAGCATTACCCTAGTAATAGCCTGCATGGCAGGCCCTAAGGGGGGGGAGAAGGGCGGGGAAGAGGAATAAGAAAGCAAGAGATGCAAGCAAGGTACACAGAGGAAGGAAAAGGTAGCATCTGCTGCCTGTGATGCCATTGTTTTCATCATTTTTTTATGTTTACCAGACGGACGTCAAAATTGTGATTGGTCAGAAATAATTTCAGTTGTGTTAGGCAGAGAATTTATCTTTCTGTAACTTAAAACGGAGAAACATTCACCAGATGCACAACATCGAAGAGAGAAATTTCAATATCATGTTTTTGGCAGCAGGAAATGTAGAAGACATGGCCATTACTAAAGTGTATGGTGGCTTAATTGTGCAGATGGCCATGCCCGTTTCCTGTTACTCGACTTGATACTCTGATAGTCAAGTTCTGAGACTGGAATTGTTCATCGGTGCTTCACTGAAATACACGCAGTGGGTGATTATTTTTTAAATTACATGCATTATATGATTTAAAAAAAAAAACAATATCAGTGGCTACAGCTGTAAAATGAAGAGTAGCCCGTGCAGGAACTGCAGAAGAAACTGAGCTTGAGCAACTCGGATTTTTTTTTTAAGGCAACAGCCTAGGGAATATACCTTATTACATCAACTTTTTGCGACACGTTTTTTCGCGATTTTCCGAAAATTTTGTGTTTTGAATCACTTAAATTTCGCGTCTTTGAGTACGACACAAGTTTTTTTCCTTGGCAATATGTTATTTAACATGTCCTTGAATTAAACAATGGTGCAATAACGTCAAAATTAAAAATCACGCAGCGGCGGGCATATATGTCAACAGTGACCAGGCGGTTCTTACAATGTCCACAAGCAGTTCATGCTTGTATGTGAATTATTGGTCTGCATTCAGTTGACTACAATATCTATTTATATCGAAAATTCTTTCCTATGGACTCCGAATAAAAATGATGACGCTCAGTAACATAGTGCAGTTTAACGAGTCATTTGTAACTGAATAAGCATCATGCTCATTATTTGTTTTTTAAGATGAGGCCACATATCACTGGGAGAAACTGCAAGTGGATACGCTGCAAGATCATGGGAAAAAGCGAATGAATGTAAGTTCGGCGATACCTTTGACGAAAGAATCCTCGAGCACATTATCCAGACCATCGATAAGAAGAAGTTAATTGAGAAAGCTATCAGCAATACGTGGAACCTCATAAGGTTTCTCACAGAAGCAAACCAGACGGAAGACATAGCACGGCATATGCAAGACCTAGGTAGTATTCGAAATGTCGTGGATAGGGTCTCTCGTGTTCACTCCGGACCGCTGAAGCACAGACAACCGGCGAATAATATATGGGGACCAGCGAAACCGTGGAAATTATTAATTGGAAATGATTTTGATTAATTGGGACCCATGTAAAAGGAAGAGATTGTTCTGCATTCGGGAAGAAGTGCAGCATATGCCACAAATGGAAATATTCTGCAGTTGTGTGTTAAATCCGGGAACACTCTTAGCTACAGGCCTAAAAGAAAGAGATCTGGTAAAGAAAGAAACAAAGGATGATTTAACCCTATTTTGGGGGGTGAGGCACACTGTGCCCGCGCTGACTTTAACGAATTATAATCACCAATTGAAATCTCGTGACTTTTCCTAAAATTTATCAGAGAAAATTTTTCTGTGTCAATGACGTGTCTATGATGATTGACGTTTCCATAGCAACCGTCTTCTCAGAAGTGTATTTGGTCTATTTTCTATCTTTTTTCAGTATTTTTCAGGTTTTCTCTCTTCGTTTGTGAGAAGAAGATAAGTTTTTACTTTCGTGTGCTTATTTTGTCTAAGTAAGTTTCTTAGAACAAAATCATATATTTTTGGTGGCGTCATTGTCAGTTGTATGACTGCAGGTTTGGGATTCAAGATGGCGGCCTCAAATTCAAAATGGCGGCTTTGTGATGTTATTGTGACGTCATGTCACGTCATAACTGACACGTCAAAAGCCCAATCAGTTAAGCTAATGACGTGCTACAAACGTGCCAAGTTTCATCGCAAGAGCTTTAATACTTTTCGACATCTCTAGGGGGGGACTTTGTGCCCCCCCGGCTCAGAAACTCAAAAAAAGCCCAGGCAGAATAGGGTTAAGAGGACAACTGACGTAGCTGAATCCACAAGTTCTGATGATGAATTCTTCGCTTAAGCAGCAGAACATTTGAAACAAGCTTAGAAAGTAAAACTGCCCGGTTAGTTACTGGCAAGGATTGCACTACTGACAGGATGGTAAGAGTAGTGTTGAATGATGTTGATGTGCAAATGGAGGCTGACCGTGATTTATTGTGGTCCACGTAAGAATACATTCACCACTGCTAATTGGCAAGGGAACCCTGACATAGCTAGGCATGCTCAAAATCCAACCAAACGGCAGCTTTGCAGAATCCAATGATTTCGGGGGCACCCAAGGATGTATTCAGAGCCAGTGTTTTTAAGGAGACAGGTGCAAAAGAGATGGAAGATTTGCTGAGCAAGTACAACCATTTGTTCGAAGGTATCGGGAAGATAGAAGACAAGAGAGGTAACAGTGAGTTCCTGGGTCGATTTCACATAAACCCTGGTATAGTACCAGTAGCACAAGAACCCAGACAAGTGCCATACTACCTCCAGGAACCATTGCAGAAGAGGCTAGACCAGGGAATAGAAGAGGACATATTCGAGAAGGTACCAGCTGATGAGCCGATTACATGGTGCTCTCCTGCAACACATGCAGACTGCAGACATGCACACTTGCAGACTGTAGACCTGCAGACCTGCAGACCTGCAGACTTGCAGACTGCAGACTGCAGACTTGCAGACTTGCAGACCTGCAGACCTGGAGTCAGGACTCGGAGTTTTGCAAGCTTGTTAGGCTCGATTTCCAGCCGTTTGCTCAAAACGGCGACAGGTTATAAAATGGGGTTGGAAAATCTACGCGACTCCTACTTCACGTCTTTGTTCGCCGCGCCTTATCTTGGTCTTATGAACAATTGTGCTTTTGTAGTGGGTTTAGTTTGGAGGATTTTTATATGGTGACTGAATTGGGCCGTTGCAACTTAGGCGTGATAATAAAGGATCTGACAGATCATGTGCAACGTGTTGAGTTTCCGTGCTGATGTTTGTAACTCTGGGCCGGGCTTATTTGTACAATTTTGTTGCAGGATGTTGTGTTTCGCATCACGGGGTGTGACCTATAGACCCTTTTCGTCAAGAAACTGAAGTTGTAGCTTCTTTCTAGCTATGCAACATGTTATAGATGGCTGAACTCTGCTTCAGTCAAACATGTGTGAGTAAGCTCCTCTTGAAACTGAAAATTTCGTGTCTAGGAGCTTTATATCTTTCCTCCTGCTCTTAGCAAGTCTATCGACCGCGTGTTTGTGTATGCCAATACGTACAGGCAAGAGCATGGTTTTGACCCTCCACAAGGGTCTCATCAGTTGCCGGGATTGCCTTTGTGAGTTGCTCTTATGCAAGCTCGTGTACGTTGTGAGAATGATAAGAAATTCTGCTTGGCATAGGTTTTCCGTTGTGTATATATACCCACTGTGCGGAAGAAGCCACTGGTTATAAGAAAATTGATCAGACGTCTAAGTTGTAACGGCTCAATTCAGTCATCATATAAAAATCCTCCAACCTGACCCCACTACAAAAACACAAGGAGCAAAATTGGTCATAAGACCAACATAAGGCGCGGCGAATAAAGACGTGAAGTTGGAGTCGCATAGGCCTTCCAACCCCACTTAAAAACTTTTATAGCCGTTTTGTGCAAACGGCTGGAAATCGAGCCTACCAAGTCTGCAAAACTCCGAGTCTGCAGGTCTGCAAGATTCGATGATACGCGAGTTAAGCGAGTTGCACGCCTGTTATGCGAGTTACTGATGCCATGAACACGGGTGTTTTTCCTAGGAAAATGTGTTCGGACCGTCGCAAAAACCGTAGTTGTGGACAGAAAAATCAGAAGGCACTAGCTCTGCTATGTTTGGCGTAGGGACAATTGCCAAGTGCTGCGAACTCAAGCGGTTTTCCCTCCAAGTTCGCAGAAGAACTCAAGAAAGAGAAAGTCATTTGCTAAAACGTGTGTCACCATGCAATTTCGCGCCCAAAACGGGGGATACAGCACAGGGTTATCTCAAATGCGTGACACTTAATATTGGTTACCCTGTGGCGAGAACGTACGGACGGAGAGACGGTCACGTGATTATTACATAACTACCTAAATTTCTTGGCTTGATAGATAACCATTTTTTTCTTACCCATGGTTTCCGTGGGCGCGGCAACGCCGCTCGCAGCTCCGCTATCACTGCGAAAAGCACTACAGAGGGCAGAGAGATATGCAAAGACTCAAGCCAGTTCAAACTAGCGAATGCCATAATTTACCAGGATGACCTGGGAGAAGTAGAGAATAACCATTGCAAACACTGGAGAGAATCCCTACTCATGAATGTTGGTAATACTAGTGGTCAAACATCAGAGCATTTAAATCAAGGAACTCCTGAATGGCGAAGAACATCTGTGCACGTGCAAGAAGACCCTGCTGAACAACAGACGCCGGTGCAAGAAGATTCTGCTGAACAGAGGAATGCTGCTGACAGAAGTCCACAAGGAGACTCATGATCATTACCACCCCCGGCCTGCTGCAGTACAAGAAACACTTGAGGTACAAGATAGTCCTAGAAGACCAAGAAGAATTTGGCGCAGACCTGCGTATTTGACTGATTATGTCACGTGACAATGCTATAATTAAATATGACTTTGTTAAAGGACACATGCAGAGGTCATAGAATCAAGGAAGTGACACTGAGAATTTCTCCGACAGTCGATGACAATAGGGAACTTAAGCAACCACGACGGCAACGCCAAAGAAAACGTCACTTTAAAAATGACTTCCAAATATTTCAAACTTTTTCGCGATAGTCTCAACTCGTTCAATCTGTCTAATGTAGCCGAACAATCCAGGAGCTGACTCTGTAAGGACGGCGTTACAGTTCAGGTAGAAAAAAGAAAATTTACTGTCGTGTGTTCACGTTCTACGTAAAACTATGAATTTGGTCATTTCACGTTGCTGTTTTGCAGAGGACGGCAAAGAAATGTACAAAAATCTGTATCGCACGTGCAGAGTCATTGTTTTGCTAATTAAACCTTTTGTTTTGTGACGTTCTCGTCAGCAGTCGCCGTCGTGTTTGCTTAAGTTCCCTATTAATTATTGATATAGGGCAGCGCTTCCCATACTGGGACAGAACAATGATCTATTACCTTGTTTGTTTTGTTTTGATGTTATGCACTGTTTTTTTTTAAATTTTGTACTAGCCTTTCACTTTCACTTTTCAATTTCGTACTGCAGATAAGTATCTCTAAATAGGGGGGAGCTGTCATATCATGTGTTACATACATGAAGTGTTATAATTCAGTGTTCGTATATAAGGTGGGAACAGGGCCCGATATACGGGATAATTGATGTACGGCATGTGCTCTTCGACTCGTAGAATCAAACGTGTGGTTGTGACTTGTCTCAAATGTGACTCTATGAACCATCTTTGCGGCCTTTACAGGACACTCAACTGAAAAGCACTCCAGCATTCACAGCATGGTATAGTACCTTAACATGTATACATGTGTTCCCAGAGTAAAGAATGAATCTTTTTGTATTCTTTGCAGTCTAACACAGAACTGTCGAGTGAGACTCCTAGGATTTAACTATGCCAACATTAGGAAGCCTTCCTTTACTCCAGTAGCCCCTAAATTATGGAGCAGTTCCCTGTGAACCACAAGCAATGTTAAATCTTTATTAACAACATTTGACCTTTCTGTGAAGATGCATTTTTGGGAGGAATTCGGAGAGAGCTTTTTACTTACAGCATTTATGCATGGTTCAATTTTACGTGTTACCATCCCCTCCCGGGCAACCCCAGGGACAAGTCCAGCCCTTCTGGCCCGGGGGTGGGGAATTGTTTGAAACAATTTTGTCCCGGGGGTAGGGGTGGCGGGGCAAATCGAAAATAACTTCTCGTTTTTCTTGTGAAGCACATCACTAGCTTATCACTTCTCAGTTGACACAATGGCGCCGGACTACGTAGAGAAGACTGCCTATTTCCAGGGAAAATCTCTAGAATTTGTTGCAGACTGCTTGGAGAAGAATAATCTCTCGAAATTAAAATCTGTATTCAAAGGCACGTTTATTAAACGAAGGTGCATTTGATGCGTACTCGAATGGATGGCGTTCATCACAAAGATAAAAATATTTCTTCAGCGTATTTGTATGAAACAGATGCACGGCTCAGTTATATTAAACAGAGATCTCAGTCCAGTGTTCTGTGAAACAAGCTAAGAAAAACTCCTTTAAAATGCTGTCATCAATTTGCTCATTGGACGCGCGGACCTCTTTAGTACATGTGCTATATTTAAAATAAAACACGCGGTGAAGAGCATTTCTTTACTCGCCAGCCGAATGCCAGTTCTTCAGTTTTCTTTTTCAATGTAGTGTCCATGTTTTTTAATACT
>Ga0126336_10000417_pt1 | contig 16900 bp, 11 predicted proteins | sample SidCmetagenome_FD_92530 | JGI IMG/M metagenome (GOLD analysis project Ga0126336, IMG submission 92530) | Coral microbial communities from El Islote,Puerto Morelos, Mexico - Siderastrea C C metagenome | ecosystem: Host-associated > Invertebrates > Cnidaria > Coral | place: El Islote,Puerto... | reverse complement strand
GAGGTGTTTGTGAATAATGGATAATACAGAAGAAATGGCTGAATTATATGTGATAACAAGGGGTACCCGTTTGGGTTGGTTTGTTTGAGAAATGTCTTTGAAAGCGAGTGCTTCGGTACGTGTGATGTTGTGAACACGTATTTCTTGGTCAAGGAAAGACAGGTTGTATCCCCGTTTGTTAAGATAAGTTTTAAGTTCTGTGGTGCGTTTTGTGAAAGTGTCGACAGAAGAACAAATACGGCGGAGTCTAAGAGCTAAACTGAATGGAATAGCTCTCTTAGTGTGTTTAGGATGACATGAAGATTGTAGTAAGTATTGATGTTTGTCGGTAGGTTCAATGTAAAGGTCCGTCGTGATTTTGCCGTTAATGAGAGACACGTTGACGTCAAGAAATGGTATGGATGTGAAAGAGTAGTTAGATGTAAATTTGATGGTTGGGTGAATGTTGTTGAGGTACGTAGTGAAGGTCTGGAGGTCGTCTACTGATTGTGTCCATATCATGAATATGTCATCTATGTAACGCCACCACGTGTGAGGCTGGTAAGGAGCACTTGAAAGAGCGTCTGTTTCAAACTTTGCGAGAAACAGATTGGCATAGGAAGGTGCCATTCTGGTTCCCATGGCAGTTACGTGTATTTGTAAATAGTTTTTGTCGTTGAATGTAAAGTTGTTCATAGTAAGTATCATGCGTATGAGGTCACATTGAGTTTCAGTTCTGATAGTAGAAGGGTTGCGAATGTGTGTATCAAGGAAGTGTCGACATGCGTCAATGCCTTCGTTATGGGCCGATGTTGGTGTAGAGAGAAGAGACGTCAAGAGTAAGAAGAAAAGCATTGTCGGGTAGTTGTCCAAGTTTCCAAATCAGCATTGCTTTTTTATCGTATTTGGTTCTTTATTTTTTGCTGATAAGATCCTTTACTACAGGATCCGGTACTTTTATTTTGTTACGGTGGTCCATGCAAAGCCGGTTAATTGTTCCCCTTGTATACAAGGTCTTGTTTGGGCAAAGGGATTGCAGATACCATTGTTGTGAAGTGAAATTCTTGCTGTTTTGTAATGCTAGACACACTTGAACGATTGTGTGAAATCTGCATGTTTACTTCACGTTGTAAAATTAGTAACCTTGACAGTGCTCAGTGATCGTGAAATCAACCCAGGTAGTCACATTTGCAAACAATGACAATCGGCATTAAGATTTTGAGACATCTTTTCTTGTTTTAAATGGACTATGTCACTTAAGGTGCATGCGCAAGTTGATGAGAAGCACTTTGAAATCGTTGGCCCAACTTTTTCAAATACCGCCAGAGAGTTCAGAAGGCCGTTAAATCGCATTGGATGTAAATGTAAACCTATATCGACTGATTTTGAAAAATTGTCTATATTCTAGGGAAAGTTATTCTGGGTGTAGAAATCAAACAATTCTACGCTGGAATACTCCTCTCAGAAAGCATTCTCGTCCCCAGAGCTACGCGGCTTTTTTTAAATTACGTGTCTTGTAGCTCTGGTAACGCCCCCCAATTTTTTTTTTTGATTGGCCGATTCAAACTGTATGCGCAATAACGTTAAAATTTTTTGGCTTCTACGCATAACGTTTTATTTCCGGTTGAATTAATCAGGGCATTAACTAATATAGTCGATGAGCCAATCCTCAAAAGCAGCCTGGAAATTGAGTTTCGTAGCACCCCCCATGAGAAATAGTGAAATTAGTATCAAATTAGAGCTCGTGACCTATATTTTCAGAATCCACTTGTTTACAAGTTTTAAAGTGGAGCACCAATGAGAAATTCCGCTGTTTTCAAGGGGTGTGGGGTGGGCAAAATTTGCATCTATCCAATAGTAGATACAAAACATACAATATCTCCAGCAAAATCCTCCCGATTTAAGTGTAACTTCATAGAAAAATTTACAAGTGATATTATGCTGGGTAAACTAATATTATCAAAAGTTGGCAATGATGTTGCCATGGTAACAGCGAGCACTGGAATAACTATTCTTCTCACCAATATTCACTATTGGTGCTTACTAGTTGCAGAAATGTTGACTTACACAAGCAAACAAGGCAGATTCATAGCAAATGGTGTGATGTTTTGCATTCTTCTTATATCAGGGGGCCTCAGCAACCATAACTTGGGCAAAACAGGGTCATTTATTAAAATTTTGGCAATTTTTGTATGAGAGGGGGAGGGTAGGGAATCAGGTTGCCCTGAGTTTTAAATCCAAATATCTCATGCACCTCACGAGAACATGGGATGGCAGCTGGCAAGCATTGACAACTTAAGGTTGCACACATCTAACTTTAATTGAAACTTGCACAGCAGTTGCCATGGCAACCGTTTTCTTGGATTTGGGCAGAATATCACAAAAACTTGGTTATCTAGCTAGCAGGCATTACGTATCGATATACAACTATTCTTTTTCCTGTCTTTCTTTCTCTCTCTCTCTTTCTTTCATTTTTTCTTTCTTTCTTTCTTTCTTTCTTTCTTTCTTTCTTTAAAACATGGTTGTTAAAAATGTTTGTAGATTTTCAGACACCTTAACCTTTTATATCCAGGCTCCTGACCTTAAAGAAATGTAAACAACTTAACCAAGTGTTTCTGGTTTCCTTATCTTTGCATCATCTATGCTAAGTTCAGTCATCCTTTCCATTACTTTCACTGAATCATCACCTTCCTCGTGACAGAGATCATTGGCAGGCTTCAAACAGTCTTCCTGACAAGAGCCTCAGTATAGGGAAGCTCATTCTTTAAACAAGAGCAACGTCTGGTCACACATGTTTCCTTGCAGCCATAGCCAAGAAGTTTTATAGCACCACCAGGTGCCAGGGGGAGATCAGTCCATACAATTTCTAGGTGACCATCTTTGACTTTCCAATCCTCACCTTCAGGCTCTTGCATGGGAATGGTAGCTTGCAAGGCATTCTTCCAAATGTATCTCTGGTAATTAGCACGCTTAAGGTGGTGTAGTAGTGCTGACTCGGTCAGTGGAAGCTGGTGGGACTGAAGGCTTTGACTCTTGCAGAACATGTTGTACCTTGTTTGTTTTACTCTTAGGCTCCCTCTGTCACCGTAGAGGGCACAAACAAAATGCTGAAGATCCTTTAAGTCGTCTTGCCTCGGTGGTACAGTCTTCGCTAGCGCTCTGAAATTTCGCCTCATTACATCACTCTCCTTCAACATGCCTAATGCCCTCTTCCTCCCTTTCCCCCACAAACGTGCTCACCGTATCACTCCCCGTCAAGGCATGAGGGCCGGCAGGACCTGGCAGATTTCTTCGCCCAGTTGGGGCCTGTTTCTTGAAAGTCCCGGTAACTTTTCGGCCCGGAAAGCTATTTTTTGTGCGCAATTTGTACATTAAAGACTCAAATTGTGTTGGTTTTAAAAGCTGAGCAATACAATTTTAAGTTGATAATACATCTCCCGTATATGCGGGCTAAAAACTATGCCAACGTACGATAGATTTCATTTTAAATATAGCTCTGGGCCCGAAAAGTTACCGGGACTTTCGAGAAATGGGCCCCTGGTCACACGTTCTAGAAACACTTACAAGTCGCGATCTGTTCTTTGTGGTGACGGTGAGTTCAGCTGCAGTGCTCCTCTGGTGATAGCACACCAAAACCTCTACATCAGTATCCGATGATTTGATGGCGATTCTTCGGGGGCAAGAGTTAGATGTAGGGGAACTGTGTAAAAACATTCTCGTATCTGCCTACTCCTGATTGCTGTTGAGGTCCAAAGCTTTACTGGCAAAAACTGAACCATTTTCATTGATGATCATTGTACAGATGGCACTATGGGCAACATACATAGTACGATCACCATCTCAGCAAAGCGGGGGTTGTTGGACGATTTTTCGACACGAAAGTTCATTACGTTGGTCTTATTTCGCCTGTTCGCCATGAACTTCTTCCATTGCCATGGACAAAACTGCTCAGGACTGCTGATATTCACAACAAGCTCACCACCTCTCCCCCGTTTGTGACGCCCTGTGTTCTTTGTGGAGATTTTCGGATACTGGTCTGTAACGTAATCTATCCTGGATGCGCTGCCAGTCTCCCTCAAAATTCCAGCGAGTTCCACCTCTGCTATGTCTTTAAAACGATCGGGAACTCTGACTAGCATTTGCAACATTGCCATTGTGTCTACTGATGACTGCTGTCGTATCAACTGATAGATTCTGAGGACTGTCCAGGTTTTCTTTAAGGAGCTTGGGGAGGTTCGCCTTGTTGGTCTTTGCTAAGAAACCATCACATGAGGTTAATGACCAGGGAGGTTTACCAAGCTCATGCGAACTCTACCTTGAAAACCACATAGATAAAATAACCAAAACATGGCTATGTCAAACACTAGAACCACTCTGTATTCCAATATTCCACACAAAGACACACATACTGACCCCAGTCAGGAGACCTATGGTATCAGGGTGTGATGGCTCAACAGAGAAACTATCATCATTCGTTGATGAACTCGTTCAGCCTATAGAACATCAACAGAAGTCATATCTGAAGAATGTGGCTTAGGGCAGATTAAGCGACCAAATTTTGCTATTTGGTTAAGCACGTAAGAATTCAAAGTGTTAAAGATTGTCGCTAAATCCCAACGATTCTTTTCTCGCCACAACATTTTCTACAAACTACAGCTTGTCCATAAATAAACTTACATGTAACTTTTGTAATGACCTCTTGATGTCGATGTTTAAAAACTTGTTTTAAAAAAACTTGGGCGCCACATGCTTCTGGAAATTTTCGATTGGGTAAAACGTAATACAATGTAGCATTTAGTGGCGAAACGATGAGTGCACAGTTGACATTCTCACACATCACAAACCAGACGAATGTAATAAAATAACTGTACAATTCAGTATAACGCAAATGCAATATCTTCATGCAGGCAAGATACAAATCCAAAACTCGTGAGCAAAATGCAGGGACAATCGTTCTTCTGAACAACTACGGCACGAAAGGCAGCTTCTTAAGTTTGTTCCTTTTAAAGCTCCAGATTTTCCGCTAATTGCAAGAGATTTGGAGGGGCCCGAACAGCTTTTAGTCGATCTGACACCATGACTCGATCGATAGGAATTCAAATTTCTCAGCTGTCAGAATTGTCATGCCCAGAGCTCCACGGACGAATAGCACCTTAACGAATTAGACATGCGTTACCGGATGTCGTGAATTTCACGACATCCGGTAATGGCTGATACCAGAGCCCTACGATCCCACCGCTGACAGAACAGATCGTAGGCTTTGGGAACGAGAATGCTCAGAAAGCGCCCAACCGGACTCTAGTGCGCATGTGCCCCAGCTGACATAGTCCCTGTAATAACCAAAATATCGGGACAACCATCAAGAATTGCTTCGTCTGGTTCAGTAGTATGACGTAAACAAAAGATTAGGTTTTAAGGGCATTCAACTCTGTCAGTCACTTCTACTTCTTCTTGACATCTTGTACTCAGTTGCGAAGCAAGGCTAGGGTTGTAGCTCTAAGTTGTACTTTGAGGAACAGATTTAAGTAAGGAACGTGGATGGGCCAGGAATTCCTTCGGTCAACCACGCCTTCTAAGGTACGTCTTTCAGGTCAAATTGGCTACCCTAGCTTGAGCGCAAAATCTCTCGCATAGCTTCTAATTAGGACAACTGGTACAAAGATCAATAAACGAGTGATAATCCAGAGATTCCCGGTTAGCGCTCTATAGCACTATCCTTGTTTGGACCCGTGGCAAAAGCGTGCCCAAAAAATGATACTTTAACTTCGCTTCCTGTTCTTCAGCAATCAACAGTTCACCCAAGAGTAGAAACCTCATATCAAAACTGAAGGTCGCTGAAATCTTCTGTAGAGCCCGTAGATGACGGTGCAAAAATATCTTGATTCTGCGAACTTGCGTCTGACGTGAAGAAAAAATACTGTCATGCTCTGTGGGCAGTATGAAATGAACAACTGTAAGCTCAGCCCGTGAAACTGTAGCTGAATGTATTACTTGATAGCTGAAAAAATGGAAAAATTCTGTCTACCGATAAACGATAGAATTTATGACTGATTGCAGACTATTCTTGAAAAATTGTCAGCTGACATCGTTATAACTTTTTTGCTGAGAGATGGCAGGAAATTTAAGCAATGCGGACTTTCTGATTGATTGCCGAGACTTAAACGATTTCTGACTGTATCCGGAGATCATGAAATTTTGGCTGACTGTCACAGACAAACACTTAATATTGTGACAGTTCAGCGATATTTGAGACTTATCCTTTTCCCCCAGCCACACGTTCTCCTGTCTTTTCCCCACCCACTCACAGATGTCTTAATGACTGAGCATGGCCTACTATGACATTTGCAAAAAACGACCGAGCATATCTCGCCGACGCTTCATTGATTAAACGCGAATGAAAGAGCGGCAGTGATTTACAGAACACTTTGTCCCTCCTTTTCAGCTCATCCTGTGTTGATTTGTTTCCACATTGTAAGACATACAACCTACAACCATGAGAAGGCCGAGAAGTAAACATGTGACAGTCCGTAGTCTAGAAATTAGCGCCTGCAGGGACTATATGTTCAGCGGTTAGAGCCGTGATGTTGTTTCCCAGGTGTTTCCTCAGACAACAGTACTTCTCTTTATCAAGCTTTAGGGGTATAAAAATGAGTCCGTTGTAATATTCCTGTCACTTCATGCATTCAATACAAATTTTATCAGATGGCAAATGAAATGCACGCACGCACGCACGCACTTACACAAATAAAATAAAATAAAATAAAATAAAATAAAATAAAATAAAATAAAATAAAATAAAATAAAATAAAATAAAATAAAATAAAATAAAGTAAAATATTACAAAATAAAATAAAATTCAAATAAAATAAAATAAAATAAGCGTGAAAGAGAAGAAAACTTCGGAGAAACACTGGGCAAAAATCTGGATAAAAGGTCTCGCTGGGTAAGTCCCAGGGGAAAAATCCATGAGAAAACCCCAGGCGAAACTCCTGGCTGGTCTTTTGATTTTACTGGGTCCTTACTGGAGTCGTGAAATTTGCTGTAATTTTTTCGTTTAGTCTGTAAAACAGTCTGATATTACTGCAAGTTCGTAGCGCAAAACGCTGTGCCTGAAAAAAAAAATGGAGAGAGGGTAAAATTTGAAGGTGGGGTAGCCATCGGTGTTATGCTAGAAACTTTGAAAGGAACCGGTCTTTGAGTGCCGTACCCCATTTACAAGAGCAATAATTTCTTTGCCAAATTTTCCTTGACAAATTATTTGCCCTCTTTTAAGTGTGACCAATTTTTTTTTCAAAAAAAGGACAACGGTATTACCATTCAAATGAATGCAGAATATTAATCATCCCTTTTCATTTTTCAATCTTTCCGAAGTGGGACTTTTACAAAGATGTTAAAAAGATGAGTTATAAAAATGACATAACTGAAACATCTTAAAAGGTGCAAGGTTGAATACAACAGCTACTTAAACACCCAAATATTGCATTTATTGCACGAGAATGGGTTCGTCACCAACTGATCAAATAACCGTTAATTCGTAACCATTTGGGCAATCTCTTTCTCTTGTAGTCTGGCATAAAATGACACGTTGATAGCTCCCGCAGCGCTAATGGCGAATTCTAACACAAAAGCTTTTCAAGAGTTATTTCAACGTTTGTTTGCGTTCAGCTGCGTAGGATTGAAAGGATAGAGAACTCGCACTTTTTGGTTTGATATCGGACGTGCGCAATTACTACTGACTGATTGCAGCGTTTGAAAAAGGTTGCACTTTCAATCGGTTGTTATCAAAATGCGTTGCTATTTCGCCTTCGTGTTCGTGATCGCTGTCTTTGGGAAATGTCTTTGCGAAGGACCAGCTAGTTTTAGAGGGTAAGTATGCGATAGTGTTATTGAGGAAAATATAAAGCTTTTCATGCGTAAAGCCAGTGAAGTCGAAACTAAAAAGCAAACTTGTAAGGGTCGAGAATTACAAATTTATTCACGCTAAAAATATTCGTGTACATGTGCTTGATTTTAATCAGCAAACCTGAAGCTATCATGTAATGTATTTCTATGTTCTCATCCTTGTTTTCTTAGCCTTCTTAGAGTAAAGCTTTGACACATTTACCATGGTTTATCTATGAGAGTTTTGAGCAGGGCTTTAACTTCCAGTGGCATAATGTTTGCTTTCGATGTTTTGTAGTAGGAAATTTGAGATACATGTATTTGATACCGTCAGTTCAAAATCCAGACTACAGACTGCAGACTGAGTACAAAATGCATACTAACACCAAAATAGTATATTAAACTATAAACGATGAAATTTCAATCAAAGAAAGAAAAAGCTTGGTCAATTGACTAGCTACCGATCAGATGCGAGATAAAACCACAAGAAAGTAAACAAACGGTCAATCACGAAACCACAGTTCACTTTTCCTTGCGAAAAATTTGTCCTATCATCCTTTTTTTTAATTTTTGTAGCCATTAACATTTTTATTTTGTTATTTTTTCTTCGAACATGCTGTGTAATTGAAGAGACCAGAGCTTAGTTCAGTATTACGACAGCAGGTATCGTGAGGAGCGAGTCGGTCGTCCAGTTCTAATTAAGAAATCTCTAATCCGGAACAAATTTTTGTACTTTGTCTTTTGGGAAAAAAAGGTAAACTAGTAATGAAGAAAAGAAAGAAAGAACAAAATCTGCAGGGTGATAGGGAATTTATTTATTGTTTAAAAAAAGAACTATCACTTCATCAAACACACAGTATATTTGTAATTTTTCTTGCTCCGTGTCATGCAGTAGCCTTTCCGAGTTCATCTATCCGCGGAAATTTGCACTATTCAAAGAGGTCAAAGAGTACACGAGACTCGACTGTGTGCTTGATGAATTGACAGTTCTTCTTTCAAACAATAATTAAATAAATTCCCTGATACCCTGTTTTTCTTTCATTACTAGTTTACCCCGTTTTTGACCAACTCACGCCCGACGACATCTGCCATCGTAGTTGTGAAAGTATAAAGCTTTGGCTCAGTTTCAATTTCACTGCATGATTGACAACTGATTGGTGGCTAGTCAATAGGCGAACTGAGCTTGAAGTTTCTGCTTCGCTCGCAATAGCATTTTCTCGGAGTTCTCACCTTGAATATTCCAAATCAACCTCTGGATATCCTTGTAAGCTGAAGCAAATACTTGCTGAATTTTTGAGAGCACTAAATCTTGGAAATTTCTTCCGGGGTGTTCAATTTTCCAGAAAACACTGCTAAAACTCCGTCGCTTTTCAAAATGGCCAGAAGTAGAAGTAGCACTACTCGTAGTAGTTAACAGCAGTAAATGTATTAATCAGTAATCAATGTATTGAGAGTTTTACCAGAATATTAATATTAATACCGTCTTCTGATCTCTAGTGATCGAGTGATTCGCGCAACTCCAAAAAACCGAGCTCAGCTGCAATTTCTTGGAAACCTTGAAGAAAACAATGACGTGAGTATAGAAGAATAATAAGTAGTGGCCAAACTAAAAATTCCAGAAAATGCTAAATTCCATTTTTTTTCCACCCCGCAAAACAAACAGTGCCAATTTATGCCATAGTATTGTGGAAGAGATTTCATTTGAATTGTCACACCATGGAATTTCGTCCTTAGACTCGAAAGTTAGAACTACATCACATGTCTCCGTAGTTGACTCTGGGAATGAAAGGCTTAATAATTTATATGACAAATAGAACACAAAGAATCATACAAAGTATGTTAACTACTATTCATAAATGTTTATCCTATGTATTTAATAAAATTTTAGATAATTATTTTAGATATTTGTAATGTAAATAAGCTTCTTTTTCCACTTCTTTTGTTACACGGAGATATTAGCCTTTCTGGCTACTCTGAAATTCGTGTTGAAATAAAGTTCATGTATGTATGCTAGTGGTTAGGGCCTAGTAGTTAGGGCCCTGGATTTCTAATCCGGAGGTCCCGGGTTCAGATACTCCTTCATACTCTTAGGTGGATTTGTCTATGGTAGTCAATATCATGATTTCAACTCACCCTCACTACGTAAATAGCCAACTGGCCTGCTTCCTGTTAGACAGCAAGCAGTCTCGTTCTTCCTCTAATTCTGACGCGAGGCTGGCGAGAAGATTGAGGCGTGCGAGCGCCAATCCCTCCACTCTTTTACCGTTATTTTGCTTAATTTATTCATTTCCACTCGCACGTAGGATCTGAGGAAAATAGGACTGCTCGCAGTCTAGCCTCCTGTCAGTTGGATTCTTAAAAATACGTTTTAGTTTTTGAATATATTTGTCTCAGTTAGACGGCCGCACAAGCTTGTAGCTATAAACACAATCGTGTATAAATAAAGTGGCTTTATCTTTTAACTGCCCGCAAGGGTAAAGTTTATGGAGAAATCGAGGTATCGGAAAGAAGATATCCAATCAGAAATTACGAATTAATCAATCATTTACGCTGAAGTAGTTAACTTCCTTTCTATGTTGTAATGAGTTACGAATTGTACACATTATTTCAGCATATAGGTATATCGTTCATGGGGGCATACATACAGTTTGTATTTACTAGTTAACCCTTGAACGTTAAAAAAAGGGGGGGGGGGGAATGATGACACCCCCCATAAGGTTTTTCATGAATTTTTCCAAGATGATTTTTCATCAGCACCTGCCGTTTTCATTAGCTGTACGTATTTTCCTTAGACACATTTTGACACAAGTATGGTGGGAATCAGTTACTATGGTTTCGAGATATGACGTCATAAGTAGGAGGTGATCAAACCATTTTTGAGTAACAATGCAGGTTTTTTCGGGGAGGATTGGGTTTGACTACGGTCGCTACAATCGTCTGTCACCGGTAAGGGATAAATAAATTTTTCGCTCAGTTGGTAACCATTTATTTAACGGTTTCATTATTTTGTGATTTGAGCAGTTGTTTGCTTATTTGATAGACCGCGATACATCCTTGGAATGTAAGACTTCTTAAGTTGATAGGGGCCAGGATGGGCGCCATCTTGGGTGACGTCACAGACCCCAGGTAGCCCTGCAACCCATAATATATACCTCATCTTGTAGAGCACATCACAGGCTTTCTACTAAGGGTAAAATCTTTTCGAAATATTGTAACATATCAAAAACCCAAGGGCGGCCTCTTCAACTGACCCCCCCGTTTGTACTACGGTAGACCACGGGGGCCGTGTGACTTTGCTTGTACGATTTTTCAGCGATTTTTCAGTTGTCCGAACCCGGGTGTTCGATGAATAAGTCTAGAACGTTATCCCAAAACGATATTTACTTAAAGTTCGCATGTTCTTTTCAGCTGGACCTGGACTTTTGGACTCACCCCTCCCATGAGGGGGGTTCTGTTGACATTCATGTGACTGCTGCGCAGTATCCAAGACTTGCTAAGCTCCTGCAGGCTAATGGGATTGTTTTCACTATCCTTATCCCGGAGTTACAGGGGTTGTTGGACAATGAGAACCCATCTTCCCGCTCGGGAAGGACTGGGTTCGACTACGATCGCTACAATCGGCTGACACCGGTAAGGGGATGAGTAAATTTTTCGCTTAGTTGGCAACCGTTTATTTAACAATTTCATTATTTTGTGAATTGAGCAATTGTTTACTTATTTGATAGACAGTGATACATTCTTGGAAAGTAAGGTCTGGTTAAAACGACGAACTTTAGATGTGCCGAACCTACTGTAAGTTAGCAAAAACAATAGCTTTTGCTCATTTGCATTAGGTTCGGCACATGTAAAGTTCGGCGTTTGCACTAGGTCCTAAACTTCTTAATTTAATGTTTTTGTAAAACCTATCATTGTTTTCCTATTACAATAATTTATTTAAGTGTACTTCGCTGCCGCGTGATTTTCTTTGAGCAATACTAACTTGGCTGAACCTCATTAGCTATTCGTTCATGGAAAACTCGGTGTCTTAGTCTAATTGTTAAACGGACGATAATGGAGTGTGGAAACGACTTCAATGACAGTATTTTCAGAAATTCATAAGTACCAGCGAAAAAAAAAAAACGAAAAAAAAAGTGGGGCTCCGCTCTTAGGCTTGGCTAAATCTATATGTTAGTGTTTGATGTTTGATGTAACAGTATGATGTATTAGCATGACAAACTATGTATACTTCGAAAAGCTACAGGAGCCGTCCAACGCCTTAACGACCAAGCCACTCGAAATCTGACTGGTCCTAATTTTTTTATGGACTACCCTGGGAGCACGCACGTGACAGAAAATTTGCCAAAAAAACACTGAAATCAAAACCAGAAAAGAGCCACTTTACCGACTTGGGCGCTGGGTTTATATGGCCATTTTCGTTTATGTCTGAGCTACCTTCGCGTTTTTGTGTCTCATAATTGACATAAAGTTATCGAAAATTAAAATAACGTAGTCTGGCAAACTTTGGGATAAAATAAATTGATAGCAACTGTTTTATTTACCGTGTATGTGGCACAGAAGAGTTGTTTGAATATAGAGCGTGTTGACTGTCCCATTGACAAATTGTACGTGTGGCTAAGAAGAGTTGATTGAATGTCAAATGTACAGACTTTTGCATGTCTGTGTGGTCAAAGCTGCGACTTCTGTAAATGGTACAACTTCTAAATGTATCGTTTAAAGCAAGTTTCGTCTAGCCGGTTTCCTTTCAAACTTGGACGTTGACTACCTTTGTATACTCTTTCTAGTTGTCATATACCTATTCTTTACCACGTGAAATTCTTCTTGCAATGTGGAAACAATGACGTCTTAAAAGAATGTTGTGAAGCAGGGACAATTATACTGCTCACTCTCGGTTTTCCTTTTCCCAGCTGACTGAGAAACCTCGAGCTTGAATACACGTGAATACACGGAATAACCTCAGTCAATAACTGGTCCTGATAAGGGCTGCTTTTGAATTTTAGTGTTTGTCACGTTACCAAGAAACAATATCAATGCCCGGAGCTAAACATCAAGCCATATTTATTTCATTTGACATATTCCGCTTCTACGTTATATCACAGATTGAACAAGAACTGAAGAATCTGGCATCCACGTATTCGAATTTGGCAACCTTGGTGACCGACTTTGGAAAGTCTTATGAAGGAAGAACCATTTACGCCATAAAGGTACCAATCTGAATATTAGAACCAAAACTTCATTAAGAAGAAGGGATTTCATGCCATCAAAAATAAATCGGAGTTTTGTTCGGCTGAATCGACTGAAATGAGTTTAAATCCCTGTTGCAAGTCTGTTTTAGACCGATGACGTGTCACTTAATTTACTTCTTTATACTTTTTACTTATCCCCCCAAATCGATGTACCATTTACGTCGCATCTGTGTCACTTTTTAATTTAAATGCACTCATGCGACTTGGTAATTCTTTAGTAAGTAACAGATGAAGATACAGTGTACGTATGGATTCGCTGTTTATCAACCATTGTTATTATTGATATTATTTTAATTATAATTAATAACCGTGTTAATCTTCTTCACTCCACGTGTTTCGTTTCTAACTCGAAACATATATATAACACTAAATTCAATTTTATTTCAGATCTCATCCAGGCCTGGCGCCGGAAGGAAAGTGTTTTTCATCAACTGCGGTATTCACGCGAGGGAGTGGATAACGCCCGCCACGTGCATGAATATCATCAAACAGGTTAGTCACGTTTTCTTTCTTGTTTTTTCTTTCCTATAAGAACTTGGAGAGGGTGTTATGGTAATTACAATCGGTACAAAACCATGAAAAATCAAAATAAAATTGTAAAGAATACAACAGCGAGGTTGCTGGAGGTCGCAAATGTGCAATCTTTAGGCCCGGACCGAACCTTTGGTCATCATTGCTTTGATAAACAAAAACTTTGTCAAAATCTTCTCACCTATTGACCGGAACAAGGGTGGCCTAGACGCCCATCGCGGTGAAAGACACCCTCTCTCGAAGCACGGACTTCCACGAACTGTTTGTTGTACTTTGCGTTATTTTTCTTGCGATACCTCACAACTCTCTCTTTTTTTTAATTTACGAACAGATGCTGTCCAAATATGGAAACGACCCATCCGTCACTGCAATGGTAGATAAACTTGATTGGGTGATCATGCCAGTTTTCAATGTTGACGGATATGAGTACACTCATACCTCGGTTAGTTCAAACTATTTCATATTTTTCAAAATCTTAGAAGAAAAACGAAGTTTTCATTCGAATAGATACACACTTGACAATTTTCAGACAAAAAAGACAAAAGATAGAGCCACATTGTACAACGTAAAAGCAATTAATAACTACATAGATAAAAACAAATAAACAGAAACAAATCAATAGATAAATAAATAAAACTTCAACCTTCAAGGAGGGCATTTACAAATACCGAACACGTAAAATAAAATGAAGAGATGAGGAGATGGGGGTGGCTGAACTGTTTTTTACCTGTTCCAGGCGTTCAGGTAGTGGCGAGAGAAACGAAAATTATTGATACGGAGAAAAAACGAGAAGAGACAGAAGAGAGGCTCCCCTCTCTCTTCTGTTTTTTTTCTCCGCTCTAAATATTTATCGTTCTCGCGCCACAATCTGAACGCCTGGAACAGGCTGCCGAACGTAAGGCCCTGGCCAAACGGGGACGCAAGTCAACGCAAGTTGAGAAATGCGAACTTGCGTCGACAGGGCTGGCGATGGGTGGCCAACGGTAAAAAAAACTTGCGTTCACTTGCGTGCAAGCTTGAGCTCGATCAAAGTGGACGCAAGTCATCTCAAGCCATTGCAAGTACTCGCAAGTCATGGCCAAACGAAGTCACAAATAATTGCAAGATGACACGATGACACGATCCCCTCCAGCGCCATATTTGTCTACATTTCAATATATGACGGCGCTCGATATATGACTTCATTGACTTAAGTTGAAATACCAAATTTAGATATATTAATATTCAATTGAAAACAATAGACATCACCACGAGGCTTAGGGGACTAATGTAAGGATTTATATGGGTTTATTCCCCTAAACCTCGAAGTGATGCCTATTGGTTAAGACTGAATTTTAATATATCGAAGTTGGGCTATATGAATTGCGACATGAATTGCGTGCGGAGTAAGGATGCACATAAACAATTAGCGCAAAATAAAATGAAGGAAACAGAATTCACAGCTTAAAATTCTGCAACTGTTTTAAAATTGCTGAAACTTGTTCCACAACGGTTCTGCCCGCTCCATGGCATGATAGGGCATGCTGCGATCTAATTTCAGTGTACCTTAACACCAAACTCAGTCTGAGCCAATCTCACGACTTTTTTATCAGTAAATTTAACAAGTTTAATTAAAAAACCAAAATCGAAAGCGTAATGATGGGATCCGAACGTGACAACGTTTAGCATAAGCATAGGCAAAGGCTCAAAAGAATGAACACATCCGTTTTTTCTTATCGTTATGTTAATACCAATGTTTATACTTGTGTCCTTGTCTATGCTTATGCTTGTGGTTATGCAGATGGTTATTATCACGCTTCTGCTTATGTTGCGAGTGAAACTTGCCTAGTCTCAGAATCCGCAGATACCGTCACGAACGAATTACAGAATACAGTTACATCATTATGTTGTACAGAAGTGTAATTTGTATGATGTTTGTTGTGGTAGTATCGCATGTGGAGGAAAACTAGATCTCCTAACTCGGGCTCAGGGTGCGTAGGAACAGATCCCAACCGGAACTGGAACTTTGCATGGGCAGGTAACCTTTGCAACAGATGCTATAAAAATGTAGGGGGATTCTTTGGAGATATTACAGACCTCCATATTGGAATACGAGTACGAGATTGAACCTGTGCAAGTACGCCTTACAAATAACAAATTTGTCACGTTGGCAGAACCATTGTCCTTCCCTATCGTCGGCCACATGGAAAGGGAAAACTGAGTTGATAAGGAAAGTTGGCCACCGTAAAGAGATTGAAAGCTGACGTTTCGAGCGTTAGCCCTTCGTCAGAGCAAATCATTCAGTTGATAAATCCAAAGTTTTGTGTTTCACTTCTCCACCGACGCAGCACCACAGTTTCTTTCGAGACTAACCTCCTTGTTCACACAAAAAGGGGTCTAGGAACGAAATAACGGTGTAACAGGTGATGACCTAAAGCACGCGTACTAAGTTTGAAACGTCGCGCTGGTAGTCAATCTCGTATTTGCACTCCGACCTAAGTTCTTTTTAGTAGGACTGTGCCATCCTGTTGACATAACTCTTATTCATGTTCCAAATCCTTACATCACTTCAGACCTACCGGAGACCGTCTTCCTGAAACACCTAAAGCAAATCTAATGGCAATCATCGGAAGTTTATAATATAGTGTTTAGGTGCTGTTCAATAGATTCAAGAATGTGCAGTATTAGTTTAGAAATGAATTTTTCGAGGGAAACTCCCCCAGTAAAGAGGACAAAGATTAAAATCGTGGCACCCACTTTACGTAGGCCAAGCGTACTTACTTTTCTAAGATAGATTTCCTATGAACTGAGTTTGTAAAGTGAACGGGCAGAATTGCGTTGTTAAGGGCATTGATTTTTCATTCAGTTTTTGCCATTCTAAAATCAGGATAAGAATGGCCAGAATAGTTCCATAAGAATGCGTATTTTATTGGTTTGTCAATGTTTGCGATGGCAGGGAAAAATCTGTTTGGCGTAATACTAATAAAGATAAAAGATGCGAATTGCTATAAATACCCTATTAAAACTGATAATCATCATCGTTATCATTTCTTAAACAGGTCTAGGAACGAGCTCCAATCCTTGCAGTGACACTTATCATGGGTCACGCCCATTCTCTGAGGTCGAGGTCAGAAACGTTGCTCGGTATCTGTTCAAAAATCGAGGGAATCTGATTGGTTACATGGATATCCACGCGTACAGTCAGCTGTGGATGACACCTTGGGGCTACAAAAAAGCTGATCCAGGAGACAACGGCGAAATGGTAAGTCGAAGGAGTGCCTCAAGCT
>Ga0126336_10000416_pt1 | contig 16907 bp, 11 predicted proteins | sample SidCmetagenome_FD_92530 | JGI IMG/M metagenome (GOLD analysis project Ga0126336, IMG submission 92530) | Coral microbial communities from El Islote,Puerto Morelos, Mexico - Siderastrea C C metagenome | ecosystem: Host-associated > Invertebrates > Cnidaria > Coral | place: El Islote,Puerto... | reverse complement strand
TGAATTAGATTCAGATAAGAATAGTTCTGCTGTGTGTCAGTATACACGCATCAGTGACAATCAGCTTTGGTTGTACGTACACACAGCTGTCAGTATGATGGTGTGACTTTGGTTAGGCTCTATGGCAACACTTGCCTATTGCTTAGCATTTACGACACAAGTATACATCTAATGATTTCACAGCAATCGTTGAAAAAAGTTACAAAAAGAATAAAACTATGTTATTTCATTACTAGCCAGTGAATAGCAATGAAGCATTGGGCTGCCTTTCCTAATATATATTAAGTTTACTAATTGCCGTGTCAGAAAAATACAAATCTAATATACAAACGCCAATCATTAGTATCATCAGCGTACGAAGCTGAAATTTACAAAACAGGCAACTTGTAATATGCAGGACAAATCTTATTCCGTACAGGAATAGGAGCACATTTACCCCTTAACTGAAAAGGAAGTGAGGCGTAAAAAATAATTATAACAAGTCATTACGAAACGCCCATTTTCAGAATCAATGGCAAACGAGGAAAAAGTACATTAACATTGCGTGTCAAGCATACAAGGAAAATCAAAATATCTTTGTACGCCTTAACGGCATAAACAGCGTCGAATAAATTGTATGCCCACTGAATATACTCTCATCTTTAGCCACAACAGGACACAACGAAATAAAACTCTTAAAAGAGAAATAACTCACGAACTCTTAATCTGCAGCATAGTGATATCACCAAGCGTTTGCCTTGGAATCTCAGAGGTTGGGAACCCATGAGGTGAAATGTAAAGTACTCCAGTCAAACAATGGGAGGTCATATCAGTTCTTTTTTGGACACCCAGAACTCTTTTCAGCAACAAACTTAAGCGTATTCGGCCGCCTTCCCTAAAATACAAAGTTTAGCTATGTGGAAGGGTACGAACCGACAGCATGAATTCTAAAAATCCAATATACAAAGGTCTACCTTAATTTAAGCAGTGCATATGGAGAGACCCTTTCTAAAGGGTTCACTGTCAAGAATAAACTAAGGAGATACCAATCCTGTTTAAGAAGTACGAATAATAGCACTCAATCGCTTTCACCTACTTCATATTTTAGGACAAACGATAGTAGTTACCTTGGGTCCTCTCAGGATGAATAATATGAAACGATTATTTGCCTTCGGTGTGTAACTTCTTCAAAATTTTCAGAATTTTTGGAAAGAAACAAACCTGACGATGAAATAAAGATTGGGTCTCAACCTGAAACCTTTGTCGGTAAAAAATGACAGAACCTTCAACGCTGAACGTTTTGAAACATCAAAGGTTGTTTCAGAGGTGAAAGAAACGCATACATTTAAATGTCAATCTTTCTGTCGTGAGTTTTAGGTTCTCATTAACGACTTGTTATTCTGAAGGAAATTGAAATACGAAATGTTTACGTTGTTGAACAAAACGACACGAGCAGCTGATAAGGCAAAACCCGGTTATAGGAAAATAACATAACTAATGAACTCTGCTTATCACCAAGAAGAACAACTAATATACTAAGGCTATATTTCATTACTAACACTTACAGCTGTTTTTTACGTCCTGTGGAGCTTTTTATGACTGACTTTGATAACAATGTTCTTAGAGCATTACTTTGATGCAAAGATTGCAACATCATTCAAGTGTACCTATCATTTCTAAAGTAAAGAGAGATTTAGAAAGAAAACATAAACGTCCACTTGAGCGGGACGAAACAGCAGATCTGAAGAGTTTTGCATACTACATCAGACATTTTCACAATGAAAAGACAAATATTGTGTTCAAGGCACGACAGTTTTTAACAAAAAAAGCCAAGCTACAAAACCTGACAAACGTGCAGGTCGTAGGTTGCTACTGGTAACAATCTGTAATAATTACATCAAACTCGACCTTTGGTCACTGCATTCGTATTCTAAGGTCTTATTGGAAATAAATCATGAAGGTAAAGAGACCCCGCAGCGTTGTCCGTTTTAATGGACTTTTATTTAAGGATTAAGTTTACTTGCAAAATAACAAGACAATTCTGAGACTATGTGGCTAACTTTTGTAATTTTTTTTTGTCACCAGATTTCAATAGAATACAATTGTAATACAATATTGATGTCGCCAGAATTAAGGTATAACTGTCAACTCGTATGCTATACTGAATATCTGTTGAATTGGGCTGCTCTGTGACTTCGTATTACTCTTTTTATTTTATAAGAACCATTTTTATAAGAACGTTGAGGCTGAGATTCGCCCCTCTTGATGGGCTAAAACTAGAACATCCTCAGGCTCAGCCAAATTGTACGCCTTCTTATAAAAAAAAGAGAGAATATTTCGTAATATCTTCCCATATCGTTTTCATTAGTTTGAGTTTCTGTGAATGATAAGAGAGGGGAAGTAAAGAAGACCTCTTTGCAAACCTTCAGTGAACATAACTAAAGATGCTATTATAACGACGAAACGTGACTTCATTTTCATATAAATAGCCTCCTTTCTGAAACCCTGATAAAGCCAAAAATGATATTGCTGCTCCCCTTGGCCTGCAATGTTGGCGTATTTTTGGTTGAGCAAGCACAGAATAGTGGTTGAATGATTTTACGCCTCGCCCTAAAAGTTGTCTGTTTCCCTTACGATTACGAAAACAGAAGAGGCTTAAAGCGAGTCGAAAAATGACCAAGGACGTGGCAAGCAGACATGAACGAATTTAATAAAATTAGCGGTCGTACGTCCGTGCACTGCAGGTTATAGTCCCTCGGATGGAAAGGTAGTCCATCTCAGAGCCGTACTGAGCCCCATAGCTGTACCCATTTACACGTGTGATTGGATAAAGACTAGGCGGAATGAAGGTTGTTGTCTAGGAAACAACACGATGATTCTAACTGCTGACTTTCAGGTCCAAAGTTCGCCGCTCAAGACCCTTGACTACCACGCCTCTACAAGTGAAGTACGTCATGCGGGTGGACGTATTGCACGTGCACGGCGCCAAAAAAACTTGCTACTCAGGGGCTTTGTTTATTTACCGTGAAATAAACGACATTGAAACCGTCAACCACCAGCTGGAAAGCACTTTTTGTTGAAAATCTCAGTTTTTTGTTTGGCAAGAAAGCGTAAAATTAAGGGAGTGTTAGGTAAACTCTCGTTATAACAGGTGGCCTAGCTGTTATTTCATTAACAAATACTAGAGCAGTGAGTGTCCAAATTAATTCATGGTGGCTTGGGTTTTGCTTTACTTCGCTCTGTGATCGATTTAAAAATGTTGCACCACTTTCTTAACCAATTGGGAATAAAACCAAAACCAATCCTCTCTTCGCCGCCCGTGTTTTCCCGCGCTTGACTCTTACTACATGCATTTGCCTCGAGTTCTAATTGGTTCATGGGAAAATTTGTGTTTGTTGTGATTGGCTAGGCTAATTACTTTCGTTTTGGTTTTATGACACTTAATTGAAATGCGCCGTCAAACACAACTGAATCTTTGTAAGAGATCATGCCTACTCTCGTTTTCCCAAATAAACTGTAAAGAGCAGATACATATATTAACCTATTTTTACATCCTAAAAAAAATCAGGTCTACAAAAAACCTTGACAAATACAAGCGATAAGTCTTTTAAATCTAGCTCTCATTTGTATTATTGAGAGAGCAAGTCCTACAAGCTATGAGAGCATTTGAAAAGTAGAACTTTTTTCATTCACCATATTATAAAAGAAAACTTCTCACAAAACTTTCGATTCTCTAGCTCTTCAAAGTGCAGTCGCCGGACAACGAAATTTGTGATAACACATCGTAAACAAAAATATGTTACACAAATATGTTGTATTAACATTATTTAATAAGAAAATCTTCAAGAGAGGTTTCTAGTAACTCTAAAAAGGCCAAAATTGGACATTTCTTCATAAGCACAAATTCTGCCCAACAGATTTTTTTCTTTTGCATAAGTGTTTATTTATAGCCACTTTCAAAATCCTCAAAATTTGAGGTAGAGTCGTACTGCTAGATTTTGAGAAAAAAGCCCTGAAAAAGTCTAGTTTCCAATCCCCTTCTAGCGCTCGGTCTGTTATATTTTATGTTTTCTAAGCTTCTCGTATTTCTTTTCCGGGATAATATCATTTCTTTCAACAGTTGTAGCAACAAAAGTCCCAAAAGAAAACTCCTGTTGGCTTTAAACTAAAGATTTAAAAAGGTTATTTTTCTCTTCTGAAAACTGTTGTAGGCCACCTTAAAATTCAGTTTATACGCAGTATGGCGAAAGTCCACAACATATTTTGGTCACGCGATTTAGGCCATTTACACAACTGGCGCCGTTCAAAATCACTCCTGACGTTTCACCCTTTGCTATCATGTCCCTACAGTGTTAGTTTTTAATTAGTAAAACAATGCAAAAATATATTCGCTACACGTAAACGTTAATTAGAATATAATGAAGAAATGGGCGAAAACATTAGCGACACAATTTACCAAAGCAGGACTTTTGAAAAGGATCAAAACAAAGGCACTACAGGTGAAAAAAACTCATTCCTGTGTTTCGTGTTTAACCAACTCCTATCAGTGGTTAGTCCGGTTCTTTGTTGAAAACACATCACATGACCTGTGACCAATAGAAACACGACAACTCCTGTGAAAGCTCTTAGCCTGGCAAATTGTTACTTTGCTGAGATGGAACCACCATGAATGGACCACCCCCTAATCCTAGGCAATCATCGTCGTTTTGAATTATTCATTCAAGGGAACAATTGGTAGAATGTAGCTCATTTCAAATATGTCCTAATGGCTTCAGTTCTTGTGTACTATTGAGGGATCGTGTGAAGACTTAACGGCATTTACAATGTCCATTCGATTCAATCGATTGAGAGGAAGTTGGCAAGGTAGGATATTTACTTATTCAACAGATTTCTTAGAACATATCCATTTTTATAGCAGCTGGATAGAAAATGGAAAGCCTTACACAGTTGTCTAAAGTCGCATTCACAAAAACGCTACTCCGGTTGGCTTGATACAGGAGTATCTCTTGTCACACGATCTCAGCGATCTATTGGTAGAGATGAAGATGCGTAGGTGTTTAGTTGTCCATATAATATCACAGTTAAGTGACGCTAAAGGCGTCAAATGTCGCTAAGTTAAGTAATAATATTTAATGAGAAACGTCTCTGGAAGGAACCACAAAAGCTAGCCGGCCACTTGTTGCTGATTAAGTTAAAGATTATGTGCAAGATTCCGCGCATATTGAAATGTTTGCTTTAAATTCACTCCCAGGAACCAGCTGAGCAACAAAACTCAAAATTAGGAAACGGCAAACATGAGGGATATAGTTCATATTCAAGTTGGACAGTGCGGGAACCAGATAAGTTCCAAGGTATTGGTATCCTGTTGTTATAAAAAAACATCGATAATACTCCCCTAGTGGCTCTGTGATTGTCCATGGCTTGCAATAGCCACAGTTTAATCTCGCTGAGTGACAATTCTCGCCAGTGGTCGTATCCTGTAAACGATCACCTTGGTGAAATCGCATTTACCTCAGTTCTTATGCAGTCAAACCGTTTATAGAATACCAAAATCGAGACCATCGACCGTAAGCGACAAACTTTCCTGACCCCGAGGGTGGTCGCTAACGGGAGAGTAAACTCATTTCTAACTAAGGAAAGGTCTTCATTACCTACAGTCAATTTCTAATAAAGGAAAGGACCCAGGTCGTTTGCGTGCCAATTGGAAGACAAACAATAGTTAAAAAAGACAGTCGAGGTGTAGCTGTTTTCATAAACTTCGTCATAGTACCATCTGCCGACTTCTTCCCTGCACTGGAAATTATTTTTTTACTAGGATAGCAAGTCGTAAGACCTCCAAAGACTTAAATCAGTTTCTCATTTTCTGCCAAAGCCTCTTGAAGAAAAAAAAACAAACAAAACAACGACTATTATTAACATACCAATCAAAACTAAGGAAAACAAGCTATGATTTGGGGCAGTAAGAAATATTTTTACTAAAAATATAATTCTTTCTCGAAAGCCGGTAAAGTACAAATAGATTCCATGAGTTTTTCACAGATGCATAGAGCGCATATTTCCCGTCCAACGGTTACATAAGTAATCTCGAAAGTGCACACTCAGCTTGACCATACAAAACTTTGTTTGCCATTAGCAAACAAAGTTTTCAGTTTTTAGTTAGCTCCAGATTAACTCCTTATTTATTCATGTTGAACGCGTTTTGACGTTTTACTGCCTGAGTTTGTTGTATAGCCAACAACGTCTTAAAAATGATTTGGCAGTTTGAGCCATGCTAAGAGTCAACTAATTCTACCTAGTTGTCAATATAATGCAAATTAATATAGCAGTGGGGTTCATGAGGACTTTCGGGTTTTAAGCCGTACTAAAAGTCAATTTGTTTTACCCTGTTCTTTGCTATCAATTGAAAGCAAATTACTGCGAAAGTGACGTTAATTCGTGGACCTTGAAATAAAGTTAGAATGAAATTGCCTCGGAATGAACACTTTTTTTGATTCGTGCAGCGATCAAACCCTTAAACATTGACTTTCCTAGCTGAGCCATGGTAAAAGTATTCCCATCTTAACAGAACTCATAACACAAGAAACAAATTTTCAATGGTTATAAGGCTCAGACACTTTCAGTCGCACCCAAGATCAAAACTTACAAAAAATGTTAATTTTCATTGAGTAATATACTTAAACACGAACTGCAACGTACGAGACCATAGGAAAGTACTGCTAAGAAGTTTTTATATGAATTGTTACAATTAACGATGCCAACAATTAATGGCTCCAACTTGTGAGCTCATTGAAAGCCTAAAGGGTTGGCCGTCGGAGTGTGTGGATCAAAGTCAGTATAGCCGGAATCAGAGGATACGGTATTTAGGAGCATCGGGCCGTCAGTAACTTGTAGTCGATAGAGATTTCTGTGATTCTAAACTAGGCCTCTGTAGCGCTAAAAAAGTCTTTATCCCTTTTAATTTCACCGCGGCGGTTAACTTATCGCATACAAACCGCCAGCTGATCATAAAAACAGTGAAAAAAGATGTATTTGTACGGCGTAAAGGAACATATGAAGGTCAGAAACTTGCCTCATTTAATTCCCTAAATCGCAAATGTAGGTTTTGTTTGGAAGCGGGCCAAGTCTCGGCTGCAAGATAGCCACCTGTATAATGAAAGACAGGTCCCTAATTTTAAGAGCTTTGGTTAAAAGCAATCTAACAGGTTTTTCTTTTTAGCCATATTTGAACAATTATTGATCCGCGATGAGTTTCAAATCAAACTGTCTCGATTCCAGCATTATTACACGTGTCTCGATTCAAAATTGCGGCAAATTTTTTTCAGAAAACCCGAAATCAAACCTTTTAATAAATTTTAGTTTGAAGGAATGAATTCAAGATCAAGAAAGAGTTGGTCACCCGTTGCAACGAAATTGCAAATTTCACCTGCTGAAGGACGTTGTTGAAATGACAAAGTCAGGTCTAGTTTTATTCACGTCATGAATTGATTTTTCATCTCGACAAATTATACTGACTTCAAAAAAATATCGAAGTTAAAGGCGCGTAAAGGATAGCAGTGTTTTATAACTTTTATTTTGAATGGTCACATAGAATCATTTTTTTCGCGACTGAAAAGTTACCGTTATATAATATAGTTATATTTATAGTTACACGATTGAAGGGTTCGCTCTAGGAGGAAAACGGTTAATAAAACTCGCATTTCTTATCTAAAATAACGTGATATTGAAGCCGCGGAAGTTACCCAGATCGAGAATGCAGACGAAATTGTAATTCTCGTTGCTCAGGCAACTCTAACGAGTTGGACTGAACCTTTTAAAAATGCTCGTAAACGGATAAAGAAGTTAAATATTCTGGAAGTCAAGAAAAGAGAAAATAAGCCAGCTTTAATTCTTTCATAATGCGACTTGTAATTTTTAAAACAAAAGTAAAAACTTTGAATGGCAGCTCGTTGCTGCCTTTTGAACTAGTACACTTCTTTCGCTGTTATCTATGAAGGTAATTATCGTACCACCCTAAATATAAACTCAAAACCTATGAGTGCAGTGTCTTTTTCACTCCAGTAACGAAGCTTGGGAACACTATAATCACACATACTCGCTATTTCCGCCAACTATAGTTTAGTTTTGATTATATTTCCTGGATTTCCCGTATTGTTTCTCAATTCAGTGATTTCGTCTACTAACGTTTAGAGCTTATTTCTTGCGATATTTCATTTTTATGCTTATACAGCGTTATGAACTTTTCTTGAATTATTACTAATTACTTGACTGAGCTCAGGAGTATGATGTTTTTTTTGGTATACTATACCGAGTCCTAATCGTGATTTACTCTAAATACATTTTTATCGCTTTGCAGTTTTGGGAACTTATCTCTGAAGAACACGGTATAACTCCAGATGGACATTGTACAGGAAATACCCTAAATCAATTAGATAGACTCAACGTTTACTTCGATGAAACAACGGGTAGGTAGTCTGAAGAAGCTTTGGTAAACTTTCAGTGCTCCCTCGGGCCTTTCCAAAAACATCCATAATTGGTTCTTGCCCTTGCCGTGCAAAATGTCCTTCTTGTGGTCTTTTGGTTTAGGCTTAAAGAGCAAAACATAAAGGCCCAGACAACCCAGGGCAGGATTCACAAAGCTATCCTAAGTCAAGATGATTCGTAACAATTGTTTGTTAACAATACGCTTTAGTTTTCCAACAATACGTAGGACACGGCTTATCTTAGGAGGGCTTTATGAATCCGGCCCCCGATTTTTGAAGCAAGAAGCATCTAGGAACTACACTTGCTCCTCCCCAATCGTCACTGTCTTTCTTGTCGATGACAGACACCGCTCGTTCACGCTCCGTCCCTGTACTGTCTTTCTTTTCAATTTCTTTTTATTTATGTTTTTTTTTCGTATATATGGCTTAAACATCGTTGAGGGTGCCGATTAAATTACATCCTAATGGGTCTTCCAGTGATTGTGTTCACACATGAAAGCTTAAAGTACAAACCATTAATTCTTGGATTGGACTGTGACATTATCTGGACGAACAAAAAGCTTGACACGCCAACTACAGTCACTGACTGGAGTCCTCGTCTCCCTTTAGCGCACTCCGATTTCTAACTAATTGGTAATCCCGAATGTTTACTTTAATTTCCATCTTTTTTGTGTTTGGTAAAGATGGCAGGTACATCCCTAGAGCAGCATGTTTGGACCTTGAGCCAGGATCTATCGACTCGCTCCGTTCCTCAAAGTACGGAGGACTTTTCAGCCCTGATAACTGCATATGCGGTGAGTTACGCTCAGAGTCATGTTCATCCACTTTGTTTACAAAAAATCTTCCCAGAATATCAAGCACACTCCGTGTGTGAGCCGATTACAGACGAATCCGCTTTACAAAGGAATATACAACGCGATCGAACGTTAGAAGATCCTATAAATTCATTTTTTTTATCTGATTTTTAACTATAACTGTGGCATGGGGCAGTTAAATGTATGACAGCTCACTCTGCATGGGATGCTATTCCATCGCATATTTTAGACTCAGAAAAGTCATTTTATAATCATATCACTGTGCAATAGCGAACAGAAAAAGTTTTCCCAACCCTTTTCAATTCGTTTTTTAAACATATCAAGTTCCTTGGTGAGACAAAAATAGTGATTAATATTACTCACTCTATCACAGTCAGTTACGAAATAAACATGAAGCAAACATAGACATTGCGAAATAAGCATTGCTTTTTCTGCAATTTTTAACCCAGGGCAAAGCAGTGCAGCGAACAACTGGGCCAAGGGTTTTTACACAGAAGGTTCAGAACTCTTGGAATCTGGAATGGACTGCATTCGAAAGCTTGCGGAATTCTGCGATTGTGTTCAGGGTTTCCAAGTGGCTCACTCGCTAGGAGGAGGAACAGGGTCCGGTCTCGGCTCACTGTTAATGTCAAAAATTCGTGAAGAGTACCCTGATCGACTGCTGAGCAGTTTTTGCGTGCTGCCTTCGCCAAAAGTGTCTGAAACTGTAACGGAGCCGTATAACGCTACACTAAGCTTTCATCATCTTGTGGACATTGCAGATGCAGCCATTTGCATTGATAATGAAGCTTTGTATCATATTTGTTCGAACATTTTGAAACTGAAGACGCCTACATATAGTGAATTGAACCAATTGGTCGCGACTACAATGGCAGGAGTCACAACATCGCTTCGCTTTCCTGGCCAGGTAATTAATTCTCACACATAACTTGATAAGTTCCTTGAGACTGTAAACATCTTTTTTCAAAGTGTGCCACGAGTTCGCAAATTGCCACTCAGGGAAAACCGACAGAAAAAACAGAAAGCAACACAGGAACAGTACCACAGAAAATTATTGCAAGTTATAATAGTTTTAAATTGAAATAGCCAATTCTAGGTATACATCCCAAGAGGCTAAAGTTAGAAGCACCTTTAACGCCATCATAAATATTATCACAGGAATAACTGCTCGATAGCTATATATTTTAAATAGTCACGCTTTAGGATTTCGTCCACAAAATCAAAAATTAGTACTACCCTGTACAGTATGATAAAGAACGCTCGTACAGGGAAAAAACACTCTTGAAATAGCCTTCATTTCAGTGTGAACATTTCATAGAATTCCCAGTTGACCATAGCGGGTTGGGTCTTACTGTTATATTATCCTGTTTCCTGATTGCTAAAATTAGGATGGTTTCCTTTTTCCATTTTACCAACTTTCGTTGTTGCCTAGATTGTTTCCTACGCCCTTAATTAAATGCCATGTTCCCCCTATTCACCAGAACAAGGTGGCACAATTTCAATTCCAAACACGCTGAGAGGAAATGAAATTACACCATCTTGTAACTGGTGATTTCAAGACTAAGAATCATTAATAACTAGTCCTATTTTTTTATCTTTTCTTCACCTTTCCTATTTTGTTTGTTTGGTTGTTTGATTATTTTTTCCTGTTATCTCTTTATGTCAAGCGAACGCATCTTTTTTCTACATCACAGGCCTATTGATAGACAGGATTCTTCTATAGTTTAGTTAAACTAGCAAATGAAACTAAAATAACAAAAGAGGTGTACTTACTGTGACTTCCAATTTCACAGTTGAACGCGGACCTTAGAAAACTCGCAGTAAACATGGTACCTTTTCCACGTCTTCACTTCTTCATCCCTGCCCACGCTCCTCTTATCAGCAGGGGTTCCCAAAAATACCGATCATATGCCATTTCCGAGCTCACTAGCAACATGTTCGGGCCCCAGAACATGATGGTGGCCTGTGATCCACGCCAGGGAAGGTACCTCACTGCTGCAGCCATGTTTAGGGGTCAGCTCGCCATGAGAGATGTGGAGGAAACCATCTCCGCTATGCAAAACGCGCACTCATCTGCGTTTGTGGAGTGGATACCGAATAATATGAAAACAGCTGTGTGTAATGTCCCGCCTAAAGGACAGAAAACCGCTGCTACGTTCCTGTACAACAGCACCGCCATACAAGAGGCTTTCAAAAGATTCACGGACCAGTTTACCGCCATGTTCAGACGGAGGGCTTTTCTTCATTGGTACACGACTGAAGGCATGGATATCATGGAGTTCACAGAGGTAATTTTGGTCATGTTCACAGCTTATGTACTTCCCAGAGAATGGCAGAGTAAACGCGAAACAATTGGCTCCAAAGGACATTCCTGCAGTACCGTTCTGTAGATTCCATTTAAAATGGTCACACTTGAGAATTTCATCTTGACTGAAAAGGTAGAACGGTCTTGTGTATCGTGTTAAAAAGCACTGTTGCACAATATTGTTCAACCGCTTTCGTTCAAAAGGTTAACACTTTGAGATGCCATCCACAGACTAGAAAAGGAATAGCTTGCTCAAGAGCTTTCAGATAACAGTCATACTTCAAGATTTCGTCCACAGACTTGAGACGTCGCTGGTTTTATTCTGGTACTGAAGCAAATCTTCTCTGTTAACGCCAAAAGACGACATGATAAAGCTGATAAATTATCTCATTTTTACTTTGTAACTGGTAAAAATTAAACTCACAGCATGACCTGTGTTTTAAGATCTTTTAACTATTGTCAGTTGGCTAATAATTCATACAATTCGTGTAATTTGCAATAACACAGCTTGTTTTTAAGTGCGAAAGCCATTGCTGTTTTTAAAAAAATCTCCTTTACAAGTCGTTTCTCCGTACATGGGTGATCACTTTATTTCGAATAGTTCTTCGTAACTGCAGCGGCTCTAGCTGGCTGAGATGTTAGCATTTCTACTGAGATGTGCTACAATATTTTCATTCGCCTCGACAATTTTTAAAAGTTTCATCGTTAGCCTGAATTGTTTTTCGGTCAATAAATAAACGGCAGCCGTTTCAGTTATAGCAGTTACGTACTTTGCAGCCCTCTAGTAGCTAACGGAACAAAAATTGTCGAGCGCAAGAGACATTTTGCTTTCGCCGCTCGACTTTGCCAATTTTTGGCCCTTATCGCGGTTTCCAATATGTTTTCATATGTCTCAATGTTAACTGATTTAAAGCTATTTTCGTCTTTAAAATTCTAGCCAGTTTCCAGGTATAAAAAAGGAAAAGCTCAATAAAATTAATGCTAAAATTTGGCTGGTTATAGTGATGAAAGGTGACAAAAATTAAATTAAACTAACATGGTTTAAAAAATCCTTATAATTGTAATTTTAATCGGTTTCGGCGCAGAAAACACAAATTGATAAATAAACCCCCTTCGGCTCTAGCAACCTTCAAATTGGACGAAAAGTAATTGAATGCTCTGAGAGTGTATCGGCGATGAACTACAAAGCAAGAAGCCATTCCTAAGCTTGTTTAGTTCTTGTCACTCGTCGCTCAAATCAAGAAAGCAGCCGAGCGATCAGAGTTTTGAAATTTTTAAACATGAAAATAAGCTAAGTTACATTTGAAAACCATAATGAATGAAAAGTAGTTACATTTTTCGCTTGTCGTGTTGTGGTGAGTGGTGACCTTGATATGGAAATGTGAAGTCACAAATGATAAACTTACCGTCTTTCGTTGTGGCTATGAAAATTAAAATTCCATTCGTCCGTCAAAACGTTGCAATTTGCACGCAGGGGTCAACTGTTCAGGGAAAATACACAAAAGGCGATGAATATAGCGTTAAATTTGACTATTTCGCATGTCTAACTTAAATGAATTCAACTTTTATAGCGCTAAAGTGCAGAATGAAACCTGAAGAACTGCACAAACCTTCTTCCGTCATGGCGGCTGCACAATTGAGCAGAAACTCAACTTCTCTTATTACAAAATTCCAGTTGCTACTTATGTGCTGGTAGTTAACTACTTGAGCCAAATAGTCTTGAAATACATGCAGAATTCCCGAAAAATACACCTCAGAATGTGCAAAAGGCGTAATAATATAAAGCAAACACCCAGAGGTGTGAAAAGCGTGTTCGAGTGAGATTGTGAAAGAACGTTTTTCAACATTTGCGTCACAAAGCGAGCAAATTTCCCGCCATTGGCGCGCGCTGGCATCCAGGCGATTAAACGGATGATTCTATTGGCTACCTTAAAGGGAAGGTAGAACAATCTTCCTGATTGGTCAAATTAAAGCAACTTAGAAGTCCTGTATGAAAAAAGTAAACAAAAAGCTGAAACCATTCGTTTGACGTACCATAATTTGATTTCTCAGATCATAATCATTTCACTTTCCAGTAAGATACCAAGCTAAGGACTTTGGGACTAATGCTTTCTCTGGGGGAACTGGATCATGCATTTGTGCTTGAGTTATCAATACATTTCTCTGCGGAAAGTCGGGGAAAGATTAACCACAATCCTACGTTTTCCCGAGTATGCATTTGAATATTTTTCCTGCGTATTTTTTTAGAGCGAAAGAAAAAGTTAAATCCTAAGCTTGAACGTTCGCCGATTCCGAGCAGAGTTGCATACAGTTTACTGTGTTTCAAAGATGACCAAATTGCCATACATTTACTGTAATTTAACATGTAATTGCCCCCATCCCCCGCCAACCAAGATGGTGACAGAAACCGTGAAGTAAGAAAAAAAGTCTATTCCAGTTTGATCTTAATACAAAGGACTTGCATGAACACTCCCTGAGTGTGTTTCTTGAATTTTTTCCCTCTCTAAATAACTTCAATTTAATTTCAGGCTGATTCCAATATGAATGACCTTATTGCTGAGTATCAACAATACGAAGAAGCAGGATTGGATGAGATCATTTATGACGAAGGCGAATACGAGGAGCTGGTAGATTTCTCCGGTGATGGGTCAAACAACATATAGGCCACTGCCGTTACGGCATTACTTTTGGTATCGAAGATCAATATTATTCCGCGATATAATTAGCCTGTAAAGGCTTAGCCTGCGTAGCAAACGTTTCGGTGAGGCTTTCCGCACGTTCGATGCACTTTTCGCTTTTCTGGCCGCGGGAAAATTGGGGCGGGCGCAAAAAAGTGCGTGGAGGGGGAGGGGAGGTGCCTCTCCTCCCCCTCCTCGCTGATTCCATCAGTGTTGCGCTCGCCCCAATTTTCGCGCAGCCAAAAAGCGAAAAGCGCCTCCAACGGGCGGAAACGCTTGCTACGCGGGCTAGTAAAGGCTGTCACTTAAATAGTGAATCTGATAGGTTCTTTGCACACTATGGTCATCATGATGATAAATATATGTATCATAAAAAAGATGAAAGAAAGCGCCGGTGAATCATGAGAGATATGCTAAGATTGCCAGGATAAGATACAACATGGATCGCAAAAGTCACAACTTGATTTCGAGCCTTTAGGGCTTTGCCGATAACAATTTGTACGATAATGCAGCCTAAAATGCTAAGATGCCCTTTATGTTTGTTATAAAGTGGACGGTATACCCTTTTAGCCTAAACAGCAAAGGGAAAGATATATTTGTACTTTATTTTAAGATATCCTAATATCACTGAAGATGTTAAAAGATCTTCAGTTATCAAAATATTGAATTTAAGGCCGCAAAAATATTCGTCACCTACGTCTACTAATGAACGTTCTAAGAGGCAAGATCTATTTTATTTTGTACTCATTTTTGATTTTTTAAACGTAAATAACTCATTTAGCTATAACCGCTTTTCTTGAATTGTAAATAACTCAAATACACTTCATTTTTCAAATGCAAGTGGGTTGGGTAATTGCTAAGAATACTTGCACAATAATTAAAACGAGTTCTGACTATCATAATGAAGTTTGGACCATTAGAATAAGGTTTAAAGTTTCTGTTACTGTACACGAGACAGTTTTTGCCGCAACTCTCTTGCAACGCAACGTTGACGAGAGCATTGCGAGACAAGTTGCAGAATACACGCTCAACGTTGGAACTTAACCCCCGGGGTTGCGAAAAGTTGAAGAGTAGACTAGTGTACTTTTTCTGCAACTTGCAACGCAATTCTTCATTGCGAGACAAGCTTGCGCAGGGAGGCTGTTACACACGCAAATAATCTCGTCCGCAACTTGTTTTGAAATGGTGTTGCGTTGCTAGTTGCATGGAAAATTGCCTCGTGTAGCAGTGCCTTAAACCAATGCTTTTATTTTTCTTGGAAATGGACAGATACGTAAAGAATTTATTACCGAAAAAAGTTAGATTTACCTCTATTGAAACAGCATAGGATTATTTTTTCCGTAAGATCACTGAAACCATTATTAGATTACGTATGCCGAGATAGAAGCTGTTCATACTACCATGGGCAAATGTTCTATCCTTTATTAAATAAAAACAATTAAGACTAAAGTAAATATAAAGAGCGCATTTGTACTCGAATAAACGACCTTCACCACCCTGCGAAAACACATTAATCCTGAGGTGAACGGTTTAAGAAAAACGAGTTGTTTTAGGGGGGAGGGGAACGTTCATTCGGAACAATAACGCATTTTATGGTTATAGCAATCAACAAGTGCCAAATTGAGTAAAACTAACTCTTTGAATCTCAGAAACGAGAAAGATCAAAACAAGAAAAGAGCAATATTAAATGTCATAGTCTATCGCAATGTAGCAAAAGAAAAACTCCATATTTAAGCTACCACGGATTAAAAAAGTTTAGAGCCACTTTGTCCAGCACAAAACAAAACAGTACGAGCCGTATTGGAAAGTGACTTTTACTTGTTTTATTTGAAAATTGTCACTCTTCGCTCTTATTCACAAATTAACTCAAAAGCAAAAACCGCGGCACATGACGCAAAGATTGACTCTGAAAATGTAAGGGATAAGGCTATGCCGTTTTATAATAAACTGCTTCCTCGAAAAAACAAACTAGTAAGATTTTAGCCGAGTTTAGTCAATATCCCTGGCGTTTATTCGAATTAAATCTTTCCCAGTCGAAAACGTAAGAAATTATACGAGGAAAACTAAACCGAAAGACTATTAGATTTACGATGCATTTTTTGGTTTAGTTTTCTTTGTATACTTTCTCTTACGATGTATCATACGATATTACATTCGGGAGATATTTCGAGCGACAAAAGCACCCAATATTATATTAAGGTATTAACAATAAAGAGAAAATTTAACACTGTCAGACTTTATACATTATTATAAGTAGAACAGGCCTCTTACCTGTCTTATCAGGTGCTTTAGCAGAGTACTGGATGTTACTTATTCTCGGGTCATGTAGCAGCTCTCGCAAGGTCTCACATGAATGGCTCGCTTCCCTTCGAGAAAACAATAGAACAAACAACATCAACAATACCCCTAGCCTCCAACACAATAGCAAAGTCGAGTTTCTCGGTGAGGTCGTTACTTTCGGGGGGTGGGGTGCCTACTTTCGGGATTTGCTAACAACCGTCAAATTTGATCGCTACTTTCGAGGGTCAATACTTCAGGCCGAAAAGTAGCGACCCCCCCCCCCTTTCCCGCCTGACGTATTGACCCTCCAAAGAAACGCACAAATTTGACGGTGGTTAGCAAAACCCGCAAGGAGGCCACCCCCCGCCCC
>Ga0126336_10000415_pt1 | contig 16950 bp, 10 predicted proteins | sample SidCmetagenome_FD_92530 | JGI IMG/M metagenome (GOLD analysis project Ga0126336, IMG submission 92530) | Coral microbial communities from El Islote,Puerto Morelos, Mexico - Siderastrea C C metagenome | ecosystem: Host-associated > Invertebrates > Cnidaria > Coral | place: El Islote,Puerto... | reverse complement strand
GCTAAATAGCTAAGGCACGCGCGCTCGCAAGCGCGTGCCCTTCTGTACAACTAAATATACAGCAAATAAAAATACAATAATTTAAAGCATAGGGATTAAAACTCAATACAATTAAAATCTTAAAACAGATCCCTCCTGGGATTTCTGCTATATATATATATATGGAATTGAAGAAACATAAAGAAAAATAAATATGTTGGTATAGTAGGCGAAATCATCTCGATTTGAACAGACTAGGCGCGCTTAGTCGTATCGGGTAATTTTTTATCACGGCCGCAAGGCGTTATTGGTAAGCGCTTCGCAGCTCGAAACCTCAGACAGCTAAGAGAACATGAGAGAATCTACAAAGGTGAGTATCTTTCACTACAGTGATTTCTTTGAATGCAAAAGTCATTCAACAGTACTGGATAGAATTATTCGGTACAGAACTTGGTTTGTTAGAGACATATCAACAACGGGATCGACAGACTCAATTCAAACACCAGACGCAAACAGAACAGAATCTCGGCTTCCCGGATGCTCGGATCACTTGGCACCCCTTCAGAATTTGTTTTATATGGTCTCAAGAATATGTGTGCCAAATTTTATTCTTTTACGCGATTTGTCACGATTTTTTCCTTAACTGACCGGACTTTTTAGCCTTGTCTATGCCTAGCTCCTGTACGGCTTTTTTTCCCAGGCCTTCACGGTCAATCCATTTGGGTGACGTATCCGAGGAAAACCTCACTTTTTCGCTAGGAACACGTGACCCCAAACGGTTCGACCGCGACGACGTAAAAGGCCTAGGAACTAGGCAAGCCTCAGATACTCCGCATAATTAAATACTTCCAGTCGGCTTTTTAAACATTCCCGTCATTTTCGATATTTTTATCGCTACTTGGCCAATATGGACGATTTCCATGTGAAACGTTATCTATAAACAATCCTACCCATCAACTGGGTGACCACAAATTTTCACTGAGGCAGTATGATTTATTTCTCTTCTTTTGTTTTAAAAATCATAAAATGTGTTTTCCTAAGAAAGCTTATTTGAATAGCGCTAAGATGGAATTTTTCTGAGTTCCTGATCCATGGTAGTATATGAAATCAGTCTAAATTTCTATGACTGTAAAGCAAATTTGTGTCATCGGCAAATAGAAAAAAAATGATAACTGCTGTGAACACCTGGAATTATTGTTCATGTACTGATCAGAAACAAGAGAGGCCCAAGGACTTACCCCTGAGGAACTCCACATTTAATTAAATTAATTTAAGCTTTCCGATTTTGTTGACTTATTTTTAGCAACTCGTTTTCTCTTTGTCAAGTAATTTTAAAACCACTTTAGGGGAACTCCCCTAATTCCCTAATACTCAAGTTCGTTACAGTCAAACCCGGAAACCGTGAACGCCTAAAATTATTTCAGATGCGAGATGAAAGCGCAAGACGTAACCTCAACAAACCGCAAAAAAGTTTGGATTTGGCGAAACAACGAGTTGGCTTTTTCTTCCACGTACGATAAATCCTCAATTTTACCGTTAACAAATGTTGAAGTTGTTATTCCTTTTTCTTTTTCAGAACTTATGCATAAACCAAAGGAGTGATAGATGGGATATTTATACAGTACTTCACGCGTGAGTCGCGTCTACATGGAATCGGACAGTTCAGTTGCGCAGCCTCATTCACAGTTATCCTTGGCTCATACAGAAGCTCTCTGAAATGGAAAATAATAACAACTTCAGTATTTCCAAAGGGCCTAAAAACTCTGAGAATCGTTTTTTTTTTTTTATACACTTCTTTTGCTCTCAGACGCCCTGTCTAGCCGTGTCTGCTCGATTCAACATCTATTTTCAGCAAAGTATCGTTCACAGTTATCGGCCTTTGCTTATGCGTAAGCTCTGAAATGGAAAAAGGAATAACCACTTAAGTATTTGTTAACAGTAAAATTGGGGTGTCATTAAAACGCCGACTCGGGGTTGGGGTGGGGTTCGGGGTCGGGGTCGGGGTCGAGGTGTCTTTTTTTTCCCTTTTTTGTGATATATTTGGTCGAAAAAAGATCTGTTGGGATACAACGGAAAATTTTTTAAATAAATTGTGAAAAAGTGAAACTGTGCATGTGACCTGAGCTTCCTTCGGTTGGCTCATTTCCCCGCAAAAATGGTCACGTGGTCAATCATGAAAATGCAAAGAGCATTTTACTTTCACGAACATTGCGGAAGAATAGAGTGCAATTCTGGTAAGCAAGGAAGTCGCATAGTATGCTTGTTATTTGAGTCCATATGCTTGAAACTTGATTTGTGAAGGGAAAAGTAAAATATTAAATTAAGGTGAAATCGCTTTTGTTGCAGGTGTAGTTCTAAAGTTCGACAGTCTTGTGAACAGGTACTGAAAGGGATATCGGATACATCAGGGGACCCCTGACGTACAGAGGTTTAACGTTTGGGTTCCAGATTTTGCATGCAATAGTACCGGGTTCGAATCCTGCTTTCATCATTAAAGTGTTTTTCTTTATCAAATGAAAAACGTACTGGCGACGTTTAGTCGTTCTGTATCCTTATAAGGATTTTATCGAGTGCGGACCAAGAAGGTCAGCGCCCGATCGAGCGCTCTCGATGGACATTAAACCGGAGCAGCCACTTCTACGTGCTTAGGCAAATGCCAGGTACCCCTGGCTCAGTCCCAGGCCTCCCAGAATCCCCGGGAAATTCAGTCGATCTGTATTCAAAAAAAAAAAAGTTCCTTCTTCAGTAAAGAGGAGCCTTTGCATTGCTTCCTTGCTTCATTTGTTGCTCTGTAAGAAGGGGGCAGAGGCACTGTTTCCCAGCAGTAAATTTTTCGCGCTTATTGCTGGCATTCTTTCCCATAAACTCTGTTAAGGAAGCTGTTTTGTGTATAGTTTTGAGTCAACAGTTGAACAAAACTAGGTTATTTAAAAAGAAGTCGATTTTAACACGTCCTGCACACAGATATCGTCCAACAGATCCTAGCATCTTTTTGGCGTCTGTCGAAGAGGTAAGCGATTAACAGTAAAGTCAAAATCTTGTTGTTGTGTTTTGTTTTCTTTGGAAATGTTCGCATTTGTTTTAAGAGCATAAAACATTCCCACGCCCCCCTAGCCATCACAATAAGAAAGTGAACAGAGCTACAGTTCATTTTTAAACACTTTATTTGATAATCTAGGACCGTCACCCTCAAATAAATAGTCTGCTTTGTGTGAAATATGTGAACACCACTCAGTGGTGAGATCTCCTACAGAGCGATTGCTCCCTTTCTAGGATACAAATTGCTTAAGCTGTAACAGTAACAAAACAATTTTCTCCTTTTCATTACACATCTACGTGCTTTAATTTTATGTAATTTCGTTTATTCTGTAATCTACTGCAATGGTAAAAAAAAAACGATGCAAAAATGGTATCTTTCTGCTGGGTAAGTTATCAATTTTAAAACGGGGCTATTTAAGCAACCTTTATTTACAGGTACGTTTACGGTAAAAGCTGTACATATAACCTATATATAAAGTTAACGCTTGTGATATAAAGCACCTGTTAACTATATATATAACAAAAACGTCACTTTCTTATTAGAAACTAGCCCATACAGTTCGTCTGTGAAACAGATTATCGCGTAGGAGTTTATCAAGTGAAGAAGAGGACTACAAGATATTTTACGAGTAGGAAATTAATGATGCAAAACAATAAAATTAGACACAGAATGCCATAAACGAAAGTCTAATAACTTACACCAATACAAAAGACAAGTGAGCGACAGATATATGTGATAAAGGTTTGAGTCAAATGTATTCCGTCAACTGCAGGCCGCAATAAATCATTTTCACTAGGCTTTTATTGAATTAGTCTTCTCCACTTATTAAGAGTGACTTTCAGTAAGAATCGAGCATTCGGCGGCAGAAGTTGAAAAACGATTTCTTTCACTTTTGCTCGCATAAATTTGTATTGGTGAAACCTGATATGGTTCCTTTCCGCCAGAAGCGCTCAGTTTAATTTGGAGAAAACGAGAAAATCGATTCTTGTGTTTGGTTGCCGCGAAATCGTGATTTTGCTTGATTGTTACTGACAAGTCTTTTTTTTTTTTTTTTTTTTTAGTAAGAAAAAATTGAAGAGAAATTTAAAGAAATCCAAGCGGGTGCCTCGACCGACAGTCACAATTTCCAAATTACAAGCGCATTACTGGCCATACGAACGTATTTCGGATTAAAGTGTGCTATAGCACCTTGCTGTCATGACGATTAATTGTGTGTTTTGACTGAAGAGAGTGTGGAATTCAAAACTGTGCCTCGCCCGAGAGGTGTGTCAAAAATCTTTTAGTAACATTGTTTTGTCAGGATCCTCCATTCAGACAGCCTTTCCATGGCGTTTCTATCACATGGACTTCGACCAAGTTTAATTTGTAGCCACCTGGATTGACACAGTTCCTGTGTACACTACGTAACTGAGTTTACTTCATTGTAATGAAGTTCAACCGGCAGTGGCCGAGAGGATTGTAACAATTTGTTACATAATCGGAAGCAAGCGAGTTGTTTGTCGGGTCTGACCTGCCGGACTATTGGTTTTGGTACGCATATGATTAATACCGGTTCTGGTAGAACTGGCCTCTTCTATAACTAGTAGGCGTCCTCATTTCAGTGGTCTCCCCCGCAGTAGTTTTTGAGGGAAAATTTTTTGAATTTATCAACTGAGTTGATAAGGTAAATTGGCCACCGCAAAGAAATTGAAAGCTGACGTTTCGAGCGTTAGCCCTTCGTCAGAGCGATTCGCTCTGATAAATCCAAAACTTTGTGTTTCACGTCCCCACCGACGCAGCACCACAGTTTCTTTAGAAATTACCCCCTTGTTTGAAGGAGTCGTGTTACTCTCCCCCCCCAAATAAAGACTGCTGGGGGGAGCTACTGCCTTAGCACCCATTTGTCGTTTAAAAATGATGCACAGTGTTTGGTAGAGTAGTCAAAGTTGACCGCCTTTGTCACTTATCTTGAATAGGAAGTTTAAATACACAATGTACGTCAATAATAAGCCAAGCATAGCTATGCATAACGTACTCAAACAACACTGGCAAATTAATTGTCTGGTGATTCTATAATTAAAGCTCAATCTCAGATCCGTCAAATGTCATATCCACTTGATGAGATTTCCAATCGCATGACGTTACGAGTCACGTGACAGAGCAATGTCACTGGCTTCAGATAAACTTAATTGCTGCCACCTTATGTTCCACTCGAAATGACGCTTGAATTTTAGTCTGGGGTCTTCTTTGTGTACTTTTACTTCTGTTCCAGCGGAATTCAAACATACCTCTGATCCACTTCGTCCTCCGAAAATTTTAAGCGTTCGCATTTGTGTTTTTTAATGCCCCATTTTGTTGTCTTATAACGGGTGCAGGTGAGCCCTTGGTCACATGGGCAATCTCTTAGACCGGGCTGGAATAAAAACAAGCAAACAAATTAACTTAAGCTCTGGTGCCTCCGTCCATATTTTCTCGTATGTTTCTTTGTTTGGGAGACAAGAAGACAATTTTTCTCTCCAAAAGGTTGCTCACGTTGAGAAAAGGAAGAGATGTACACAGAACTTATAAGTACAAAGAAAGTAGATACAAGAACCGTTCTTTGATTCATATCATTGTAAGGCAGTGCATGCCTTACTAAAGTCAGTTGTTTGTGTGATCTTCTTTCTCGGTTTGCCGGATATGGGGCTTCTAAATAATGCACATTAACTTGACTCACAGGACCGCCCTAGAGTTTTCAGGAAGTCGTTTACTCACCAACAGAATTGGCTTGCACCTTTGTCCTTTCTGTGGCCTTCTCTTGCAGAACCCTTTCGTGCTACTTTGTCTTATACAGCATTCGTCCTTTTTGCATTCGCTCCAATTTCTACATTTTCTCTTAGGGTACGATTGGTAATACTGCAAGAGATTGGCACAAGCAAAAAATTAATAATGAACTGAAGTCACAGACTATATTTTAGGGAATTATACTGGGCGCACATTACTGGGATGCGTCGGCGGGGAGACGGATGAGTTATTTTGTGAGCCTTACATGGAGTAGAATATAAATCTGCCAGCACACAAAAAACTGAAAAATAAAATATCCAATTGTACTGAAAAATATCCAGTTGTGTTGGGAAGATAAAATCCAGAAAATAATTTTAAAAAGCAAACTAACATCGCCCAGAATGCTATTGTCTTTTGCGACATGTACTTACAGCGCCCGATTTCAGGACGCGCGGCATAATAATTTGCATGCTCAGAACTAGTCGGCTGGGATTGGTCAGAAGACCTTGCCTTTGGGAATACCTCAGGTCTCTTCACGATTCCACAGCTGTCAATCGAACGGTTGGAAGTGTGAAGCACCTTAATAGAAAAAGGATAACTAAAAGTAATCTAAAAAGGTATAAAAACAGACTTTGCAAAGAATGTAGAAGAGTTTATCTTTTTCGTTTCTTTTAATTATTTTATATTCCGGATTATTTCTTTTTTGTTCCGGAAAGCCTCTGAATGTTCCATGTTCCTGGTTTTATCGCCGCGCGTTGTGCTGTAATTTTGAATGAAAGACTGCGAAAATCAAAACGAAGAATGGAAGTAGATTGTACTTAACACAATGAATAACAATTGCTTTTTTTCAAAGTAAAAATTTAGAGATATTGGCATATGGCCTGAAAAAGATGATGTTTTTCTTGACCCTGAGCCAAAAAAAGTCGTCAATAACAAAAAGCTTTAATGGTCCTTCAACTGGTGACAAATCAGTTTCAACGCTTTTTAATGTAATGCCGTGGTATTGTTTGTTGCCCGGGTTTGTTGCATGCTTGCATTTAACACTTCTTCAACTTTATATCTCCTAGCAGGGCGTAAGTCTGGAACGAACACACTCCATCTGTTTCTGTTCTCTGCAACGTTTTTCGCCGCCGCTCACGAAACCCATACAGCCTGCAGATCTGCCAAACATGTACATCTCCACGTTTGAATAGGTTGCCTGCGCTTCCTCTTTCCCTGTGGATTCCATTCAAGGCCTCTCTTTTCTCTTTGCGGCGATGTTCCCCTCCGGCTTCCTCAAGGTGTGTCCCACCACACCTACGCTTAACTTAAACTCTAACTCCACTGGCTCCTGGTCAGACGGACGCCAAAGAACTTCGTTCGTAGTCCCTCTGGCCATCTGATGCCCAAGATGGTCCTAAGACACTTATTGACTTAACGGGCCTTGGTAATCCTCAAAGTCTCAGCCCCGCAGATTAGGACTGCCTTGACACCGGAAAAAAAAATCCTCAGCTTTATCTTTCGTGACAGAGAGGAAGTTCTCAAGACTGGTCTCAGCTTCGCAAACGCTTGTCTCGCCCTCCCTATGCGAGCTTTAACATCCTCATCCGCACCTCCTGCCCAGATATCGAAAACTTTCTACCTCTTCTATCATCTCCTGACTGATTCCCACTCCTCCTTCATGCGCAGACATGACTTTTATCAACTTCGTTTTCTCAGCCGTAATTCTGAGACCTACCATCTTCCCAGCCATCTTCAGGTCTTCTTTCTTATAGCGTTTGTTCTGCAACCTGTGCGATAGCAGAGCAAGTTCGTCCGGATATTCCAGATCTTCCGGCCTGCTCATCAGGTGCCACTGGATCCCTCACGCTGAGGACCCAAATGCCTTCCTAGCCACCCAATAAAGAGCGACAAGGAACAAAAGGGGAGAGAGCACTGACTCCTGTCAACATCTTGAATGGCTCGGTCAGTTGCCCATTATGTACAACTTCCGCTGTAAAACCTTCACGGAACTTTGCTATAAGATTGTCTATCCTATTATCCATCTGGCGGTAATATTCGAGTAGAGGCGCTTAATTAAAAGAGGGGGGCGGAGTGACAGATACCGAGTGAGTGGAGAAGAGGTCTCTTGATTAAGTTGACCAAGAAAGAAGACCTTAGCCATAACAAGAACTGGCGAGGCATGACATGTTGTCGAGTGTTACTAGTAAGGTTTTGAGGAGAGTGATACTGAACAGGCTAAGAGGTTCTTTGGATGTGAAATTCAGGAAGAACAGGCTGGGTTTAGAAAGGAGCGGAATTGCATAGACCAGATTGCCACCCTCTAAATCATCGTGGAACAGTCGGTTGAGTGATAGATTTTGCATGTAACACGCATAACTATAAATTTATTTTTGGCACTTTATTCGTTTGTTTCATACAATTAGGTTCTGTTAGAATTTAAAATGTTGCTTAAACAGTAATAACTCTAGGCAGTTCTATTGCTCAACTTGAATATCAATTTACGTAAAGGTCTTATGTGATGCCGCAGAAATAACATAGTATCAAAATCAGCTATTTTAAGATGTTTTCTTTTTTCTTCCCCGCGTAGGTCTTACTAGTGAATACTACATGTTACTAATTATATCGGATCCGAGCTAAATTTGTACAGATATCCATCACAAAACAATGGTCCCCCCTTCCCCGAAATGTGCCCAAAATACACAAAGTTGCACAATTTGAACTTCGACATGATGGCATTCTATACTTTGATTGCCTGTCTGTTTAAATGTCAGGTAAGAAGTTACTTAATCCAATAATAAATACGGTTTCACTGACGCTTGGCAAATTAACGACTGCTGAGGAGAAATTTTCTACTTGCAAAGTTGTGAACTGCTCAGTGTGTTTTTAAGAAGCTACACATTCAAGCATTGCGTATTTTTGTCGCATGCGCCCTCACGCTCTAACAAATGTTGAAGACCGTATTATGAAAATTGCTTAACTTCGCTCAAATGTCGGGTCAACTACTTCAATCTCAGTGTATCTATTGAAGACATTGCTCTGAATAGAACGTTGTTATTCTTACCCCGTTGTCGAACAATAAGTTACTTATTGACTGAGTAGTACTGAGTAGAACCTCTCTTTTATTTTTCTGTTAGTTAGTTTGCTTTTGTTTGTTTGTTTGTTTTTCAGTTTTACCCTGACTAAAATTTCGTGAAACTTTTATTGAAAATTAAGCTTGACAGTCCAGTATGGAAAGCCTGGTATCACGAAAGTCAGAAAAGCGTATCCCTCCTCAAATGACGTACCAGATATGCCTGTTAACGGACGTGAAAATAAAATATTGCCTCTGCAAGAATGTGATTTCAGTAAATGATTTCATTTCGCTTGTGTTCAACGTGACTACATTCTTCCACGCCTCGACAATTATCTACACATTAGCAAGTTAACACTCTTACGTTATCATGAATTACTGACTGACTAAGCGGATATAATTAATGATACATCGCCTTTCGTCGATTACAAGATAAGTAAGTGACAAATTTACATGTCTAGCTAGCACTAAACACTAGAAAATCCGGTGTACCCTAGAAACACCAGAGAAGCAAGTGCCCAATCAAGCACAGTGACTAGATCCCTTTCATTTATGTCTTTGCAGTGTGAACGTACTCAGAAAGGTTCTTATTCTTAGGGGTAACTAGCCCTTTGGCATTTTCAGATTAATGTCGCTCTGTTGTTCCCTTGCGTGGGAGTCAAAAGGAAGATTAGTGCCGCAATGTAGCTCAGTGGAGATTAAGTCTAACGTGCAATGTTCGTGCGCAGTGCCTATTGAAACTCGATCAATAGTTACAGTGATGCATAACAGTTTTGTTCGAATATTTTAGCAAGCGACTAAGTCAATTATCACAAGAGATTATGATTATTTTGGTTCTGACTATTAGGGCCTTGAAGGACAAACTGAAATAACACAACCACTTAATACTCTCGATAAGATCTTTTTATCACTGGCATTGTAATAACCAAGTTTAGCACGAGAGTGGGTGATCTTTGTCACATAAATAGCATTTCTGACTATTAGCCATATATCAATTTGTTTAGAGGCCATGAAATCTTAAAATGCCGCCTAATCACAGATCCCCTGCCTTGACTCTTGAACGCTTTTCGGAAAAAAAAAGCAAAATCTATAAATAGCTTTCAAGATATTTAAGCTGGCCCCCAACTGAGTTTGTAATGTTCCTGCATCAGTGTTTGTATTGATAGTGGGCGAAAACAAATTAAGCTCTCTGCACTGAGTTGCCCTGAAGGCATTAAGGCCTGCCTACGTGCAAGGCTGATGTTTTGCTTGTTAGCAAATCTGTGCTCAGTGGAAGTTTCCTTTGTTGAAGTAGAGGGCGTTGAAGGCAGGTGGCAAATACAAGTTATCAGGAACGATTTCCATTGTTTTGACCCCACTTATTCATACTGTGAAATGACCCGTGCAAAGAAAAGGCGTCTTGCACAAGATCAGCGTTTGGTTCACTCCAGCAGTTCGCATTTCCTGAGGCACGAGATCAAAACACTGATACGAAAACGTAATCTCGTCCAAATTGAAGTTTTATTTCACCGTTGAATATAGCGTAGAGAGAAAGCAAATGAGCAATTAACTCTTGAGAAACAAGCCTAACTGCGGGAGATTCCGTGGCAATTAAACATCATTTTTTTCGCAATTAGTTTTGAAATGCCTCAACAGGAGAGCACTAATGAATCCTCGTGCACTTGTAATTAGATCTCTTAACGCAAGTTTATTTTGTTTTGAATGTATATAAAGCTCACATGAAAACATGTGGTTAACCAAGGAGCTTTCCATTAGAATAAACAATTTATTAACTTTTGTGAATAATTACTCACCCCCATGAGATTAATCCTGTCATCTCGCATTTTCTTAAGCAACCTTTTCATTTGCTTCTTTCTCTTTCTTCTCTTCTTCTTTTCGTGTTGAATGTTTTCGACTGGATGAACCGATGCTATTCTTGCTGCTTCTTCTTGTGAGTTGCCTTTGATACTTACGACCGCCACGGGTGAGACGTTTGATGAGGTCCCGTTCCCGCCGTGTGGGTCAAATAAAGAAGACCACCCTCTCTTGTTCGCCACGTGCCGCCCATGAGGCTTTATAGACACCTTTTTACGCTGCAGGCAAAAGCGTCAAGGTTACTTCACTGGATTCTAGCTTACGTACTCCTTTAACTTTTGCCTTAACAATGGAAGTTCTATAGCATGCTAGGTAAACCAAACTCACAAGATTCCACGCGATTTGCTTCACGTTGTTTTCACAGGCATACAAATAGAAATAAAACGACATTTTATAGCATTGTTTTCATTGACGCTCATATGCATAATAAGCATTAGACTGATGTAACTTTCTTGCAATTACGCGCATGCCGATTTAGCAAGACTGATGAATACTTAACCCTACGAAAAGTAAAGCAACGTCGAAATAGTCATTTGGTGGTTTTAGGACGCAATGTCCAAGGTCGTAAAGTTGAGTATTCGACTAGCAAATAGAAGCGACATAAGACCGGTTAATTTCCCTAATCCTAAGAAGATAATTGGCATGCCGTCATGCTAAGAAGTTAGCAAACTGTGTAAACTGTGAAAGCATGTCCATTATTTCAGCTTAATAGCAGTACCAATCAGCATTGTAAAGGAGCGATCAGCTAGATCTCGCAAAGTTCAAAGATTTCTAAGATCAAGCTGTGCCAGAAAAGAAATCAAAAAGACTCAAACTGAGTCAAATTGGGCGCGCTGACAAATCCACGTGTCGAACAGCCTTCGCTCGTGCACCAAGCAACCTAGACAACAAATGACACTGAAGAGTAATTTAACCGCCGGTTGACGAAATCCACTTACCTTAACTGAAGTCACATTTGCGTGGCAGTAGAACACTGAGAGATGTAAGATGACAATAAAAATGAGATGTCTTGTGATTTCCATTTGGCAGAGTCACCTGTACTCTGTGGCACAATTCTTGACAGGCCTGCGTCGGACGATCTGCAACAGTGAAGAAAAAGTAACGCGCGTTATATCAGCAAGAACGACCTCATCACAGCTGTGGTCACGTGATCTGTACATGTCATTAACTTTTAAACCCAGTGACCATACAGAATTAGCTTGTCTTGCGGTTTTTGTGGACAACGTAACATTGTTTTCTGCTTGCGTGCGGCCTTTTGTTTGAAGGCGGTGTTGTTTGTCCTTCTCAGTGAACGGTCTCTTTTAATCAAACTAGGCAAATACAGCTGTAAAAAGCAACCTTTGTGCCCTCCCTGTCGCTCCAGAGCTGGGCTGCGTTTTTGTGCATTTTTATTAACTACATAACGCTGGTTCGCTGTAAGTGAGAATAGGAAATACAAATGAGCCTTTTTGTTATCGCGAGAGAGGGTAAGCACGCCCTTTCATAACCTAGAATAATTACAAATTCTTCTAAGAGGATGACAGACATAAGTGCCTTGAAAACTGACGGGTCCTTCCACAAAGAAAATTTAATTATCAGTGGCGATGAAGACAAAGCAAGTTAAAGCGAGAATAGTTTTATTAAAGGAATGTGAAAAATGCAGAAATAATGCAAAATATTTTGTGGGAAAATTGCGATGTAATGCTTGACTTGTAAATTGTTAAAAGAACACCTGGCTTATATGTCCAATTACTCCAATCAAGTTGATTTCAATCTCATCGTACAAGTTCTATGCTCACCCTTTGTTTGCTTTTCTCCGCAAACGTTTACCTATTCCTCATTCTGACTCGAGTTAATGATCTGATGGAGTGGGCACATTGAAGGATAATTACATTAAAGCGTAAATTAAAATAACCTCGTCACACACGAGCACACGTAGCGGGTTTGCGCCCAAAACGCTTAGCTCCAGAAAAATGGCAGTCAGTGATAATTCCATTGAGTGAAAAAACTCACAAATTAGCAAAAGTTGTTTTAAACCTTTACACGTGTATTCAAGCAAATTATACAGCCACTGGTTGTCTGCGGTTTGTTTGCGTAAATTGAGACTGCAACTTAGCGCATGCCCCCCTCATTTTGATGATTTGATTTACTTTCTAACATTTTTCAATCCATTTGCAAGTTGATACCTTTTAAACTGTGTAACAAGCTACAATCGCTATATTGAACGGAAACTAATGTATTCGGCGTTAATTTGAGAAAGCGACTGAAAACCTCGTGTCTTCACAGAAGAACTTTTAGTTTGCGTTCTCTGTTCAGTAATTATGATTGACTTCCATTCATTTTTTCATCCTTAAACGATTCAGTAACGTAAGTCATTATAAATATTTTAACACTCTGATTACACGTAGCACATTTTCGAAACATTCTCAGAATTGAGTAGCTGAAAATAAAAGTCAGACAGTAGTACAGTTTTTCAAAGTTACGCTAACATCTTTCCTTCGCACCGATCTCCCGATTCTCCAGGAGCGAAATGACCAAACGTCAGAGTTATTCTAAGACACGCAAGAGAACTTTGGCTTTTTACATGGTAGGAAAAAGCTTCCTCGGATATTTTCAACAACTCTGTTGCTGTTGAAGAGGACAAGCCTGCGATTCAGGCCAATCGAAGTTGCGTTCGATGGCAATAATTTCAATGTCTCGTAACGAATTTTACGCTACACTCAGGCTACCGCCTAAATACTTTGAATACGTGCAGCATGGGGTGTTTTTTGCCTTCCGAATTGTTGTGACAATTTTTTCGTAAAAATTCCCTAGAACTGCAGCTTCTTAAAGTTTGTTATTTAAAAACAAATTCCCTTGAGTTGGAACTTCGCAAACAACTTCTTTTGTAATCGCCTTTAAAAAGCCGCTTTAAAATAAACCGATTCTAAAAGGGACCGTCTTTATCAAAAAATATTTTTAAATGATACACTGAGACGGAGTACAGAAGAAGCAGACAGCAAATTCATGTTAGTGCATGAAGAATTAAAAAATTACACAGCAATTAATGCTGACAGTACAACAAACATTAGAAACAAGTTGGCAGGTCGGTGTACTTATACGCTCATCGCCAAATAGGCCTTGCCAAACAATGCATCCGCCCACGGATTTCGCAATAACTGACGAAAATATTAGGCAACGTCTCAAAAGTTTTATTGGGCTTAGTCACCCCACATTAATCTTGCGACATTGTGCATCGCTTATGCTTGGCCAATCTCCTAAAGTAAATAAAGGTGAGCCTCATTCTTTCATTATTAGTTCTTTAGTAGCAGGCAGAGCAGGAAGAGTTCAGCAAGTTCGTTCGAGCTTTTCTAAGCCGGAAGACCTCCCTGAAAAGCTAAATTTCTAATAAAACAAAAAATTATTACAACACTGGGGTTTTGTTAATCATGGTGGCCTTCATTGGGTGATGGCAGTACATTTCTTTTAAGACAGCAATGGCTAATTCGTTGTTTCCTCTAGGCAGAATCGTTAACTCTGTCGTTGAACAACCAAACCGTTTTACTTCATTCTATATCTTGAGTTAGCAAAACTATTCCATGTCATGTTATGCCACAAGTTGAACATCCCACAATTCTAACAATCGTCTCCTTTGAACTTTTTAAAAATACCTTGAAGACTTGACGGATAAGTACTTGCCGAAAGAATGTTAGAATATCTCCAGTGTGTACGTATTAATAACAAATGGCAGATGTCTAAAGATAGGTATGATGCATCGCTCTGCTCATTGTCTGTTATTCAAATCCCAAGATTCCCAAGGCTTTTTTTGTCAAGATTCCCAAGGCTTGCAGGCTTTTTGAGTTTTAGGCATCAATGATAAGGTCATTAATTTGAACTTTCAATTTTTGTTTCATCCTTTGTATCTTAGCTATAAAAAGGATAAATACGACATTGGCTATTCACTGACTGTTCATTCCTCATTCAATGAACTGAACATGTTGGTTACGTCGGAGCACTCTTCAATCGAAGCAAACATCCACTACCTACTTTGAAACTCAACAGTGTTGTTTGACCTTTGGTGAAGATAAAGATTATTGACTGTGCAACTCAGTCATATGGTGAACTTTATTCACTGTTTGTTCAATTTTTTATGAACACGGAACAAAGAAAGGATGGATCCCGACGCTGACTCAGCTTCATTTGACTACAGAAATTTGCATGGCTTTGTTCAAGATGTTCGATTTACTGATAGAACATACATAGCAAATGACTGAAAAAGCAGACAAATCTAAGAGAAACGTAACATGTCTCAGTTCGAGATTGCGGAGATTCTTCGAAATAGCGGTCTGCTGTATTCTTTCGTACTGATTACAGTGCAATTCTTTCAAGTGTTTGTTCCAAGAAATTGTTGCTACATGAAAAAATTCCATCGTCGTCATACGGCTGAAACAAGAGCTTTGAACAATACTACGGAAATATCAACTTTTTCAGTCCATCAGTCATTAATGCAAAAAACCCCAAGTGATTTATTCCCGCAGTATTGCGGTATTGTGCATTAATGGCAAAATTCGAAAAGCGTCGTTTGAACTGACAGAGTTTTACGGAATCAGCGACACTTCAGAAACCTAGTTTAAGCAATTTCCATTCATTTCAGGTGCCTTATTATTTTATGACGTCCTGTTTAACTTTTGCTGACAGATTCAAAGCTGAACCTGCTAAACAAATTAATCTTTATGAGAGTCCGAGCCAGTAATGCGATAAGAACAGCCATAATCTGATTTTTTTTCTTTTCTTTCTCTTCTTTTTCTGTTTGCGGCCTCTTTTATTCAGGCTCAAATACCCGGGAGAATTGAAGGAATTTAAAACCGGAATAACGTTTCTTTTAGAACGTCCCAGACGAACTTAAAACAAGCTAATCTGGTCTTAGTTCATTCCAAAACCTGATGGCTGATATAATATGACAAACTTAGCGTGTGAAAAAACAAATAAATCGAAAAAAAAGTTTACGTAACCAAGAAAAAGAAGCCACTTATTGAGTTCTCATGTTTAGTCCTTGTTATTGTTGTTTTCCTTCCTCTGCAGAAAAAGAAAAAGCTAACTTGCGAGATTGCACTGAAAGTATAAAGTTTGGCCAAAATCCATCTCACAAGAAAAAAAAGGATGGAGTTACCTAGGCGTGATTACGTCCCTCAAATGTATGACCACTCTGTTTACAGTGTACAGTTTTGGAGTAATGACCTCTTGCCCATTTATTGCAGTCTTCATAAGCGACCCAAGTTCTTCCTTCACTATTACAATTAAGCTAATGAGTACGTATTTTAACATAGCTATAAGTGATCTTGTGGGGCTGACTTCCTTTAGGTCACTCATAGGTTGACGTTGGTTGGGCCTTAATCAACGGGTACATTGCCAGGGACCATCAGACACAGTCGAACAAGCGATTACTAAAGAACCAAAATCGTGTTCCGTTTAGCAACTGTCCCGTTTACATGAATTAAAGTTCATGTACAACAAATAGCAAGTCCTACAACTGGGCAAGTCCTATAACTTCATAGCCGAATCAGAACAGAATGTTACATTGTAAAGTAAAAGTGGCGATGCAAAGAAATAACAATTTCATCTCTTGCAACAAAGAGAAGGTGAGCCTCCACATACGTTTTCATTATGCCCCAACACTTGAAAACTTGTAATACCGAGAAAAAAGCAAATCTGCTTACACAAATAAGGAAATGGTTCTAGACAAAATAACTTCAATACCAGCAGAACATCGGAACGTCCTACGGAACGGAACGGAACATCCTGATTTCCTCGGGAAGCAATAACATCCGAAGTTCTAGATAATGTGGACGGGATAGTCGAGCGGAAAGATCACAAAAGATCACAAAAAGTCCCCTGTGTGCTGAAAAGCAACAGATGCTATTCCAGGCGTTTAGCTAGTGGCAGATTTGGACAGGCGAGAGCGGGACTGAGAAAATAATACCTTGATGTTAGTTTGAAGCCCTCCCTGATGAGATACACGTCTCGTCACTAGCGTTGAACCACATCTTTTTCTTTTCTCCAAACAATAAGTTGCGTTAGTAACTGCGAGGATCTTCTTTACATTTATTTCTTCATTCCGCAGTTCAAATGTATGAATTTCATGTATTTATAATTTCATCTTCATCTTTCTCGGGTATATTACGAACCAATTTAATGACCAGCTCCCCCAGTTGGCTTGTTAGCTCAATTGGTTAGAGCGCTGCACCGGTATCGCAGAGGTCAGGGTTCGAATCCCGGCAAGCCTGATTTTTTCAGGCTTTCTTTTCGCAACTGCATAAGTTGCGTT